>Ga0209638_1000088_pt1 | contig 57868 bp, 47 predicted proteins | sample BarGraNGADG00211_FD_184490 | JGI IMG/M metagenome (GOLD analysis project Ga0209638, IMG submission 184490) | Arctic peat soil microbial communities from Barrow, Alaska - Barrow Graham LP Ref core NGADG0002-211 (SPAdes) (version 2) | ecosystem: Environmental > Terrestrial > Soil > Wetlands > Peat... | reverse complement strand
GGACTCCTTGGCGAGGGGAGTGGCTGGCGAGGAAGGATTCGAACCTTCAATCCCCTGATCCAGAGTCAGGTGCCTTACCGTTAGGCCACTCGCCAGCGAGGGCCCCAGTTTACGCGCGGCGGGTCTGGGCGCTCCTGCGCAGGGTCCGACGGCGAGCCTCGACCTCGTCAAGCGAGCTGAGCACATCGTTCCAGCGCGTGGCGCCCGATGCCAGGCTTTCGAGCTGAGCTCCGGCCTCGCTCCGTTCGCGCATCAGCCGCAGGGCGAGTCCGGTCGTGCGCAGGGCGGTCAGCGTCGTCGTCGCCGCGGTACTGAGGGCGCGCAGGACGTCGGTGTTGGTCTGCTGCATGAGGCGCAGCGAGGCGTGTGCCTGCGAGGCGACGGCCAGCTGAGCCAGGAGATCGCGGTGTCGCTGGCGCGTTGGGTAAAGAACCATCGTCTCCACGGCGCGTGCAGCGGCGCCGTCTGAAGCGGCCAGTGCGCGGACGCGTTGTGCCACGAGCTCGTCGACTCGGCCGGCCAGCCGCGCGTATTGGCCGAGTGCCTCCATCTCATGCTGTAGCACGCGCTCGTCCTGGCCAAGCGCGGCGTTGTCAGCCAGCAGGGCCGAGCGGTCCTCCTCGAGGGCCTCCGCCAACAGGTGAAGGTCCTCCTCTCGTTGCGCGATCTGGTTTGCGGCGCGCTCTCGGTCGTCGCGGTCTGTCTGCGCCTGGAACTTCACGAGTGCGCGACACAGCGCGCGGATCTCCCGGATGTGGCGAGCAAGCGGTCCGTCGTCGGCCAGGATGGGCCGCACTGAGCGCATCGGGAGGTCGCCGAACCGTGCTGCGATCGCTGCCGTGGCGCGCATCTCCCGCTCGCCGAGGCGATCGATCTTGGCCACGGCACGCTCGAACCCGGGCGTTCCAGGATCAGCGGCCAGCAACTCGTCGACGAATTGGCGCGCCGCCGCCTCGACGCGCTCCGCTACGTCCGGGCTGGCGTCGTCAGCCAGCGGGTTCGTGCGGCGGCTGCGGTGGCGGCGCCTTCTCCTGCCTGTTCGGCTGCGTCGATGAGGCCAGCGTCACCTTGGCGCGCTTACCAGCGTCGTGCCCGTTCGTGTCCGCACGCAGGTTCAGGCTGGCCGGCTTCGGCATCAACGCCTCGCGCGCCAGGCCCGACAGCGTCCCTGCCTGCTGGATGATCTGGGCGAGTGCGCCGGTCACGCCCTCGGCGCCGTTGAGCACCGTAAAGGTGCCAACGTGCTCGAACGGACTGGCCGCGGCAGCGACGATCGCGGGCAGGTTCTCCGCGATCTGCTGGGCAATGACCGCCTCCTGGTTCTGGCTGAGCGCCGCCGCGCGGCGCTCGATGCCCGCGGCCTCGGCCTCCATCCGCGCGCGCACTGCGTCTGCTTCAGCCATGCCGCGCGCGCGGATGGCATCGGCATCAGCCTGGCCGTTGAGCCGCGTCGCCGCGGCCTGCGCCTCGGCCTGGACTTTGGTAGCGCCGGCGGCGGCTTCGGCCGCGAGCCGGACACGCTGCGCATCGGCCTCCGCCTGGCGGATGGCCACATCGCGCGCCGCCGTTGCCAGCGTCGTCTGCTTGTACGCCTCAGCGTCGGCGGGCTTACGGACGTCGACCTGGAGCTGCTGTTCCGTCTGCTCGGCCTGGAGCTGGGCCACCTTCGTCTCCTGCTCGACGACGGCCTGGTGCGCCGTGGCCTGGGCGAGGGGACCTTGCTGCGCGGCGTCCTGGTTGGCGCGATCGATCTCGGCCTGGAAGCCGGCCTTCTTGATCTCCGTGTCGCGCGTCGATGAGGCGATCTTCGCCAGCGCGTCCTGCTCGGCGGCGACCGCCTCACGGTCGGCGTTGGCGCGTGCGATGCGCGCGTTCTGCTCGACCTCAGCCTGGTGCGGAACGGCCAGGTTCTCGATGTAGTTGCTCGGGCTCGTGATCGCCTGGATCTGGAAGCTGTCGATGACCAGGCCGAACGATTCCATCTCCTGGCTGCATCGGTCGCGGACCTGCTGCGCGAACTTGTCCTGGTCGCTGATCATCTCTTCGACGGTCATCGAGCCGGCGATGGCGCGCAGGTGCCCGGTCAGGACTGTCTGGACCTTCGACTCGAGCTCCGCCGCGGGGCGGTCGAGGAAGCGGCGCGCGGCGTTGGCGATCGACGGATAGTCGTCGCCCACTTTGTAGACAACCACGCCGCGCAGATCGAGGCGGATCTTCTGCTGGCTGACGCAGGGAACGGTGATCTCGCTCTCATGAGCTTCGAGCGACAGCGTGCGGACCTTTGTCAAACCAGGGATGACGAGCACGCCACGGCCGGTGACGATGCGGAAGCCCTTGCCGCCGCCCTCAGTGCTGCCTCCGCTGCGCAGCCCCGAGATGATGAGTGCCTCGTCAGGCTCGGCGATGCGCCAGCTCGTGCGGAACAGAATTACGAAGCCGACAACGACAACGAGGATGACCGCGAGCGCAACGGCCAGGGTGACATCGATCATGTTGACAACCTCAGGGAATCAGTCGGTTCGACCTCAATGGTTCGACCCCCCAGGCTGCCGACCACGATCACCTGGGTGTGTTTGCCGATCGTCGCTGAGGCGTCGCTGGCGCGAGCGAGGAACCGTTCGGTTCCCTGGCGCACCTCGATCAACACCTCGCCGAGATGGCCGGGGGTGATTTCCGCGGTGACGCGGCCCATTTTGCCAACGACATCGAACGCCACCGGGCCCCTGACCTCCACGCACGATCTAGGACTTCGATCGTAGCACCGGGGCGTGGGCGCGCCGTTTGGCGAATCCTTGGCCGCGAGTTGTGCCACGTTCAGTTGGCGACCACGAAGCCGTCGAGATCCACGCGCGGGCGGCCTTCGGTACCTACCACGACGAGCTGGACGGCGTGATCACCGGTCTGGCTCCATGACTGGCTGTAGAGGATGGTGCGGGCCATGCCACGCGAGCGGTGGGTGTCGACCGTCGCGATCAGCGTGCCGTCGACGTATACCTGCGCCGCACCACGATCGGTGGCCTTCTTGCCCACCCAGGCAAAGCTTGAGCCGCTGAAGCTGTAGCTCACGCTGTCGCCGGCGGTTAACGAATAGGTCTCCGCTCCGCCGAAGTACGCGGTGGAGCTTTCGGTCTGCCACGTCCCCGCGTAGGTGAGGGCCGGATCGTCCTCGGCGACCATGCTCAGATTCAGCGCGTCGCTCGTGGACCAGTCACTCACGTGACCCTGCGCGTCGCTATCCCTCACGCGAAAGAGGTACGCCTTGCCGGGGGCGCGAAACAGGGTCACCGATGTTGCTGTCGGGTTGGCCAGCATGACGTTCGTCCAGCTGTCGCTATCGACCTTCTGCTGGAGGGTGTACGCGGCGACTTTCGACGGGTCGCTCGACGACCAGGCGACCGTTACCGGAACTGTCGTCGTCGTCAGCCGCTTGGTCCCCACGGTAGCGTCCGAGATGGTCGCCTCCGGAGCCGACGTGCCGGTCTGGTCACCGGAACCGAGCTGCCACAGGTACGCACGGGTTGAGAGTCCCGAATCGTGCATCTCGGCGGCTTGGGCGCGGCCAAAGTAGCGGTAGTGCCAAGGCTCGTAGACGTAGCACGTCGTCTTTTGGCCGTCCTTTGGATAGCTGAGCACCCAGCCGTACGTCCAGGCGTTGTTCATCATCCACTTGCCTGCCGGCGTGGAGGCCCAGTCGTGAAGATTCCAGGGGTCGGTGCCGCCCTTGCTCTTGAAGTCCATCGCCGTGCCGAGCTGGTGCTCGGAGTGGCCCGGCCGGGCGCTGAAAGTGACCGCTACGTTGTAGCCGTCTGCCTTCACGTACCTGTTGAACAGCGACACCTGGTTCGAGTAGCTGCGATAGCTGCTGGTAGCCGCGATCGGAGCGCCGGCCGCGGAAGCCGCGGAGGTCATCTCCCGCAGATCGTCGATGGCCAGAGAGCGGATCTTGCCGGAACGGTTGATCCCCGCGTTGGAGATCGGGACAAGGTCGGGTGGCGCGTATGACTTGGGGATCCGCAAGATTGTGTCGAGGAGGGTTGTCTGCCAATCGCCGTACGACGCGTCGGGCGTCAGGTCGTCCACGTAGTGACCGCACGCAGGCAGCGCGGTGCCGTTGGGCGAGACGACTGAGGATGCCGCTGCCGGGCCGGCGGCAGCCGTCAGCAGCAGCGTGCAGCCGATCAGCGGGCTTGCCAGGCGAGCCAGCACTCTCATCTCGTCTCGCCCAGCGTACCCCCGCCCGTGTTGGTCAGGTCGCCGCCGCTTGGGCCTGGACCTTGGCCCACGTGTCCCTGAGCGTGACGGTGCGGTTGAAGACGGGCCGGCCCGGCGTCGAATCCGGGTCGAGGGCGAAGTAGCCCAGGCGCTCGAACTGGTATGTCGTGCCGAGTTCGGCGTCGGCAAGGGCGGTCTCGACGTAGGCGGCCGGCAGGACCTCCTCCGAGTTGGGGCTCAGATCGGCCATCAGGTCCCCGTCGGCGCCCGGCGTGGGGGTCGAGAAGAGGTGGTCGTAGAGACGTACCTCAGCGGGCAGAGCGTGCCCGGCGGAAATCCAGTGGAGCGTTGCCTTGGGTCGCCGTCCGTCGGCTGAAGCGCCGCCTCGGGTGGCGGGGTCATACGTGCAATGAAGCTCGGTGACCGTCCCCGAAGCATCCTTGACGACCGACTCACAGGTGATGAAGTACGCCGCGCGCAGGCGAACCTCGCTCCCCGGGGAGAGGCGGAAGAACTTGGGCGCAGGCTCCTCCATGAAGTCGTCGCGCTCGATCCACAGCTCGCGTGAGAACTCCACCTTGCGCGTGCCAGCCGACTCGTCCTCGGGGTTGTTGGACACCTCGAACGTCTCGATCTGGCCCTCTGGATAGTTGTCGATGACGACCTTGATCGGGTCGAGCACGGCGAAGCGGCGCGGCGCCGTCCGATTGAGCACGGTGCGCACGGCGTACTCGAGCTGGCCGATCTCCGCGACGCTGTCGGCCTTGGCCACGCCGACCTGCGTCGCGAAGTCGCGGATGCCCTCGGCCGGGAAACCGCGCCGGCGCAGGCCCGAGATGGTCGGCATGCGCGGGTCGTTCCAGCCGCGGACGCGGCGCTCGTTGACGAGGCGCAGCAGGAAGCGCTTGGAGAGGACCGTGTAGGTCAGGTTGAGCCGCGCAAACTCGATCTGGCGCGGCCGTGACGGCACGGGCAGGTTGTCGATCAGCCAGTCGTAGAGCGGCCGATGGGCCTCGAACTCGAGCGTGCACAACGAGTGGCTGATGCCCTCCATGGCGTCCGATTGGCCGTGCGCGAAGTCGTACGTCGGGTAGACGCACCAGGCGTCGCCGGTGCGCGGGTGCGTCGCGTGGACGATGCGATACAGGATCGGGTCGCGCAGGTTGATGTTGGGCGAAGCCATATCGATTCTGGCCCGCAGCACCCGCGCACCGTTCGCGAATTCGCCCGCGCGCATGCGCGTGAACAGGTCCAGGTTCTCGTCCACGGGCCGTTCGCGCCACGGTGAGTTGCGCCCGGGCTCAGTCAGCGTGCCGCGGTGTTCGCGGATCTCGTCCGCGGACAGGTCGTCGACGTACGCCTTGCCCGCCTTGACCAGATCGACTGCCCACTCGTAGAGCTGCTCGAAGTAGTCCGAGGCGAAGAACAGGTTCTCGCCCCAGTCGAAGCCCAGCCAGCGCACGTCGGCCTGGATCGAGTCGATGTACTCCTGCTCCTCCTTCTCCGGGTTCGTGTCGTCGAAACGCAGGTTGCAGTGGCCGCCGAACTCCTGGGCAACCCCAAAGTTGAGGCAGATCGACTTGGCGTGGCCGATGTGCAGGTAGCCGTTCGGCTCGGGTGGGAAGCGCGTCACGATCTCAGCGTGGCGACCGGCGGCAACGTCGGCGGCGACGATCTCGCGGATGAAGTCGGAACGCTGGGTGCGGTCGGGGGTCTCCGTGGTCACAGTGCGAGTCTAGGGACGAACGGCGCTGGATGACTGGTGGGGCCGTGGTTAGCATCTGACCATGCAACTACCTACTGAACCGATCGGAAGCCTTCCGCGACCCAAGTCACTCCAGGACGCGATGCAGGCGGCGGCGGCCGGGCAGCTGTCGAACGACGCTCTCGAAGCGCAGTTCGACGATGCAGTCAAGGACACGCTCAAGCGTTTCGAGCAGACGGGCTCGACCATCGTGACCGACGGCGAGCAGCGCAAGCCGAGCTTTGCCACGTACCCCGTCGCGGGCCTGCCCAATATTCGCCCGGGCGGCGTGACCATCCCGTTCGAGGACGGCCACACGCGGCAACTGCCGCTCCTCACTGCCGGCCCATTCCACTACGCGACCAAGGCCTCGACGTATCTCGACAAGGCCCGGCCGTTCACCACTGCGCAGCTCAAGCAGGCCGTCATCACGGCTTCGGCGATCAGCCTGATGTATCCGTCCGACGGCCTGCCCGCCTATCCGCGTGAAGCGTTCATCACCGATCTCGTGTCGGAGGCGACATCGGAGATCAAGGAGTGCCTGGCGCGCGGAGCGATCGTCCAGCTCGACTTCACTGAGGCGCGCCTGTCGCTCAAGCTCGATCCAACGGGCGGGCTGCTGAACTCGTTCGTTGATCTCAACAACCAGGTCCTTGACCAGCTCACTGACGAGGAGCGCCGGCGCGTGGGCGTGCACAGCTGCCCGGGCGGCGACCAGGACTCGACGCACAGCGCAGACGTCCCGTACGAGGCGCTCCTGCCGGCGCTCTTCCGCATGAACGTGGGCAACTTCTACGTCGAGCTGGCCGGAGAGTCCAATCGGCCGCAGGCACTCAAGGCCTTCGCCCAGCAGAACATCGGTGATCGGCGTGTTTTCGTCGGCGTCATTGATCCGATCAACATCGAGATCGAGACGCCCGAAGAGGTGCGCGATCGCATCTTCGAGGCGTTGGAGTACATCGATGCGGCCCACCTGGGCACGACCGACGATTGCGGTTTCTCGCCCTTCGGAGACGACACGTCGACATCACGCGACGTTGCGTTCGCCAAGATCGCCGCACGTGTGCAGGGCACGGAGATGGCTTCAGCCACGCTCTGAATCAAAAAGGGGGTTGGCTGGCGAGCAAGGATTCGAACCTTGAATCCCCTGATCCAGAGTCAGGTGCCTTACCGTTTGGCCACTCGCCAGCGAGCCTCTCGAGTTTAGCAAAGGGGGTCGGTCAATCCGCTTGCCCGCCGGCGTGTGGCTTGATCGCATCCACCGTGCGCCACCAGAATGGGACCTGTCTCGTTACGCGATCGGCGGCAGCTCCTGTGCGAGCTCGAGCGCGGGCGCGAACAGGTCGCCACGTTCGGTCACTCGCGGCAGGATGGATTCGATGTTCCAGCGTCCCGGACGCAGCTCAGGATCGTCCAGCTCGTCCCACGTGATCGGCGCCGAGACGGCGGCGTCGGAGACGGGCCGCACGGCGTAGGGCGCGACGAGCGTCTTGTTGACCGCGTTCTGGGTGAAATCGAGGCGCGCCAGACCGCCGCGTGCGGACTTGGCCCAGTCCCACGACACGAGCTTGGGCACGGCCGCGCCCACGGCACGCGAAAGGCCCTCGACCCAGTCGCTCGTCTCGCGGTAGGTGTAGATGGGCTTGACCGGAACCCAGATCTGGATGCCGCGCTTGCCGGTCACTTTGGGCAGGCCCGTGACCTTGAGGTGGTCGAGCGCCGCCTGGTAGAGACGCGTGATCGTCAGCACGTCGTCCCACGTCGTCTTCTCGCCAGGGTCGATATCGATCAGCGCATACGTGGGCGTGCGGTATGCGTCGATGCGCGACGTCCAGGGGTGGACGTCGATCGTGGCATGGTTGGCCAGCCAGGCCATCGTCGCGACGCTGTCCGCGACGATGTAAGTGTGTGACTCCGACGAGCCTGCTTCCGGGTAATCCCAGCGCTTGATCCAGTCCGGCGTGTAGCTCGGGATCTGCTTCTGCCAGAAGCTCTTGCCGGTGACGCCGTTGGGCCAGCGCCACAGGTTGACGGCACGGTCACGCAGGTAGGGCAGAAGAACCGGCGCGATCGTGACGTAGTAGCGGATGAGGTCGCGCTTCGTGTACGGCCCGCCGCCCGGCCCGCCGGGGAAAAGCACCTTGTCGAGGTTCGTCAGGCTGATCTTTCGGCCGTCGATCAACCAGGTTCCCTCCTTGCCCAACGCTTCGAGCGCAGCCATTTCAGCGCCCTGGAGGCTCAGACTGGGTGCACTCCGACTGCTGCGTGTCGGTGCCTTCGGCGTCTGCGATTCACGCTCGGCTTGCTGCGTCGCCTTGTGCGTCGACATCGGGCGCTCGCGCACGACCGACTTCGGACCCTTACCGATCTCCAGACCCTTGTACGCCGCCTGGCGCAGGTAGCCGTCGGCGGTCCATTCGCTGAACTCGACCCGTGCGACGAGTCGTGGCTCCGACCAGACCGCCCCCTTGATGCGCGGCGGGTTGACCACTGGTGGCTCGTCGACACGGTGCGTGTCGAGCTCGGCCTTGAGCTGGCGGATCGTGCGCTGGTCGAGACCGCTGCCGACTTCGCCGACATAGCGCAGTTCCTTGTCTTCGTTGACGGCCAGGATGAGCGAGCCAAGGTCCGCCCGGGCGCCTTTGCCCCGCTCGTAGCCGACGACGATCACTTCCTGCTCGCGCCGGATCTTGACCTTGAGCCATGCCTTCGAGCGGCGCCCGGGCTCGTATCGGCTGGTCTTGAGCTTGGCAATCATGCCCTCGAGGCCGCGCTCTTTCATGAGCTCGAAGAAGTCCTTGCCGTCGCCCTCGAGGTGCACGCCGTAGCGGACGGTCGGGTGCTCGCGCAGGACGGTACGCAGCAGGTGCTTGCGCTGCTCGAGCGGGACATCAACGAGGAGCTGGCCGTCGAGGTAGAGCAGGTCGAAGACGTAGTAGACGACCGGCGCGACGAAATCGTCCGCGTCCTTCGTGCTCGGCCCGAAACGGCCCATGCCGGCACGATCCTGGAGCAGTGAGAACGCTGGGTTGCCCTCCCGATCCAGCGCCACGACCTCGCCGTCGACGATCGCCTGGCTCGCGTTGATCCAGGTCGGCAGCCCCGCCGCGAGATCGGGAAAGTAGCGCGCCGCATCCTGCTTGTTGCGCGTGAACAGGCGCACCTTGCGGTCGTCGACGACGGCCTCGACGCGGTAGCCGTCGAGCTTGACCTCAAAGAACCAGTCCGGGTCGTCGAACGGCGCGTCCGCCGACGTCGCCTTCATCGGTTCGATCCAGTCGGGCAGCGGTGCTTCGCGCGCGCCGGATAGGTCGATGTTTGCCGTCTCTGCCGGCGCGTGGCTGTCCCACACGGCATCGCGGCCTTCCTTGACCTCGTCGTTCGTACGGCCGCTCTTGACCGAGCGCGGATGGTCGTCAACGTTCCAGTTGGGATCCGCGTCACTGTCCTTCTTGTGGATCAGCAACCAGTCGTCCTGGCCGGCCTTGTAGCCACGTGTCTTGACCAGCGTGTAGCGACCCTTGAGCTTCTCGCCGTGAAGCCGGAACTTGAGCTCGCCACTGCCCACGGCCTTGCCCGGGTCGTCAGTCTCTTCAGGCTCGAACGTGCCCCAGTCCCAGACGATGACGTCGCCGCCGCCATACTCGCCTTTGGGGATGACGCCCTCGAAGTCGAAATAGGAGAGGGGATGGTCTTCGACGTGGACGGCCATGCGCCGATCGGCTGGGTTCAGGCTCGGACCACGCGGCACGGCCCACGACATGAGCACGCCGTCGATCTCGAGCCTGAAGTCGTAGTGCAGCCGCGTCGCCCGGTGGCGCTGGACGACGAAACGTCGGCCCTCAGGCGGGGGCTGGCCGGGGCCGATCTCGCCGGCAGGTTCCGGCGTCTTGCCGAAGTCGCGCTTCCTGTTGTACGTCTCGAGCGGCATATGCGCGCGTCAGGTTAGCGTCAGGCCGAGACTCGGCCCCGACGGCCCCGCGACCCCTCGATTTGCAGCCGATGCACAGGTCTTGGCCGAGCTCGCGGAATCGAGCCCGGCGACGAGTCGGAAGCCCTGAATGACCCCCGAAGGGAGCCTGCTCGAGCGGTCGATCCCCGATGTTGGCGGGCGAATAGGGCGTTGGGAGCCCCGACGCGGTTTTCCAGGGTGGGAACCGGGCCATCCGGCAGGCATAACACCAGAGCCGCCGAAAGTCGTGCACCTGCCGCAAACGTGCGCGGTCGGCGCCGATCACACGCCGGCTCTTTCGCGGCCACGCCAAGGTGAGCACCAGGGCTCTGCTTCGATCACATGCCGGGCGCTTTGCCGAGTGGCTCGTTCATCGATGAAGGATGGGTCAGATCGCCGCCGCTCGGAACCTCGTTGTCGGGCGAGGGAGTGGTGATATCGCCCGCCACGGGAATCTCGTTGCCCAGGTTCGCGGGATCACGCCCGACGCGCGTGCTGATCGGACCTTGGTCGCTGGCCACCGTGTCGACGTGTCTGAGATCGTCGCGTTGTGTCGGCTTGGGCTCGTAGACGTTGTCATCGCTCATGGCGTTACATTGGGACGCGCCCGATTGCGCGCGGAACGGCGCGGCGATGGAAGCGGTATCAGTTCGCTTTCAGCGTTTGCCACGAGCCTGAAACGGCCGGTCGGCGGCGCAACCTCCGCGCGCGAAACGCGTCGCGTGCGACCCTCACCGTTCGCACTTTCCGAGGAGACGTCACCTGACTACCGAGACAACCGCCGCGCGCGCGGGTGAATCCATGCCTTCTGCGCCGGCCGCCGAGCGGCCGTCGATCTGGCCCGGCCAGCCCTATCCGCTCGGCGCGTCTTACGACGGCGCAGGCGTCAACTTCGCCATCTTCTCCGAGGTGGCCGAGTCGATTGAGCTGTGCCTGTTCGACGACGAAGGTCGCCAGACGTGCCTGACGCTGCCCGAGCAGACAGGTTTCGTCAGCCACGGCTACGTGCCGGGCATCCAGGCCGGCCAACGCTACGGCTTCCGGGTGCACGGGCCTTGGGCGCCCGACCAGGGCCAGCGCTGCCTGCCTTCGAAGCTCCTGCTTGATCCCTATGCACGGGCGATCGACGGCGGCGTCGACTGGAACGAGGCCGTCTTTTCGTACCACTTCGACGACCCCGACGGCGCGGTCAACGATGCGGACAGCGCGCCGTTCGTGCCGCGATCGGTCGTCGTCAACCCATTCTTCGACTGGACGGCGGACCGCGCTCCGCGGCGGCCGCTGCACGAGACGGTTATCTACGAGACCCACGTCAAGGGTTTCACAATGCGCCACCCCGCTATCCCGCAGGAGCTGCGCGGCACGTACGCTGGCCTTGCCCATCCCGCGGCGATCCGCTACCTGACCGCGCTCGGGGTGACCGCTGTCGAGCTGTTGCCGGTGCACCAGTTCGTCAACGACTCCTATCTCGCCGACAAGGGCCTGCGCAACTACTGGGGCTACAACTCGATCGGCTACTTCGCGCCGCACAACGACTACTCGGGCTCCGGGCAGCGCGGCGAGCAGGTCGCCGAGTTCAAGCAGATGGTCCTCGCGTTCCACGAAGCGGGCATCGAGGTCATCCTCGACGTCGTCTACAACCACACCGCCGAGGGCAACCAGCTGGGCCCAACGCTGTGCTTCCGAGGCATCGACAACCCGGCCTACTACCGCCTCGTGCCCGACAACGCGCGTTTCTACTTCGACGTCACGGGCACCGGCAACACGTTCAACGCCAGTCATCCGTACGCGCTCCAACTGATCATGGACAGCCTGCGCTACTGGGTCCAGGAGATGCATGTCGACGGCTTCCGATTTGACCTTGCCCCGACTCTCGCGCGGGAGGAGCACTACGTAGAGCGCACCGCGGCCTTCTTCGACCTGATCCAGCAGGACCCCGTCGTATCGCAGGTCAAGCTCATCGCCGAGCCGTGGGACGTCGGTGACGGCGGCTACCAGGTGGGCAACTTCCCGCCGCTCTGGTCGGAGTGGAACGGTAAGTACCGCGACCTGGTGCGTGACTACTGGCGCGGCGAGCCCGCCACGCTGTCCCAGTTGGGCTACCGCTTGACCGGCTCGTCGGACCTGTACGAGAACAGCGCCCGCCGGCCACACGCGAGCATCAACTTCGTCACTGCCCACGACGGCTTCACGCTCGCGGATCTCGTCTCGTACAACGACAAGCACAACGAGGCGAACGAGGAGGGGCCCGGGCCGGGCACGGACGACAACCGCTCGTGGAACGGCGGTGCTGAAGGTCCCACGGACGACCGCGGTGTAATCGAGCTCCGCCGCCGCCAGCAACGCAACCTGCTGACGACCCTGCTCATCTCGCAGGGCGTGCCGATGATTCTCGGCGGCGACGAGATCGGACGCACCCAGGACGGCAACAACAACGCCTATTGCCAGGACAACGAGATCAGCTGGTACGACTGGGAGCATGCCGATGCCGGCCTGCTCGTCTTTGCCCAGGGCCTGATCGCGCTGCGCCAGGGCCATCCCACCTTTCGCCGCCGGCGCTGGTTCCAGGGCCGCCAGATCCACGGCGAGCAGCTCACCGACATTGCCTGGTTCGTACCCGACGGCACGCCCATGGATGACGCGCATTGGAACGAGGCCGACGCGAAGGCGATCGCCATGTTCCTGGGCGGTGACGACCTGGGCGTCGATCAGCGCGGTCAGCCGATCAGCGACTCGAGCTTCTTCATCATGCTCAACGCCGCCGACAACAACGTGATCTTCACCCTGCCCGAGGCGCGCTGGGCAAGCCGCTGGCGGATCGTGCTCGACACCAAGAGTCCCGAGCCACCCGAGCTCGCGCCGGCATCGTCAGTCCTGTCGCTGCTGCCTGAGGCGGCGCTGGCCAACGCGGCCGACATGCCCCCAGAGGACTATCACCCACAGGGCGAGGCGTTCCATGCGGGGAGCCAGATCGAGCTGATCGGTCGTTCGCTGGTCGTGCTCGAGCGTGTCAGCGCCTGACCCGCAGCCGCGCGCAACTCGCGCGCGGCACGTTCCCCGGGCGACGTACAGGCTCCAGCTGCAGCCGGCCTTCGGCTTCGACGATGCCGCACAGATCGCGGATTACCTCGCCGCCCTGGGCGTGAGCCACGTCTACTCGTCGCCGTATCTCCAGGCCGCGCCGGGTAGCACGCACGGCTACGACGTGGTCGACCCGCGCCGGGTCAACGCCGAGCTGGGCGGCCCGGTCGCGCATCAGCGCTTCAGCGCCACCCTCGGCCAGCACGGCCTGGGCCAGGTCCTTGACGTCGTGCCCAATCACATGGCCATCGACAGCGCGGACAACCCGTTCTGGTGGGACGTGCTCGAGGACGGTCCAGCGAGCGAGTACGCGCGCTTCTTCGACGTCGAGTGGGGATCGGTCGACCCGGAGTTCAGTCAGACCGTGCTCCTGCCCGTCCTTGGCGACCACTACGGGCGCGTGCTCGAAGCCGGCGAGATCACGCTGGAACGCGACCGCGGCTCGTTCGTGCTGGGCTATGGCGAGCGGCGCTTCCCCGTTGCGCCACGGACGCTTGGGCCGTTGCTCGTCGACGCGGGCCGGCAATCCGGGTCGGAAGAGCTCGTTTTCCTGGGCGAATCGTTCGCCGCGCTGTCGGCGCGCGCGTCATCCGAGCGCGAGTCTGTCGCCGGCCGCCGCCGCGCGCGCGAGGTGCTCAAGCTCCAGCTTGGCCGCCTGCTCGGCGATCGGCCCGAGATCGCGGCGGCGGTCGACGCCGAGCTGGATGCCCTGAACGCCGACGTGGACCGGCTCGACCGGATCGTCGAAGGCCAGAGCTATCGCCTCGCGTACTGGCGCGTGGCGCGCGAGGACCTCGACTACCGGCGCTTCTTCGATGTCACCACCCTGGCCGGACTGCGCATCGAGGACGAGCGCGTCTTCGCCGAGACGCACCAGCTCGTCCTGGACTGGCTGCGCGAGGGCGTCCTCGACGGCGTGCGCATCGACCATCCCGACGGCCTGCGCGACCCCAAGACGTACTTCGATCGCCTGCGCGGCGCTGCACCCGATGCGTGGATCGTGGCCGAGAAGATCCTCGAGCGGGGCGAGGAGCTGCCCGCCGACTGGCCCATCGACGGCACGACCGGCTACGACTTCGTCAACCTGGTCGGCGGCCTGTACCGCGATCCGCTTGGCGAGCAGTCGCTGACCGAGCTGTACGCGGAGCTGACCGGCGCCCAGCGCACCTTCGACGATGTCGCGAGCGAGGCAAAGCGGCTCGTGGTGGGCGAGTTGCTCGCGGCCGAGGTCAACCGACTGACCGAGTACCTGGCGGCGGTGGTCCACGGCCATCGCCGGCAACGCGACTACAGTCGCTCGCAGTTGCGCGCCGCGCTGCGCGAGCTGCTCGTGGCGTTCCCCGTCTACCGCACGTTTGTCCGGGCCGAGGCGGGCGCGGTCAGCGAGGCAGATGTGCGCTACGTCACCGATGCGTGTGCGACCGCCCAGCGCCAGCGGCCGGATCTGCCACCGGACCTGATCGAGTTCATCGCCGACGTGCTCCTGCTGCGCGTGCGCGGTGAGCGTGAAAACGAGTTCGTGATGCGCTTCCAGCAGCTGACCGGGCCGGTCATGGCAAAGGGCGTCGAGGACACTGCGTTCTACCGCTACGTGCGGTTGGTTTCGGCCAACGAGGTTGGCGGCGATCCAGGGCGCTTCTCCGTTTCGGTCGAGGAATTCCACGCCGCCAACGCGGCCGCGCAACGGCACTGGCCGGCACGCATGCTCGCGTCGACGACGCACGACACCAAGCGCAGCGAGGACGTGCGGGCGCGCATCGCGCTGCTGTCGGAGATGCCCGAACGATGGCGCACGGAGGTGCTGGCGTGGCGGGACGCCACGGCCGTGCACCGCGCGCCAGCCGTGGACGCCAATACCGAGTACCTGATCTACCAGACGCTCGTCGGCGCGTGGCCCATCTCCGCCGAGCGGCTCTGGGCGTACGCCGAGAAGGCGGCACGCGAGCAGAAGCTGCACACGTCGTGGACGGATCCGCACGAGGCGTATGAGTCCGCGCTGCGCTCGTTCGTCGAGGGCATCGTCGGCGACGAAGGATTCAGCGCGCGGGTCGCGGCCTTCGTGGGCAGCCTCGCTCCGGCGTGGCAGATCTCCGCGCTCGCGCAGACGCTGCTCAAGCTGACGTCGGTCGGCGCGCCCGACATCTACCAGGGCACCGAGATCTGGGACCTGAGCCTGGTCGACCCAGATAACCGGCGAGTTGTGGACTACGACCTGCGCCGCAGGCTGCTCGAGCGGGCGCGGACGGCGTCGGCCACCGAGGTCCTCACGAGCCTCGACGATGGCATGGCCAAGATCTGGTTGGTCAGCCGAGTCCTGGGCCTGCGCGCGCGCCGGTCGGAGCTGTTCGCGCCGGAATCCGGCTATCGCGCCGTCCCCGCCCAAGGTGAGCGCCGCGAGAACGTGGTCGCATTCGAGCGCGGCGGCGAGGCTGTAGTCGTGGCGCCACGGCTCGTCACACACCTGGACTGGCCGGCCGACTGGCGCGACGCGTCGATCGAGCTGCCCGCGGGACGCTGGCACGACGAGCTGGCCGACACGGACATCGAGGGCGGTATGGCTTCACTTGCGCAGCTGCTGGCCGTGTTCCCGATGGCGCTCCTGATCCGCGCGAACGAATGACCGACTTTCCGTTGCGTGTCTGGGCGCCCAACGCAGAGCGCGTGGACGGCGTCCTGGACGACCGACGAATCCCGCTCGATCGGCTCGAGGGCGGCTGGTGGCTGTCTGCTCAAAGGCTGCCGCCTGGAACGGACTACGCGTTCAGCGTCGACGGCAGCGAGGCGCTGCCCAGCCCACGAGCGCGCTGGCAACCCACCGGCGTGCAGGGGCCATCTCGGATCGTGGACCCGGGCGCGTTCGAGTGGCATGACGCCGGCTGGCAGGCAGCGCCGCTTGCCTCGGCCGTGATCTACGAGCTGCACATCGGGACCTTCACGCAGGACGGCACGTTCGCCGCCGCGATCGCTCGGCTCGACCACCTCGTGTCCTTGGGCGTAACTCACGTCGAGCTCATGCCCGTGGCGGAATTCAGCGGCGACCGCGGCTGGGGCTACGACGGAGTCGACCTGTACGCGCCACACCACGCGTACGGCGGGCCCGAGGGTCTGGCCCGCCTCGTCGACGCTGCCCATCAACGGGGCCTGGCGATCATCCTCGACGTCGTCTACAACCACCTCGGGCCCGCCGGCAACTACCTGGGGCGTTACGGGCCGTACTTCTCGGATCGTTACAAGACGCCGTGGGGCGAGGCAGTCAACCTCGATGGCCCGGGCTCGGACGAAGTCCGGCGCTTCTTCATCGACAACGCCCTGATGTGGCTGCGCGACTACCACTTTGACGCGCTCCGGCTCGACGCCGTGCACGCCATCTTCGACATGTCGGCCGTCCATTTCCTGGAGCAGCTGTCGTCGGAGGTCCATCTCCTCGCCGGAGCGCTCGGCCGCAGCCTGGCGGTCATCGCCGAGAGCGACCTGAATGACCCGCGGCTGGCTCGCTCTGTGGAGGCGGCTGGTTACGGCCTTGACGCGCAGTGGAGCGATGACTTTCACCACGCCCTGCACAGCGTCCTGACCGGCGAGCGGAGTGGCTACTACGGGGACTTTGGCACGCTCGAGGACCTGGCCACGACCCTCGTCCAGGGTTACCGCTATGCAGGCGACTACTCGCCTTTCAGGCAGCGGCGTCATGGTCGGCCGTCGCCGTCGCTCGACGGTCGGCGATTGCTGGGCTATCTGCAGAACCACGACCAGGTCGGCAACCGGGCACTGGGCGAGCGCTCCGCACAGCTCATGTCCAAGGGTCGCGTGCTGATCGGCGCGGCCGTCGTCCTGACGGCCCCGTTCGTGCCCCTGCTGTTCGCCGGCGAGGAGTGGGCGGCGAACACGCCCTTCCTGTATTTCTCCGACCACGACGCTGAGCTCGGCGCCGCGGTCAGCACGGGCCGGCGCGACGAGTTTGCCGCATTCGGCTGGGATCCCGCGAATGTGCCCGACCCTCAGGCTCTGGACACGTTCGAGCGCTCGAAGTTGCGCTGGGACGAGCTCTCGGTAAGTGATCACGCGACCGTTCTCACTTGGCACATGCGGCTGATCAGCCTGCGCAAACGCTATCCCGAGCTGACCGACGGCCGCCTCGAATACGTTGGTGTCGAATTCGATGAGGACGAGCGCTGGCTTACCTTCACCCGCGGCCGCGTGACGGTTGCGTTCAACCTCGGCGAGTTCGAGGCGCGCATCGCAGCCGACCCGTGCCACATCGAGCTTGCCTCGTCGGAAGAGGTCCGCTTCGAGGCCGACGAGCTGATCCTGCCGCCCGACTCAGTCGCGATCCTGATCCGCGGCTAGTGCAGGCGGCCGAGCCTTACGCCCGCACGGGAGGTTTCGGACCAGGGAACACGGCGCGCACAGAGCGCTGGCCTCGGCGCATGTTCGCCGCGACAAGCCTGAGCTGAAGCACGAGTGCGACCACGAAGGCAAGCGCGGCTACTAGAACGACGAGTGCGATACCCCAGCCGAGGACTCCACCGGCAACGATTGCGCCGATGGCACCGGCAACCGCGCTGTTGAGGACATTGACCACGAACGGCGTCGCCGACACGACGTGGACCAGCGCAGAACCGCCGGGCGGCAGTGCCATCGTCAGCGCGATGCCGGCTGGATCGTCGTGCGCGGATGCGACGAGGTAGCGCTCGATCTCGGGCACAAGCTCCACGTAAGCCCCACGGATGCGGTTCATGCCCAGGACCGCGGTGGCGTCGTGATAGTTGGCCGCACCCATGCGCACGAAGGTCGAGACCCCGACGAACAGCACGAGCGGCAGGACAACCAGCGAGAAGGCGACGAAGACCTCGCCGAAGTGATCGATGCCCGCGACGAGGCCGAGGGCGAAGATCGCCCCCGACAGCGTCGAGAGGAACATCGACGCGCGGCTGAACGACTCGTTCCAGGCCAGGCCCCGCGAGGCAATCAGCGAGCCGTGCTCGGCCGTCAGGATCTGAAGCTTGAGCGCGGTGGGATGGGGCGCGGGCGCGACCTCGGTCATGGCTGCTGGGCGAGGGCCACGACGCCCAGCTGAAGCATGGCCGAGAGATCGTCGCGCGTCGCCCAATGCTCGGCCAGGTGTCCCTCTCGCACCCGGAACCAGTGGGTTTGACGAGCGGCAAAGCGCCGTCCGGTGGGCGCCAGGTGACCGTTGAGCGGTCCGAGGTTCGTGCCAGTCGAGGCGATCAGCACGGCCACCAGGTCATCGCCGTAAGCGATCTGCTCGATCGTCATTTCGAGATCGGGAAACTGCTCGCGCAGCCACCCCGCCGTCTCGCGCAGATGCTCCGGACCATTGACGAGGCCTGGCTCCTCCGCGCTGAATGGTGCGTTGGCGTGTTCTAGGAACTCGTCGGTGACCAGCGGGTCGGCGTCGCTCGGGTCGCCAGCGTTCATCACCGCCACCCATCGCTGGATCGCCTGGGCCATGCCGGCCTGAGAGTAAGCCTTCAAGTCCATGGGCCACAGGTTGAGCGGTCGCCGTTGCCAGGCGCATCGTCGGAAACACCGACTGGTTACGCAAAATGCTGGTTACGTACCTCCGTCGGCGACGATCCCCTCGCGCACGACCCACGCGGCAACCTCGGTCCGAGAATGGAAGTCGAGCTTGGTCAGGATGTTCTGGACGTGCGTCTCGACGGTGCGCTCGGCGACGCCGAGGGCAGAACTGATCTCCCTGTTGCTCAGGCCGTCGCTCACCAGACCGGCGATCTCCAGCTCACGCCGCGACAAGCGAGTGCGAGCGGCCAAGCGCTCGACCAGGGCTGCAGTTCGAGCTTTGAGGCGAACCATGCCCAGCTGCGCCGCGGCTATGTCAGCCAGCCTCGCCGAGTGAGCGGCCCGGCGCATGTCGTCCGCGCCACCGCGGGCCCGGAGTGCCTCAGCATGAATGGCTCGCGAACGTGCCAGCCACGGTCCGAAGCCGCCTTCAGCAGTCAGCTCGATAGCCGACTGTGCATGCCCGATCGCGGCATCGATGTTGCCGAGTGCCAGCTCGGCCGCGGACAGGTAGTACGACACCGGGCCGACTGCCCCCAGGCTGCTGGCGATCATGGCGTCGGCGTACGGCTCAAGTCGTCGGCGCAGATCAGCGACGACAGCGATATCGCGGGCTGCGACGGCTAGTTGGAGCTCGGCGGCGAGCGTCGGAAGACCTCGCCGGTCGAGTTGGACTCGGTCGATTCTCGCCCGTACCGACTCGAACGCCACCATGGCCCCTGCATCGTCGCCCATCTCCAGGTCGTACCGTCCGGTCATCGCGACCGCGATCAGTGACGTGCCGACCGCGTTGGCTCGGGCAGCTCCAATCTCGGCCGGTTCCTGCCCAAGATCAGTGGCTATGAGCATCAGTTGAGCTATGAACAGTGGCTCCGTATGTGGGCGCTGAGAGGCGGGCAGCACGTCGCGCGCGATGCGCGCTTCGGACTCGGCTTCTGCGAGTCGGCCGATCGCCTGGTACAGCCCAGCTCGGCACAGGTGCGCATTCCACAGCGCAAGCCGCGATCTCGACCGTGCGGCAAGCACGTCGATCGAGTCGATTTCGTGGCCGGCCTGCTCGGTTCGGCCCATACGGATCAGCGCATCGACTCGCCACACCCGAGCCGCCAGCTCCGCGCCCGCGGCGCCGCAGCCGATGGCCGCTTCGAGCATCTGGTCGCCGAGTGCCAGCAACGAGCCTGCTTCAGCCGTCCCGGCCATCGCCAGACCGCGAGCATGTAAGGCGTCGGCGAGGGCCGGGAGATCGCCCGATTGCTCGGCCAAGGCAAGGGCCAGCTCGGCGTGCTTTTGTGCGGGCTCGAACTGCTCCCGCAGGTGGAGCGCCACGGACAGTTGGCTTTCCAGTCTGGCGCGCAGCGCGAGCTGATCCTGGTCGACGCTCGCCAAAGCCAGCCCTGCCATGCGCTCGACGGCTGCCGCGGCGCCCGGGTCGGGGACGGCCGCGACTACCAATGCCGCGTCAGCCAAAGCACGTGTGTCGGCGGCTTCCCTGGCCAGCTCAGATGCCTGCAGAGCGAGGCCGCAGCTTTCGCGTATCTCGCCCGCGGCGAAGCGGCTCTTGGCGTCGTCGAGCAAGCGCGCGATCTGGCCGGCATCGGTGGTGGCAACGGGAGTGCTCGAATCGCCCAACACCACATTCTCATACGGGATCCGGACGAGTGAGGGCTACGACGCGGCGGTTGCCTCGTCGTCGCCGACAAGCTCGGCCACCTCTGGTGGAGGCGCCTTGTCGGGGCTGAGCTGAGTGGGTGTCTCGCGCGCCTGGAGGCGCTCGACGATGACCAGTAGCGACGCCACGAGCGGCAGGGAGATAAGCGCGCCCGGGATGCCGCCGATCACGCCGCCGCCGAGGATGCTGACGAAGACCACGAAGGGAGGCACGCCGATCGCGTTGTGCATTACCAACGGCACGAGCACGTTGCCCTCGATGACCTGGATGACGAAGTAGACGCCGGCGACGAGGAGCACGGTTGTCGGATCGCCGGTGAGCGCCGCGACCGCGATCGCCGGCACCGCGCCCAGGGCCGGGCCGACCAGTGGAATCGCCTCGAACAACGCCGCGAGGACGCCCAGCAGTAGCGGACCCGGCAGCCCGATCAGAAAGTAGGCGATCGTGGTCGTCGCACCGACGAAGCCCATCAGGATGAGCTGGCCGCGCACCCAGCCGCCGAGTCGCAACTCGATTTGATTCCACGCCTCGCGCGCGCCATGCCGGCGATCCGCCGGAAGTAGCGCGAGAGCGAAGCGCTGCATGTGCGCGCGCTCGGTCAGCCAGAAGTAGACGAGGGTGAGCACGGACACGATGCTGACCACGGCCTCAGCGGCCGTGAAACCGAGCTGGATCAGCTGGTCCGGCGGCGCTGCCTGCGTCGACGAAGGTTCGAGCGCGTGCTGCATCGAATCGATCAAGCCGGTGAGAGCCACTGCAACAGGCCGAGGTTCCAGCGTCGACGCCCAGTTGCGCGCGTTATCGAGAAAGGGACCTATCTTGGTGCCGACGTCGCTGAATTGGTTGATGGCGCTGGGCACGATTAACAGCACGAGCGCCGCCAGGGCCACGAAGAACGCGACGTAGACGAGCAGAAGGCTCGCGCCGCGTTGCAGGGGCGTACGCGTCCTGATCCTGTCGATCAGTGGCTCGAGCGCGGACGCGAGCAGCAGCGCGATGAACACCAGCAAAACGATCGCTAGGCCGAGAAGCAGGATGTACAGGACTGCGATGGCCAGCGCGGCGCCGAGCGTCAGCGCAGCGCCGCGCACAAACCAGCGGAACGAATCAGCGCGCATCGAAGCATTCTCGCGTCGCATCCACGCCGCGCCAATTGCAATCAGTATTGCAATTGCAAGGCCTTCGATAGGTCACACACGTCCGAATCGCGCCCGGCCGCCGGTAGTCTGGAGACCCAAGGAGGTTCGCCTTTTGAACAGTCAACCACTTGTGCTCGTCGCCGACGACGAGCCGCGCATCACCAAGCTCGTCGCCCTCACGCTGCATGACGAGGGCTTTCGGGTCGTCACCGCCAGCGGCGGCGAAGAGGCCCTCAAGAAGGCTGAAGAGATCAGGCCGGACATCGTCTTGCTCGACATCGTCATGCCCGACCTGGATGGCATCGAGGTCATGCGCCAGCTGCGTGAGTGGCGGCCCGTACCGGTCATCCTGCTCACGGCCAAGGGTTCGACCAGCGACAAGGCGAAAGGCCTCGACCTGGGCGCCGACGACTACATCGCCAAGCCATTCCACCCCGACGAGCTCGCGGCGCGGGTGCGTGCCGTGTTGCGCCGCGCCAGCGGGGTGGCGCCGGGTGCCGGCATCGTGGCCTTCGGCGATATCGAGATCGATCTCGAGCGCCGGCTGCTGACCAAGGGTGGCGAGCTGGTCTCGCTTAGCCGCACGGAGTGGTTGCTGCTCCAGCACCTGGCGGCTCATGCCGGCAAGGTCGTGCTGCACACTGAGCTGCTGACCAAGGTCTGGGGCCCGGAGTATCGCGACGACCTCCAGTACCTGCGTGTTTGGATCAGCCGCGTGCGGCGCAAGCTGGGCGCCGCGCCGGGCGAAGCGGGACCGATCAAGACGTTCCAGGGCATCGGCTACGTGCTCGACGTGGATGGCAATCTCGGCAACGCCTCGACTGGTGGGCATTCGACGGGCAACGCCACGGACGGCAAGGCGGAACCGGAGGCCGCACCCGCGAGCGCTTGAGGTCTCAAGCGCTCGCGCGGAACTCCGACTGACTATTCGGTCGCTGCTTTCTGGCGCCCGAACATGGTCAGTGCCATGGCCCCGGCGGGCGCCAGGGAGAGCGAAACAAGCAGCCTGTTAGCGCCGCTCAGGTAGAGGCCCGCGGCCAGCCCGAGCGAGAAGCTCGTGCCGATCACGAGCGCCTGGTTGGGCATCTCGTCGAGCCGGCGCTGGGTCTCTGTCGCCGCGACCTGCACTCCCGCGACCGCGTCGGGAAGACGGGCCGCGGCGCGCTCGGCCGTCGAACGGGCGATATCGGCGGCATCCTGGGTGGCGCTGATGACCGCGCTGCCTACGCCGCGCGAGCCGTTCTTCTGTTCTGCGTCGGCCACGTTGTGACTCCTTTGGTTGACGATCCTGTTGGAGTGAATCGTGCACCCCGCGCGTCCAAGTTGGTCGTCAAGCGGCTTGGCGCTCTCTATCAGGGTGCTTACAGGCGGCCGCCTGGCCCGCTGATCAGACTCCAGGCATGGGCGTCGGGCCGGGTCGTGGCTGTTTGGTCGGACTCGGTTCCGGCGGAGGTATCTGGTCCTGTGCGAGCGTTGGGCTCGGCGTCGGCGAAGGTGTCGGGGTCGGGTTGACGACGGGCGGCGGCGTGGGTGTCGGCTGCGAGGAGCAATCGACAGGTGCGATCAGGCCGCCCCAGCTGGATTGGCCGGTGAGATAGGCGGTCCTTCCGCCGTTGATGCCGCGGATTCCGACGCCTCGCTGGGCGCGGTCCATCCAGTCCGTGTCGGCGGCGAGCCAGCGTTGCGGCTCACCCTGCTCTGCCTTGGTGATGTCGACATACCACCGACCGCACATCTGGCGGTAGAGCAAGCCGGGCTGGTCGACCTGACCTGGGCTGCCGGGCTGCGTGCCGTCCATGAAGTATTCCGTCTTGGTTGCCTCGGTCCACGGGCCGGGCGTGCCGCCCGACCACGCGTCGATGGTCGAGGCAACAATGCCCGACGGTGGCGCTGGGAACTGAGCAATGGGCCAGCCCTTCGACAGCTCGCGCATGAATGCCGACCAGACACGACCCGGTCCGTCCGCGGCGACGATAGATTTATTGCCACCAAGCGGTGGACTGTGATCACTGTTGCCCATCCAGACCGAGGCAACGATCTGGGGTTGGTTGGGATCCGCCGGTGGGGCGAGATAGCCGTACGCCGAAAGGTCGCGCAACCCGTCCGTCGTGCCCGTCTTCGCCGCCGCTGGCCGCCGCTCGCCCTGCGGGTCGATCGGCGACGCCGGACCGTTCACGATCTCGAGGCGCGGGCCGAAGATCGTGTTGACCGTCGGGTCGGTGCTGTCCTTGAGGATGTCAGACATGAGCCAGGTCGCCTGCTGGCTCATCACCTGGTGCGGCGCGCCCTCGCCGTCAAGAGGGACGATGTTGCCGTTGGCATCGGTGACCTGGAGGATCGTCCGCGGCGGGTTCTGGACGCCGCCGTTGGCGATCGTGGCGTAGCCCGACGTGAGTTGGACCATGTTCGTCTCGGCCGTGCCGATCGCACCGGCAAGGCCAGCGTCAACGAGCTGGCTGTCGCCGCGCGCGAAGGTGATGCTCAGGTTCTTGGCCGTCGTCGCGACGTTGTTCACGCCGATGCGGTCCAAGGCGCGGATGGTCGGGTCGTTGAGCGAGTAGCTGAGCGCCTCGCGCATCAGCACCGGGCCGCGCTCCTTGGCGTCCGCGTCGCTCGGGAACCAGCCACGGGCGAACTCGGTCACCACGTCCATGAGCAGCGAGCCGGGCGTGATCGTGTGGTTGTCGAACCCGGTCGTGTAGACCAGCGGTTTCCAGGCAGACCCCGGCTGTCTATAGGCTCTGCCCGCTACGTCGAACTTGGGGTCGAACTGGCCGGACGCGAGGTCGTCGCGGTAATAGCCGGCACTGCCGACGTAGGCGACGATGTCGCCCGATCTGGCGTCCATCGCGACGAGCGCCCCGTTGTGGATATCGAGGCCGTGTAACGACTCGATCCATTTCCGGTCCTGTTGCAAGCCCTCCGAGTTGATGTCGGACTCCATCTGGTCGACAGGCTCGTTGGGCAGGATCGCGCCCGCGCCAACGTACTTCTCGGCGAGGTTCTGAGCGTTCATGTCGAGCGTGGTGATGATCTTGTAGCCGCCCGTCTCGGCCGGTTGTCGGTCGGCCAGCAGCGCGTCGAGCTGGCTCTTCATGTAGTAGACGAACTGGGGCGCCTTGAACTGGAATGGCGCCGGCGGAGACAGGATGATCGGCTCGTTGAGCGCCTCGTTGAGCTGATCCGGGGTCAGCCGGATGAAGTGGCCGTAGCCCTCCGCCAGCGCGGTGAGGATGAAGTTACGGCGGATGACCGGAGGCGGCAGCGCCTCGCCGTTGACCGACTGGGTCGGTACGATCAGGCGCCCGTACTGGTCCGTATCGGCCCACTTGTACAGGTCGTAGCTGTCGGGCGCCTGGGGCATGCCGGCGAGGAGCGCGGCCTGGGCCGGCGTGAGCAGCTTGAGGTCCGTGACGCCGAAGTAGACCTGCGCCGCGGCGGCAACGCCGTACGCCTGGTGGCCGTAATAGATCTGGTTCAGGTAGGCGGTGATGATCCGTTCCTTGCCCGCCTCGCCGGGAAAGGCGTCGGTCAGGTTCTTGGACTGCAGGATCTCCTTGATCTTGCGGATCGTCTGGTCGCCCGCGATCACATCCTGCGGCAGCAGCCGCGCGCGTACGAGCTGCTGGGTGATCGTCGACGCTCCCCGGTCGCTGACGCCAGTGATGTTCTGGAGGAGAGCCGACGCGATCGCGTTGGGGTCGTAGCCCTCGTTGTCCCAGAACGTGCGGTCCTCGACGGCGATCGTCGCGTCGAGCAGGACCTTGGGGATCTCGTCGTACGTGACGACGCGACGGAACTCGTCCTGGAAGGTGGCCAGCTGCACCGTGCCGGTGCGGTCGTAGACGACCGACGGCTGAGCGAAGTCGAGCTGCTCGAAGCTCGCCACGGACGGGAGCTCCGACTGCATCTTGGCGATGAACGACAACCCTGCCGCGATGCCCAGCACGACCATCAGGCCCGAGAAGGCGATGACCCCGAAGAACAGCGCTAAGCCGCTGGCGACGAAGGTTCCAGCCTTGTTCGTCGGCTGCGGGCGCGCTCGGACGCGGGTTATGGCCAACCGTCGAACGGCAGCATTCGGCTTGTGATGACCGTTGCGCTCGCGGTAGCGCCCCGGCTGACCTCGGTACACCTAGGCCCGATTGTCAGTCAGCGACGCGTTGGCTGCAGGGCACGGCTCACATGAGCTCTTCACGGGGACGCAGACGGCCGACCGCCCGCGCGCGTTACGCGAGCTGCGCCAAACGCATGTCGGGCTGATCATTGCTCAACGTTGTCCTGTTGCGGCGCCAGATGAGGAACGGCTGGACCTGTGAAGCACCGGAAACTTCGTCTGCGCGTCGTGGGCGCGGCGCTCGCGCTGTACGGCATCGTCGGCATCATCGTCGTCGTCGTCGTTGCCCTTGGCGTGGCACGGCCGTTGGATCGAGCACGGCAACTGTCCCAGTCGGTCGACACGGACCGTGCCGCGGTCGTTCAGTCACTGACCCAGGCCGAGACCACGATCCGCCAGATGTCGACCGGCGTCGGCCGCATGGACACCAGTCTGGGCGACGCGAAAGCGGCCATCGACCGCGCCTCGACCATCTCGCATGGCGTCGCGACGAGCATGTTCGGCCTGCGCGACGCGATGAACGTCAGCATCTTCGGCGCGCAGCCCTTGTCGAGCCTGTCGGGCAGCTTCGACACGAGCGGCCAGAACCTCGACGCGCTGGGCGACGACATCAGCTCGATCGGCACGTCGCTCGATGCGAACCGCGCCGACGCCGTCACCACATCGCAGGACCTCGGTGCACTGTCCGACTCCGTGCACACGCTGACCGGCACGGTCGCGGCCGGGCCGTCAGTGGCCATCTCGACATCTACGCTCGACGAGATCAAGCTGGCGATCTATGCCGTGGCGGCGTGGCTCGTGTTGCTCGCAGTGGGCTGCCTCGTGGCCGGCCTGTATCTGCTCAACGTGAGCCGCAGGGCCACCACGGGCAACTGACAGACTGCCGGCGACCGACCCACGGATGATCCTGCCCAAGATCCGGGATCCGCGCTTCATCACCGTTCGCCGAGGCGGCAGCCTCACGGACGACGATCATCACCTGCTCGCGGTGTGGGCGGCTGACTGCGCGGAGCACGTGCTGCACTACTTCGAGCAGGCACGGCCCATGGACGACCGGCCACGTCGCGCGATCGATCTAGGGCGTGCCTGGGCGCGCGGTGAGATCGCGTGGGCAGAGGCGCGCACGGCCGCCGGCCATGCAAACGGCGCGGCCAGAGACCAGAGTGGGGCAGCGCGGCATGCCGCGTATGCCGCCGGCCAGGCCGCGGCCATTGGCCATGTGGCGGCCCACGAGCTGGGTGCCGCAGCTTACGCGATCAAGGCGGCGCGCGCGGCAGCGGGTAAAGACGAGCGCCAGCAGGCTGGCCGCTTGGAGTGCCAGTGGCAGCGCGCTCAACTGCCCCACGAGATCCGAGAACTTGTCCTCGACGACCACCGGCTGCGCAACGAGCTGTGCTGGTTCGTGTTTGATTGCTGACCCGGACGACTCGGGCGACCGACCTCGGGCCCGCCACCCTGCAACGTGCGACGATGGGGCCGATGCTTCGCTACCAGCCACTGGAGATGCCGCCGCTCGACGACCCCATGTTGCGCGAGCCCGGGCTTGATCTGGCCAGGCTCGCGACCCATTGGGCCGCGTATGGCGCGCGCCGGCCGATGACTGCCGAGCAGATGCGCGGCGCTGACCGGCGCGCGCAGCGGCTGGGTGTCGCGGGCCGCGATCTCATGGAACAGGCAGGAACTGCGGTTGCGGCTGCGGCCCGCGCGTTGCTCAACTCGACCGACCGTGCCTCGGGTGGCGTGACCCTCTTCCTGTGCGGCCCCGGCAACAACGGCGGCGACGGTTTCGTCGCCGCCCGGCACCTCGCCGCGGACTATGGCCTGCGCTCGTTCGTCGTTCTTGTCGCGGTCGACGACCGTCCCGGCACGCTTGATGCGGCCGCGAACTGGGACCTCCTTGACGGCGACGAGCGCATCGAGAAGATGCACGCGGCGAGCGGCCACGACGTGTCGCTGCTCCTGAACGGCATCGAACGGGCGGCGCTGGTCGTCGACGCGTTGCTTGGCACGGGCGTCAAAGGCTCACTCAGAGATCCGATCAACCAGGCCGTCGAGCTGTGCCTCGCGGCGCGTCGGGCAGGCGTGCCGATCCTGGCCGTCGACACTCCGACCGCGCTCGATCTCAGCGCCGGCGTGCCGTCGGAGCCCAACGTGCGCGCCAACGTAACGGTGACCTTCCACCGGCCAAAGGAAGGACTGCTGACGCGAACCGGGCGCCTGCTTGCCGGGCGCGTTCTGGTCGCGCCCATCGGCATCCCGATCCAGGCCGACGTGGGCTGACCGTGTCAGCGCCTGGAGACCCCGCGCGTAACCGGCGCCCGGTGCGCGACCGCGATGTCCTGCTGACTGCCGCGCTGATCGTCGCCGGCGTGCTGATCGTCGCCCGGATCACGGGTTTCGTGCCCGCGCTCGACGACGCGATCGGCCTCGAACCCGTCGTGATTGTCGGCCTCGTCGTCGTCACGGTCGCGGTATTGGTGATCGCCCTCCGCCCACGCCGCTCGTGATGCGCTAGCCGTCGCCGCGGGCGAAAGGGTCGAAGCGGCGCTCCTCGCCGCGCAGCAGGCGGCCGATGTTGTCGTGGTGGGCGATCCAGATGACCGCCGCGCCGATGATGCCGAAAAGCACGTGCGCGGGCGGGTTCCAGCCGAGGACCGCGAAGACACCGATGAAGAACGCGCCGGCTGCGGCGGCGACCAGCGAGCCCAGCGACACGTAGCGCGTGAGAAAGATCGTGCCGAAGAAGAACGGCGCGCCGAGCAGCACGGCCAGTGGCTGAATGAAGAGCGTGGCGCCGATGCCGGTCGCGACGCCACGGCCGCCGTGGAAGCGCAGGAAGACCGACATCCACGCGCCGATGACCGCGGCACCTCCGGTCAGCGCTACTCCCAATGCTGAGGCGCCGGCGTACGACGCCAGCGCGACCGGGAGAAAGCCTTTGAGCATGTCCAACGCGGCGACCGCTACCGCCCGGCGCGCGCCCATGGCCCTCAACGCGTTCGTGCCGCCCGTTCGGCCGCTGCCCACCGTTCGTGGATCGCGCGCGCCTGTCGCCCGGGCGACGATCACGCCCATCGGCAGTGAGCCGCACAGGTAGCCGAGGACGACGAAAACGAGATCGAGCCACGGTTCGGCGAGCACGGCGGCGAGTATCGCCGTTTCTTGCGCCCTTCTGGGGGCCCGCGTACCATCCGGCCCGATGACCCCCCGTGCTGCGCAGGCTGACTGACCGTGGCAGTCGGCTCCTCAAACAGCTTCGATCTGATCGTCCTGGGCGGCGGAACAGGCGGCTATTCGGCCGCATTCCGTGCCGGCCAGCTCGGCCTCAAGGTCGCGCTCGTCGACGACCAGCCCAGGCTCGGCGGAACATGCCTGATCTGGGGCTGCATCCCGACCAAGGCGATGCTCGAGTCCGCAGAGCTGTACGAGCGCATGAAGCACGGCGAGGAGTTCGGCGTGCCCGCCGACAACGTGCGCTTCGACTATCCCACTGTCGCCAAGCGTCGCGACGCCATCGTCACGCGCCTGACCAAGGGCCTCGACAGCCTCGTCAAGAAGAACAAGGTCGAGCACATTCACGGGCGCGGCACGCTCCAGGGCGGCAAGAAGGTCCTGGTCAAGACGTTCGACGAGGAAGGCAAACCGGACGGTGAGCGGCCGCTCGACGCGAACGACGTCATCCTGGCCACGGGCTCGCGCGTCAAGTCACTGCCCGGGCTCAACCCGGACGGCAAGCGGATCATCACCAGCGACGAGGCGACACACAGCGACACGCTGCCGGCGAGCATCATCGTCGTCGGCGCCGGCGCGGTCGGCGTCGAGTTCGCGAGCTTCTACCACGACGCGGGCGTCGAGACGACACTGCTCGAGTATCTGCCGCGCGTGACTCCGCTCGAGGATGCCGAAATCAGCAAGGAGCTCGAGCGCTCGTTCCGGCGGCGCGGGCTGACCACGATCACGAGCGCGCGCCTCGACACGAGCAGTGTCACGGCCGACGAGTCGGGCGTGCGCCTGATGGTCGGCAAGGAGGGCGAGGAGCCCAAGGAGCTGCGTGCCGAGCAGATGCTCGTGGCCACCGGTCGCGCGCCCAACTCGGACAACGTCGGGCTCGAATCGACGCGCGCCAAGCTCGACAAGGGCTTCGTCCAGGTCGACGGCCGGATGCGCACCGCCGAGCCGCACCTGTACGCCATCGGCGACGTAATCGGCGGGCTGCTCCTCGCGCACGTGGCCGCGCACGAGGGCATCGCGGCGGTTCATGCGATTGCAGGGGCAGAGGCTGAGAAGGTCGACTACCTCGAGATGCCGCGCGCGACGTACTCGCGGCCGCAGATCGCGTCGATCGGCCGTACCCAGGAGGAATGCGAGCGCGACGGCTTCGCGGTCAAGATCGGCAAGTTTCCGTTCCAGGCGGACGGCAAGGCGCTCATCCGCGGCGAGTCGGAAGGCTTCGTCAAGGTCATCGCCGACGCCAAGACGGACCGGTTGCTGGGCGTGCACATGATCGGCGGTAACGTGACCGACCTCATCTCGGAGGCCAGCGTGGCGATGCTGCTCGAGGCCACGGCGTGGGAGGTCGGCTCAGCCGTCCATCCCCACCCGACGCTGGCCGAGGCGCTCGGCGAGGCCGCGCTCGCGGTCGACGGGAAGGCAATCAACTTCTAGGGCTGCGCGGAGAGGCTGATGGCAACGACCAAGACCGAGAGCAAGTCGGACACCGCGCTGGGCGCGAGCCTGGGCCTGTCGCGCGACGAGCTAATCGAGATGTACCGGCTGATGGCCATCGCCCGCGCGGTCGACGAGCGCATGTGGATCCTCAACCGCGCGGGCAAGATCCCGTTCGTGATCAGTGGCCAGGGCCACGAGGGCGCCCAGGTTGCTCTTGCCTTCGGCCTCAGGCAGGGCCACGACTGGATGGTCCCGTACTACCGCTCGGTCGCGTCGCTGATGACGTTCGGCATGAGCCCGCGCGAGATCATGCTCGCCCAGTTCGCGCGCGGCGTGGACCCGTCGTCGGGCGGCCGCCAGATGCCCGGCCACTACGGCATCAAGGAGCGCCACATCCTGTCCGTGTCGTCGCCGGTGGCGACCCAGATCCTGCACGCGACCGGCATTGCCTGGGCCGCCAAGCTGCGCAAAGAGGACATAGTCACGATCACGTATCTGGGCGAGGGTTCGTCGAACCAGGGCGACTTCCACGAGGCGCTCAACTTCGCCGGCGTCCACCAGCTGCCGGTCATCTATGTCGTCGAGAACAACGGCTACGCGATCAGCGTGCCCATGTCGCTCCAGTCCGCCGTCCAGGACATCGCCATCCGCGGTGCCGGCTACAACATGCCCGGCGTCATCGTCGATGGCTCGGACGTGCTCGGCTGCTATGCCGCCGGGCGCGCGGCGATCGACCGCGCGCGCAATGGCCAGGGCCCGACGCTGATCGAGGCCAAGGTCAGCCGGCTGACCGCGCATTCGTCGGACGACCAGCAGTCGAAATACCGCTCTGCCGACGAGCTCGAAGAGATGAAGACGCGCGACCCTCTGCCACTCTTCCGCGATCAGCTGCGCGAGGCGGGCATCCTCGACGAGGCGACCGAGGCCTCCATCCTGGCCGAGTCGCGCAAGGTCGTCGAAGACTCCACCGAATGGGCCGAGTCGCAGTCCGACCCGGATCCGGCCACGGCCCAGCAGCACGTTTATGGCGACGCGCCTCCGGCGCGGATGGACGATCCCCTATGGCACGGCGCGCGGTTCATCGGCGATGGCGGCCCATGGGGCGTGCTGAAGGGGGACGACTGATGGCCGTCATGACGCTCATCGAATCCGTGCGCGAGACGCTGCGCGAGGAGATGCGCCGCGACGCGTCCGTCGTCGTCCTGGGCGAGGACGTCGGCAAGAAGGGCGGCGTGTTCCTGGCCACGGACGGCTTGTACGACGAGTTCGGCGGCGACCGCGTGCTCGACACGCCGTTGAGCGAGTCGATGATCGTCGGCGTCTCGATCGGCGCGGCGATCGCCGGCCTGCGCCCGGTCCCTGAGATCCAGTTCGCCGACTTCATCTTCCCGGCCTTCAACCAGATCCTGTCCGAGGCGGCACGCATGCGCTTCCGCTCGAACGGCGCTTTCTCGTGCCCGATGACCCTCCGCGCACCGTATGGAGGCGGTGTCCACGGCGCGCTGTATCACTCGCAGTCGGTCGAGGCTTTCTTCGCCCACATCCCGGGCCTCAAGGTCGTCATTCCGTCGACCCCGTACGACGCGCGCGGCCTGCTCCGGACCTCGATCCGCGACGACGATCCGGTGCTCTTCTTCGAGCACAAGAAGATGTACCGATCCGTGCGCGGAGATGTTCCCGATACCGACTACACGATCCCGATCGGCAAGGCCAACATCACCCGCGAGGGCAGCGACGTCTCGATCATCGCCTACGGCATGATGGCGCAGTACGCGCTTGAGGCGGCCGACCTGCTCGCGAGCGAGGGTGTTTCTGCCGAGGTCGTGGATCTGCGCACGCTGCGGCCGCTCGATGGGGAAACGTTGCTGGCGTCCGTCCGAAAGACGGGCAAGGCGGTCATCGTCTACGAGGACAACCGCTTTGGCGGCTACGGCGCGGAGATCGCGGCGATCCTGGCCGAGGAAGCGTTCGACCACCTCGATGGACCGATCGTGCGCGTCACCGGGCCGGATGTGCCGGGCGTGCCCTACAACCACGTCCTCGAGGACTGGTTCATGCCCAACCCGGAGCGTATTGCCGACGCCGTGAGGCGCCTCGCCTCGTACTGAAGTGACAACTGTTCGGCTGGAGCCGATGTCTCCGGAGCGCTACGTGACGTGGCGCGCATACAGCGTCGCCGGCTATGCCGAGGAGAACGTCAAATCCGGCCACTGGGCGGAGGGCGAGGCACTTTCCAAGTCAGAAGCTGACTTCATCGCGCTGCTGCCCAACGGCCTCGACACGGCCGGGCACGTGCTGTGGTCCGTTGTTGACGCGGCCGGCGACGAGGTAGGGATCCTGTGGGTGGCCACGGACCGCCGGCCCGGCTACGCATTCATCTACGACATTGAGATGAATCCGGACCGGCGCGGCAGGGGCTTCGGCACGGCCGCGTTGCTGGCACTCGACGACTGGTGCCGGGCCAACGGCATCGCGTCGATCGGCCTGCACGTCTTCGGCCACAACCAGGGTGCGTGGCAGCTGTACAAGCGCATGGGCTATGTCGAGACGAGCGTCCAGATGGAGAAGCGCCTCTAGCCGCGAACCAGCGGCTTGACAATCGACGGCATGCGCGAGATAGAGGTCGTCGTCGTGGGTGCCGGCCAGGCTGGACTGGCGACGAGCTACCACCTCACGCAGTGGGGCATCGAGCACGTCCTTCTCGACCGCGGCAAGGTCGCCGAGAGCTGGCGGACGAAGCGCTGGGACTCATTCGCACTCAACGGCCCCAACTGGACCTTCTCTTTGCCCGGCTACGAGTACGACGGCCCGGACCGTGACGCATTCATGCTCCGCGATGAGCTCGTCACGCGTTTTGCCGACTATGCCCGCCAAATCGACGCGCCCGTAGAAGAGGGTGTCGATGTGATCAGCGTCGGGCGTGAAGAGCTGAGCGGACGCTACCTGCTTGATACGACCAGCGGCGCCATCCGGGCCACGGCCGTCGTCGCTGCCACGGGCGCCTACCAGCGTCGCGTCCGCCCGCCGACCGGACTCGACGAGAAGATCTTCCAGCTGAACACGGACGAGTTTCGCAACGCAACCCAGCTGCCCGATGGCGGCGTCCTGATCGTCGGCTCGGGCCAGTCCGGTTGCCAGGTCGCCCAGGATCTGCGCGAAGCGGGCCGCGACGTCTGGCTCGCGACAGGTACATGCGGCTGGATGCCGCGTCGCTATCGGGGCAAGGACAACGTCGAGTGGCGCTGGGACATGGGCATGTTCGATGACTCGGTCGAGAAGCTTGGTCACGCACTGCGCCTCGCCTGTCCGCCGATCCAGACAGGGGTCGACGGCGGCCGTGACCTCAACCTGGGCATCGTGCGCGCCCAGGGCATACATCTGACCGGCCGCTTTCTGGGCGCGAACGGCTACACGGTCAGCGTTGCCGATGACCTTCAGGAGAATGCCACTGGATCCGACCTCGCGGCCGTCGCCATCCGCAAGCGCATCGATGACTTCATAGCCGAGCGCGGCCTGGATGCGCCGCAGCCCGAGCCGTTCGAGCCCGCGGGTGACTTCCGCGGCGCGCCAACGTCGATCGACCTGCGCGACAACGGCATCCGCACCGTCCTGTGGGGTACCGGCTTCCGGCTTGATTTCTCGTGGATCGATCTCGACCTCGAGCAGTCCGACGGGTATCCGAAACAGACCCAGGGCGTCAGCCCGCACGACGGTCTCTACTTCATGGGCCTGCAGCTGATGCACACGCGCAAGTCCGGCCTGATCTTCGGTGTGGGCGAGGACGCCGAACACGTCGGCTCGGTCATCGCCGCGCGGTTGGACGCCCGAGCGCGCGATGGGCGAAACTAATGCCGACGAACACGAACTCCCAGCGCTAGGAGACCCACCCCGCCATGCCCAAGGTACAGATGCCGCAACTCGGCGAAAGCGTTGCCGAGGGCACCATCGGTAAGTGGCTGAAGAAGCCAGGCGATCACGTCGACAAGTACGAGCCGATCGTCGAAGTCATCACCGACAAGGTCAACGCGGAGGTGCCCTCGCCGTTCGAGGGCACGCTGACCGAGATCCTCGTCCAGGAAGGCGAGACGGTTCCGAACAACACCGAGATCGCGGTAATCGAGGGCGCTGCCGATGCAGCCGAAGCCCCGGCCGCCGCAGCGCCCGCTCCCGCCGCTCCGGCTCCCGTCGCGCCCGCACTTGAACCGACCGGGGTCTATGGCGCCGGCACCGGACCCGGCAGCTCGGACGAGAGCCCGACGCGCACCTTCGAGCAGCCGACTGTCCAGCCCAGCCCTGCACCGGCCGCCGTTTCGGCCACGACCGCGGTCGCGGCTCCGACTATGCCGAGCGGCAATGGTCACGGCAACGGCGCGAGCGCGGACGCCTACAGCGGGCCCACGACGCCGGCTGTGCGCCGGCTTGCCCGCGAGCACGGCCTCGACCTCGCGCTCATCGCCGGCAGCGGCCATGGCGGCCGAGTGACGCGCGAGGATGTGCTGAAGTTCGTCGAATCGGGCGGCGCCAATGCGGCTGCGCCCATGGCCGCAGCCGCACCGGCAGCGTCGGCTCCCGTGGCCCAGTCGGCTCCCGCTCCTCAGTCGGCCCCGTCGGCCCCTTCGCCCGTGGCGCAGGGCGACTCGCTCAAGCAGGCCTCACCGATGCGCCGGGCGATCGCCGCCCAGATGACCAAGGCGCTCCAGGTGCCGGTGGCGTACACCGTCATCGAGGTCGACATGAGCGGCGTCGTCGCGCTGCGCGACCGCAACAAGGCGCACTACCAGGCACAGGAAGGGATCGGCCTGACCTACGACGCGTTCGTGGCCAAGGCGACGGTCGAGGCGCTCAAGCGTCACGCCGACTTCAACGCCACGTACACAGATGACGGCCACCTGCGCCGCCAGGCAATCAACCTGGGCATTGCCGTGGCCGTCGAGGACGGCTTGGTCGTACCCGTGATCAAGGACGCTGATCGCCTCTCGATCCACGGCTTGAACCGCGCGCTGCGCGACCTGGCCGACAGGTCACGGGCGAACAAGCTCAGCCTCGATGACATACGAGGTGGCACGTTCACGCTCGATAACACGGGCTGGACGGGTTCGATCATCACGCAGCCGATCATCAACGCCCCGCAGGTTGGCATTCTGACGATGGAGTCGATCGTGAAGCGGCCCGTCGTAGTGGAGACGGGCAGTGGTGACCTGATCGGGATCAAGCCCATGATGTACATGACCCTCGGCTTCGACCACCGCGCCACGGACGGCGCCCAGGCGGGCCGTTTCGTGGCAGACGTCAAACGCTGGCTGGAGGCGGTCGACTCGAGCACAGCGATCTGGTAAGTCGCCGGCTGAGTCGAGGCAATCCTGATACGTCTGCTCGGGATTAGCCCTAAACTGGCATCAGAGATGCAGCGCGAACTCCCCATGTTCCAGCCGCCCAGCGTCGACGGCGGCCACGCTCACGGTGCCTTCGAACCGCCCACGATCGCGATGGGCGGCGGCAGCTTCGGACCCGCGGCGGACGGTTCCGCCGCGCCGCGCCGCCACCCGGAGTGGATCAAGGCGCGCGTGCCCAGCGGCGAGAACTACCACGACCTCAAGCGCATCCTGCGCGGCCTGACGCTCAACACCGTCTGCGAAGAGGCGCACTGCCCCAACATTGGGGAGTGCTGGGATCAGCGCACAGCGACGATCATGATCCTGGGCGACGTCTGCACCCGGGCGTGCGGCTTCTGCGCGGTCAAGACCGGCCGCCCGACGTGGAACGACGAGGACGAGCCGCGCCGCGTGGCCGAGGCGATCGCGAAGATGGACCTCGAGCACGTCGTCGTTACCAGCGTGGCGCGCGACGACCTGCCGGATGGGGGCGCACATATCTTTGCCAACACAATCCGCGCGATCCGCAACGAATCGCCGGGCACAGGCGTCGAGGTACTGATCCCTGACTTCAACGGCCAGGACGCGCCACTGCGGACGGTGATGGAAGCTCAGCCGGACATCCTCAATCACAACGTCGAGACCGTCGAGCGGCTCCAGAAGCCGGTCCGCAAGCGCGCTCGTTATCAGCGCAGCCTCGAGGTCCTGCTGCGCGCCAAGGAGTTCGCGCGCGACATCAGCGGCAGCGACGGAACAGTCCACACCAAGTCGAGCCTGATGGTCGGCCTGGGCGAGACACGCGCCGAGCTGCGCCAGACGTTCATCGACCTGCGCGCGGTTGACTGCGACATCCTGACCGTCGGCCAGTACCTGCGACCGTCGGAGCAGCATCTCGCTCTCGAGCGCTACTATCTGCCGACTGAATTCGAGGAGATGAAGCAAGAAGCGCGTGCTCTTGGCTTCAAGCATGTCGAATCCGGACCCCTTGTCCGATCCAGCTATCACGCGCGCGATCAAGTCCCCGAGGAAGCCCGCCGCCGCCGGTCGGCCGCGCAGGCAACCCTTGCGGCGAACGGCATCAGCTGACACTTCTGACCCACTCGCACCATCCAGGCGTTCACCGCGCCCGACTGAGGACTCGATGACCACCGAAACCCAGACCATGCCCGTTGCCACTGCCAAGTCCGGAGTTCGGTGGCGGCGCATCCTCCTAGCTTTTCTCGCGACGCTGGGTGTGCTGATCGTGCTCGCCGCAGTCGGCGCCTACGCCTATTCGAGCGGCAACAACGGCCGCATCCTGCCGAACGTCTCGATCGGTGGCGTGTCGGTCGCCGGAACTACTCCAGCGGAGGCCAGGGCGAAGCTGCTTCAGGCGCTGCCCAACGTGTCGGCAGGGACGCTGGCGATCAAAGCCGGCAGCGTCGAGCAGGCGGTCTCTTACTCCGACATCGGCCGCGCATATGACCTCGACAACAGCATCAGCCAGGCCATGCAGGTCGGCCGCCAGGGCAGCGCGCTCGATCAGGTCGGCCAGCAGCTGCGAACGCTGACCAGTAGCGTGTCGATCACGCCAACCGTCAGCTACGACGCGCAGGCACTCCAACAGAAGGTTGCCGCGATCGTGGCCACGGCCCAGGTCACACCGGTCGACGCCCAGATCAGCTTCCAGAACGGCGCCTATGTCGTCACGCCCGCCACTGACGGGCAACAGGTCGATGGCGCCGAAGTCCTGCGCCAGGCGATAGGCGCGCTCAACAACAGCGATCCTGCCGACGCGTCGGTCAGCGTCGCGGCGACGACGATGGCCGCTTCCGTTCAGACGCCCGACGCACAGGCCGCGCTGACCAGCCTCAAGGCGGTCACGTCTACGCCACTGCTGCTGACGGTCGGCGCGACCAGCTACACGATCGATCCGCAGGCGCTGCGTGGCTGGGTTCATCTCGACAGCTCGGCACCGGGCAGGTGGTCGGTCGTGCTCGATCGCGCGCCCATCGACCAGCTCGTGGCTACGCTCAAGAGCCAGGTCGACCAACCGGCAGTGGAGGCCGACTTCAAGTTCCAGGGTGGCCAGGCCGTGGCCGTGCCCGGCGCGACGGGCTATGAGATGGACGCGGCCACGTCCGGAGATGCGATCTACAACGCGCTGCTGGGCCGCGCTTCAGGCACGGCGGCCGACCACCTGACACTGGCCGTCACCGCGACGCCGCCAAAGCTGACGACCGCGCAGGTGCAGGCGCTCGTCTCGCGCGTCAAGATCCTGGGCACGTGGACGACGCACTACATCCCGAGCACGTTCAACAACCAGGGCCAGAACATTCGCCGGCCGACTGACCTGATCAACGGCACGGTCGTCCAGCCTGGAGCGGTGTTCAGCTTCGTCGGCGTGGCCGGGCCGATCACGGTGGCAAACGGCTACGGCGATGGCGCCGCGATCATCCACGGCAAGACAAAGGGCGAAGGGGTGCTCGGCGGCGGGCTGTGCTCCGCTTCGACGACGATGTACAACGCCGCGCTGCGCGCGGGCTTCGAGCTGGGCGCGCGGCGCAACCATGCCTACTACATCACGCGCTACCCAGTCGGGCTCGACGCGACGATCTGGATCAGTGGCAACTACACGCAGGACATGTCGTTCACCAACGACAGTGCCTACCCGATCCTGATCCGCGGCATCAACAAGAAGCGCACGGTGACGTACGAGATCTGGGGTGTCCCGGACGGCCGAACTGTCAGCCTCTCCGATCCCACGGTGACCAACCAGAGTCAGGCCAGCGCGTTCTACGAGTTCACCGACACGCTGCCGGCGCGGGCGACCAAGGAGGTCGAGTTCAAGGCAAACGGCTTCGACTCGGTCGTCATCAGGACCGTGCGCGATGCCAACGGCAACATCATCCACCAGGACACGATCACCTCGTCCTACCGCAAGGTCGACGGCGTCACCCTCGTCGGCCGCTACCCGGGCGATCCGCCCGCCGGCTACCAGTGGCCGGCAAGCCAGGGCATACCGCCGGGCCCCGGGCCAAAGCCGACACCCAAGCCGAGCAACAACCCGAGCCCGACGCCCACGCATTCGAATAAGCCGACTCCAACTCCAACTCCAACTCCAACCCCAACCCCGACACCGACGGCCTCCTCCTCGTAGAGATCGCCCACGTCCTTTCGGGCGACGCACGGGCGCAGGCGGCCTAATCTGGGTTTCATGACCGACGAGCTCCGTTCCCAGCTGGTGATGCTCCTGCGCGGCCGGCAGGCGCACATGACCTTCGATGAGGCCGTGGCTGACTTCCCGAGTTGGGCGATCAACGAGCGCGCGCCGAATGTGGCATACACGCCGTGGCACCTGGTCGAGCACCTGCGCATCACGCAGGGGGACATGCTCCATTACATCGAGGATCCGAACGGTTACGAATCACCACCCTGGCCGATCGGCTACTGGCCGGATCCACAGGCGACCACGGACATGGCTGGCTTCCTCAAGTCGGTCGAGGGCTTTCGCGCCGACCTGCGCGACATGGAACGCATTGCGCTCGACGAGCGGCGCGACTTGACGGCCGTCCTGGAAGGAACGCAGGGCCACAGCGCGCTACGCGGGCTGATGATCATTGGCAACCACAACAGCTACCACCTTGGCGAGTTCGCCTCGCTGCGCCAGGTGATGGGCTCCTGGCCGCCGGGCCACCGCTAGCCGCGACGCCTCACGGCCCGACCGGCCAGAATTCCGGCGCCTGGTTGGTGCCAAAACCCCACACCCAGACCCGGCCGCGCTGGTCAACGAAGGACAGGTACTGCTGGCCGCCCGTCGCCAATTGCGTCGGGTTCGCGCCGGATGCGTTGTTGCCCTCGACCGGAGTGTCAGCAGGTCCGCCTGTCGCTGAGCCCCAGGACGTGTCGCCCCAGCACCACGTGCTTCCGTCGCCAAGAGTCGTGCAGGCGTGGAAGTCACCAACCGTCAGCAGCTTGGCGTCGCTGATCCCGGTGACCTGCACCGGCGTCGAGCTGTCCGTGGCATTGCCGTCGCCAAGGCCGCCCCTCTGGCCGTAGCCCCAGCACCAGGCCGTGCCATCGCTGCGCGTCGCGCACGTCGTCCAGCCACCGGCGGCGACGGCGCTGACGTTGTCCAGGCCCGTCACCTTTATGGGCGTCGCACTGTTGTCGAGCGTGCCATCGCCCAGTTGGCCGTAACCCGTCGCGCCGTCGCCATTCCCGCCCCAGCACCACAGGCTGTGATCGCTGCGCAGTGCACAGGCGTGGTTCCAGCCCGCCGCGATCTGGATCGCGTCGTCGATGCCGACTACGGCCTGCGGCGATGGGACGCCGATGTTGCTGTCGAAGCTGCCGTTGCCGAGCTGGCCCAAATTACCGACTCCCCAGCAGACCACGCCTCCGCCGCTACGCAGCGCGCAGGCGAACGCCCCACCAGCCACGACGCTGGTGGCGTCGTTGATGTTGGGGACCTGGATGGGCACGGCATGTGAGGGGTCACTGCCCGGGTCTTCGCCCCAGCACCAGACGCTGCCGTCGGACCGGACGGCGCATGAGAAGCGGATACCGGCAGCAATGGCACGGGCGTCGTCGATGCCGACGACGGGCAGCGTCGGGTAGTCGCGGTAGTCATTGGAGCCATCGCCGAGCTGCCCCTGGTCATTCGTGCCCCAGCAGAAGACGCGTCCGTCGTCGGCCAGGGCACACGCGTGCGTGTCGCCAACGGCCACGGCCACCACCGAGCTGACGGGTGCGATGGTCGGGCTCGGGATCAGCGTCGGCTCAGTGCTGGGTGGCGCAGTGGGCGAAGCTGATTCGGTTGGCTGCGGCGTGGGCTCGGGCGTCGGGGTTGCGGACGGCACAGCGCTGGTTGTCGCTTCGGGAGTCGGTGGCGCGACTATGAACGTCGGCAGGGGAGTGCCGGGTACCACGAGCGTCGTCGGTAGCACACTCGGCGGCGCTTCAACTGATGCGCCTGGTGTGGGCGACGTGATGGCGGTCGCGGGGGCGGACGGCGAGGGCTCGTAGCTCGGATTGGGCACGATGCTGTTGTTCGGCAGATGGATGAAGCCGCCGACGATCGCCACGCCCGCGAGTGCGAGTGTCAGCAGGGCGAGCGTCAGGGCCAAGCGCCACTGGCGCGGGAAGCTCGGCCACGCGAAACGGCCGCCGCCCGCGCGCTGCGCTGCAGTGCCCGTGATCTCGACGGCGTCGAACGGCCGTACCGCCTCATTTGCGTACTCGCGCAGTGCGCGCTCGAGGCGCTGCTCAAACCCGTCGTTCACGAAAGACTCAGCCATTCGCCGGCTCCAGGTCACGCCGAAGCGTCGCGAGCAGGCGTTGTAGTCGGGCGCGAGTCCCGGAGGCGGAAAGGTGCGTGATTTCGGCCAGCTCGTTCGAGTCAAACCCAGCGACATAGCGCAACGCGAGTAGTTCGCGGTCCTGTGCGTTCAGTCGGGCCAGCGCGTTGTGCAGGTCGATCCGACCGCCCCACGTGCGCGTGTCCTCGTCGTCGTCGCGCGGCCCCTCGACTGGGATCTCGGTGATGACGACCCGTCGCTGGTGGCGCATCATCTGGCGCGCCTCGTTGGCCGCGATTGCCACGAGCCACTGCCGCAGACGCGACTGATCGCGCAGCTTGCGCAGCTCGCGCCAGGCGATGGCCCACGCCTCCTGCACGGCGTCGTTGGCCGCGTCCGCGTCGCGCGTGACGACGTAGCAGACGCGCACCATGTCGTCCTGATAGGCAGCAACGATCCGGGCGAAGGCCGCGGCGTCGCCGGATGCGGCAGCCGCGATCGGCAGGGTGCTCGCGCCCTGGTCGGCTTGCAGGTCAGCCGCTCTGGGGCCCTCAGCCACTATTGCCGACACTCCCTCCGGCCGGATATGACGCGCCACGCTCAGCGTCATACTGCCGCGCCAATCGTAACCATCGCTGTTCATCGCCCAGTTGATGCGTGTGGAGGGGCCGCTGATTCATGGCACGACCCCTATATGCGTGCCCGTGTACTGGCCCGCGAATCCGTACCTTCGAACCGCGACTCGTGTAATCAGTGCGCGCTTGTCGGGCATCAACTTGGCAATGGACTAGCAACCGACATGGAAAGGGTCAACGAGAATGCGTACAAGATTTGCTCTGATGATCATCGGCGCCATGGCACTGACCGCCGGCGCTACCGGTCCGGCGGCCGCGGCATCCGCTGCGGCGAAGACACCGCCGCCCGACTATGGAAGCACTGTCGCGTGCAAGTACCACACCAACGGCGACCTCAACCAGTCCTTCACGGCAAAGTTCCGCCGGATCGTCGTGACGCCGCCGCAGATGTTCGCCACGAGTGCCCGCCAGACGGTCGGCTGGGGCTTCGTGGTCGAGCGTGGAATCGCCGCGAACTACGGGGCTGATCCGATGACCTGGACCGTGACGTACAGCAGCCCGATCCAGAAGCGAGTCGCGACCACGACCAGGGCGGCGGCCTTCGAGACGATGCGCGTCGGCGTGTCAGTGCCAAAGGGCGATTGGGAGAAGATTGACGTGCAGTACAAGGTGAAGCTGCGGATGTTCCGCTACAGCACGAACGGAAACGTGCGCACGACGAGATACCTGATGCCTGACTACGAGTTGTACGTGAACGGCCAGGACTGGGATCAGGAAAACGCGTGCTGGGGTGAAGCCAAGCAGTGGGTCGACGGCCCGTTCTAGTCCGCCCAGTCCACAGGACAGAGGACACGCTCCGCTAGCATCGGGGCGTGCCCTACGTTCTGTCGCGCGCCCATCCGCTGACTGAGCTGCACTGCCATCTTGGCGGAGCCGTGGCGCCGGCGATCATGTGGGGCATCGCCCACGCCCAGGGGATCCGGCTACCGACCAAGGATTACTGGGAGTTCCGCCAACTGATCACCGTCTCCGCGCGCCGCGGCCGGAGCTTCGATGGCTACCTCGAGCTCTTCCACTGGACGGAGCTGATCCAGTCGTCGCCCCTGGCGGTCGAGCGCTCCGTGTACGAGGTTATTGGCGGCGCCTACCGCAAGAACAACGTCACGACCATGGAACTGCGCTTCAACCCGATGAAGCGCAACCGCGGCGGCGAGCAGGACCTCGACCACATCATCAGCGCCGCGATCCGCGGCATGGATCGCGCGATGCTCGAGTACCCGGTCGCACCGGGCCTGATCCTGTGCCTGGACAGAGCGTTTCCCTACATGCTCAACGAGATCATCGCCGAGAAGGCGATCGCGTACCGCGAGCGGGGCGTCGTGGGCGTCGACATCGCCGGGCCTGAATCGCCCGACTTCAAGCCCGCGGACTACAAGCGCCTGTTCGACCGTTGCCGGCGCAAGGGGCTGGGCATAACTGTCCACACCGGTGAATCGGGGCCCGTGGAGGAGATCGCCGAGGTGATCGAGCATCTCGAGCCGTCGCGCCTCGGGCATGGCGTCAAAGCGGCGTTCGACCCGCGCGCGATGGCCATGATCCGCGAGCGCGGCATCACCCTCGAGGTGTGCCCGACGAGCAACCTCAACACGCGCGTCGTCTCGGGCTGGGACGAGTTCCGCTGGATCTTCGACACGTTCCGGCGCAACGGCGTCAAGTTCACGATCAACACCGACGGACCTGAAATGCTGCGCACGTACATTCGCGACGAGCTCTCGACGCTGGGCCGGCTGGGCATCCTGAGCGTCGAAGAGCAGCAACAGGTCGCCGAATGGGCGCGCCAGGCGTCGTTCGTCGAGGTCGGTGATCTGCCACGGGCGCGCCGCGCGCCGGCGGGGCGGCGCAAGGTCGAACGCGAGGAAGCGTGATCGACCGGTCGACCTAGAGCATTCCGTAGCGCCGGCCGACCTCGCGACGGCGGGGGTGGTCGTGTCCGCGATCGCTGCAGTCGTGTCGCGGCTGCGTTGCGGTCATCGCTCGTGGGAAGAGCCGAGTCCGCCGGTACCGGCGGTCCATTCCTAAGGCTCTCGAGCGGATGGCCAGGCAGAGCAGGCTTCCTTCGGCGGGCCGGTCGCGGTCCTTCCAACCAAGCGGAATTATCGAAAACATCCACTACTACAGCCCAGCACGAAGTGCGGCTTATGCGCGGGCTGGAGGGGCCCGCTTCACCCGGGCAGACGGTCGCTTGATCGGCGTTCAGAAGTAGCCGATCCCGCTGATGGTGTTGCTTGAGCGAAACGATCGTGAACCTGGTGCCGGGACGAAGGCGGACCGTAACTCTCATTGATCGGCCTCCTGAACTTGGACCGTGAGCCCGAATCTCGGTCGCGCGGTCGTGGCCGTTGAACTCGTCCTGCCGCCGTCATCGGGCAGATGCGGGCTCATCGGAACTGACGCTCTGCGTGGATGGCGCCGGTTCCTCTGCTAGCCTCACCCCTCGTGGATCTAGAACTTTCACCCGAGCACGAGCTGCTCCGCCGAACCATCCGTGATTTTCTGGCTCGCGAAGTCGCCGACAAGATCGACGAGCACGAGCAGGAACGTCGCTTCCCGACCGACGTAGTCGCCGAGCTGGGCCAGATGGGCCTGCTCGGCATTCCCTTCCCGGAGGAGGAAGGTGGCGCCGGGCTGGACACGCTCGCCTATGCGATCGCGATCGAGGAGCTCGCCCGGGTATGGGGTTCGCTGGCGATCATCGTCGCCGCGCACACCTCGCTCGGCTGCAACCCGCTCCATATCGCGGGCACCGACGAGCAAAAGCAGAAATACCTCGTGCCAATGGCCTCCGGCCAGGTTTTGGGCGCCTACGGCCTGACCGAGCCAGAAGCAGGCTCTGACTCCGGCGGCACGCGCACCACGGCCAAATTCAAGGAGAACGGCCGCGGTGGCCAGTGGGTCATCAACGGCGGCAAGCGCTTCATCACCAACGCCGGCCAGGCAGGCACTTACATCGTCACGGCGCGCACCGGCGATCGCGAGGACGGCTCGGCGGAGATCAGCGCATTCATCGTCGAGCAGAGCACGCCGGGCTTCACCGTCGGCCGCCTCGAGGAGAAGCTGGGCCTGCACGCCAGTGCCACCGGGGAGCTGCTCTTCGAGGATTGCCATGTCCCGGCGGCGAACATGCTCGGCAAAAAGGGCGAGGGCTGGAAGATCTTCCTCAAGACGCTCGACGGCGGTCGCATCTCGATCGGCGCGATGGCGGTCGGGCTGTCGCAGGCGGCGCTCGATGCGTCGGTGACCTATGCCCGCGAGCGCAAGCAGTTCGGGCGCCCGATCGGCTCCTTCCAGGGCGTCGCCTTCATGATCGCCGACATGGCCACGGAGGTCGAAGCGGCACGGGCGATGGTGTGGCGCGCGGCGTGGATGAAGGACAAGGGAGAGGACTACTCGATCGCAGCTGCCCAGGCGAAGCTGTTCGCCTCTGAGGTGTCACAGCGCGTGACCAACATGGGCATCCAGGTCCACGGCGGCTACGGCTACGTCGAGGAGTACAAGGTCGAGCGCTTCATGCGCGACGCGAAGCTGACCGAGCTGGGCGAGGGCACGAGCCAGATTCAACGCCTGGTCATCGGCCGCCGCATACTGGGCCTGCGCGTCGAGTAGCGCCCCTGGCGCAGCGGCGATGCGTGCAGCGGTTCAGGGAAGCGCACTTCACGCTCGTATCTCGCCCTGATGGGCCGATCCTGATGGGCTTTGCCCAGGCAATCGAGGGCAACTGATGCCGCGCACGCATCACGGCGAGCCATGGGCTGATGGTTGAGCGCTTCTCGGTGCCGGCGCTAGTGTCGCAGGCGTTGGTCGTCTTCGTCATCGAGCTCGACAACACGTTCGAGCTCCGCATGCCGCACCGCACGGCGCGACTCGGTCTGCGCGGCGGCCCGCCCGACGCGCCGTTGCTGGCGTCGTTCGCGATGTGGGCCAACTGCATGCGCTACGTCGACGAAGCCGGCACCACGGCCACCGAGCTGGCACTCCGCGCACGCATGGGCACGAACTTCGACGGCATGCGGCGCTGGGGCTACGTGACGCTCGACGGCCACGGCCGGGGTGATCGTGACGCACGAGTGCGCAAGGACACGGTGATTCGGCCGACTCGGGCCGGGCTTCAGGCACAGCAGATCTGGGCGCTGCTGCCCGCGGAGATCGAGACGCTTTGGCAAAGCCGCTTTGGTCCCGACACGCTGAGCGCGCTGCGTGCATCGCTGTGCGACCTGGTCGGCCAGCTCAGTGCGGATCTGCCCGACTTCATGCCAATTCTTGGCTACGGCCTCGTCGCCGATCGGATCCGGACGGGCACGGCCACGGATGTCGTGAGCCAGCTGCCACTGTTCGCGCTTCTGTCGCGGCCGCTCATCGCGTTCGGCGACGAGTTCGATGCCGCCTCGCCCGTTTCGATCGCAATGACGGCCGACGTGCTGCGGCCGCTCGATGCAACCGGTGTGCCGGTGCGCGAGCTACCGCGGCTAACCGGCGTGACCAGCGAGCCAATTGCGATGGGCCTGAGTTGGCTGGAGAAGCGACGTCTCGTGTCAGTCGTGACAGTTGATCGGATGAAGCTGGTTCGACTGTCGGCCGCCGGTGTTGCCGCCCGCGGCCGTGCTCTGGACAGGGTCCGCGAGGTTGAGTCGTCTTGGCGAGACCGCTACGGCGAGAGCATGATCGACAGCGTGCGTCACATTCTTGAGCCACTGGTCGGCGATGGCACGCCGAGTGGCTCGCGGCTGTTCGACGGCCTCACGCCGCCCGCGGACGGCTGGCGAGCGTCCATCCCGGCGCCCGCGACGCTGCCCCATTTCCCGATGGTCACCCACCGCGGCGGTTACCCCGACGGCGCCTGACCGTACGTCGGCGGTGGGGTTCGCTGGCGGCGAGCTTCGTAGAAGAGGACCGCTGCCGTGGCCGAAACGTTGAGTGAGTCGGCGACACCCAGCATGGGCAACTTGACCGACGCTCGGGCGAGCTCCGCCCACGGATCCGACAGACCGCGCGCCTCGCTGCCCAGCGCGATCGCGACTGCGCCGCGGTAGTCGGCGTTTGCGTAGTCGACCGACCCCTCAACGCGCGCCGCGATGATCGCGATTTCGCGTCGTGCAAGCCACTCGAGGACATCGCCACTCGATGCGACGGCGACAGGGACCGCGAAGACCGTGCCGATCGAGGCACGGATGATGTTCGGGTTGAACAGGTCCGTGGCCGACTCGGCGACGATCACGGCGTTGACCCCTGCGCCGTCGGCTGAGCGCAGGATGGCGCCAAGGTTACCCGGCTTCTCGACGCCCTCGATCACCGCAATCAGGGGTTCCGGTGGCAGGAGAAGCGCGTCGAGCGAGCGCGGCAGTGTCTCGGCGACGGCGACGACTCCGTCGAGCCGGTCGCCGTAAGCCAGCTTCTCGAACGCCTCGCGGCCAAGCTCGACGACCTCTACGCGTTCCTCCGTCAGGCGCTCGACCAGCGCTCGTGCCTCTTGGCCCGTCAGCAGATCAGGGACGACGAACACCTCGCGCAAGGTCGCGTTGGCCTGGAGTGCGCGCAGCGTCTCACGCACGCCATCGATCAGCGTCAGGCCCTGTCGGTCGCGCTCGCGGCGGCCGCGCAGTCGCGCGGCCGCCTTCACGCGCGGATTTGCGGTGCTCGTTATCACGGCTCAGCGCAGCGCGCGAATGGATTCGACGGCGGCTGGATTCTCGAGGCCCGAGAGATCGCCCGGGTCCGTGCCTAGGTAGGCCGCGCGCGCGACGCGACGCATGAGCTTGCCCGAGCGCGTGCGCGGCAGGTCTGTGACGACGTGGATCGCCTCCGGCCGGAGCGCCTTGCCCAGGTGCTCGACGACCTTGTCGCTGATCGAGCGGCGCAGCTCCGGGTCGTCGACCTCGCGCGGCCGGAGGCGGACGAAGACGACGATCACCTCGCCCTTGACCTCGTGGGGAATGCCGACGGCCGCCGCCTCGAGCACGGCCGGGTGGCTGACCGCGGCCGATTCGACCTCCGCCGGCCCGACGCGCTTGCCGGCGGTCTTGAGTGTGTCATCAGATCGGCCCTGGATGAACCAGTAGCCGTCGGGGTCGATCACGGCCCAGTCGCCGTGGACCCACGTGCCCGGCAGGCGCGACCAGTACGTCTCGACGTACCTGTCGGGGTCCTGCCAGAAGCCACGGGTCATGCCCGGCAGTGGCTGGCGGATGGCAAGCTCGCCCACCTCGCCGCGGACGGGGTTGCCGGCACTGTCAATGACATCGGCCGCGGTCCCGACGCTCGGGCCGCCGAACGAGGTTGGCTTGATCGGCGTCATCAGGTTGCATGAGACGATGCCGCCACTGACTTCCGTGCCGCCGCTGTAGTTGACGAGCGGCAGCCTGCCGCCGCCGATCTCGTTGAAGAACCACCACCAGGATTCGGGGTTCCATGGCTCGCCGGTCGAGCCCAGGACGCGCAGCGACGAGATGTCGTGCTGCCGAATCGGCTCGGGGCCGTGGACCATCAGCGCTCGGATGACCGTCGGCGACAGGCCGAGGTGGCTCACCTCGTGGCGGGCAACCAGCTCCCAGAGTCGGTCGGGCGCCGGGTAGTCGGGCGCACCTTCGTAGAGCACGAGCTCCGCGCCGAGCAACAGCGCGCCCGAGATCGCCCACGGACCCATCATCCAGCCAAGGTCCGTGAACCAGAACAGCCGATCACCGGCGCTGAGATCGAAGCAGTGCGCGAGGTCTTGCGCGCCCTTGATCGGAAAGCCGCCGTGGACGTGGACGGCACCCTTCGGTCGCCCGGTCGTGCCCGACGTGTAGATGATCATGTACGGCGTCTCGGGGTCCGTCTCGGGCGTCTCGGTCAGCGGCTCGAGCGTCGGGTCGGCCATCTCCGCCGACCACCAGCGATCCCGACCTTCCACCCAGTCCGCCTGCGGAGCGAGAGGGCTGACACGCCCGACCACAAGCAGGTGCTTCACGCTCGGGGCCTGGCGGATGGCGTCGTCGGCGGTCCTCTTCATGTCCACCGTGCTGCCGCGGCGCAGCGTGCCGTCGCATGTGACAAGCAAGCTGGCACCCGCGTCGTTGAGCCTGCTCGCAACCGCCGGCGCCGCGTAACCGGAGAAAATCGGGATGTAGATCGCCTTCAGCTTTCCCAGTGCCAATACGGATATGACTGTCTCGGGCAGGAGCGGCAGGAAGATGCCGACGCGGTCGCCCTCTTTGACCCCAAGCCGGGCGAACATGGCGGCCGCGCGGTCGACCTCCGCCTTGAGCTCGGCATTCGTGAAGCGCCTGACTGTGCCGTCCTCACCCTCCCAGGTGAGGGCGCGGCCGTTGGGCGCGGCCGTCGCCCGTGGGTCGACGGCCGCGGCCGCGTAGTTGAACGCGCCGCCGGTCCACCAGCGCGCCCACTCGACGCCACGGCTGAGGTCGAGGACCTGGGTCGGGCGGCGTTGCCAGGCGAGCTGTAGGTCGTCGGCCGCCGCGCCCCAGAACCAGGCCGGGTCGCGCTCGGCGTGGCGTTGCAGCGCGTCAAGGCTTGCTTCGCCGGCGCCACGGATGAAACGGCCGAGTCGCGTGGCCGTGGCTGCGTCGGCGGCCGGACGCCAGGCGGCGTCGGGCACGTCGCGGCCGAAAATCGGCCAGTCGTCGCTCATCTGGTCATGCTACCCAGCAGGGCCGGTCGGTCACTCCGGTTCTTGAGGTGCTGGTATGCCGCTGGCTCCCTTCAACGCAGCGTCAACGGCGTCCCTCAGACCTGTGGGCCAGCCCGGGCCGAATGCTCGCCAGGGAAGGTACTCCACGATGTCGACAGGGCCGATGGAGGACTGTTCTTCGGCCCCCACGCACGAATCGAATGCGACCTTGTCAGCGTCAAACGTTGCCTGGCTCTTCCAGCTGAACACGTACACGGGATACGAATTCGAATCGCCGGCAGGCCGCACGTCGTAACGCACGGCGTTGCTGTGCAGAGCAGAGATTTGACTGCCGCAGCCGGGATCGCCGGCCACCTGGTCCGTGATGGTCATGTGTCGAAGGACGAGTGCGGCGACTATGTCCGTCAAGTCCCCGGCAGTGGGTTGGGCCGGTGCCGTGAAAGCGCCGCAGCCACCCAGCAGCAACGCGGTCAACGCGACGGCGGCAAATCGCACGAGCACGGAGCCATTGTCGTCGTGCGGCCGATCAGGCATTGCCGACTAACATTGATGGCCCGTGCCTGAGCTTCGGCCGTTTCGCGGCCTGCGTTATGACGCTGCCCGAGTGCCTGATCTGTCGGCCGTGCTGTGCCCGCCGTACGACGTCATCACACCCTCAGAGCGCGAGCGGCTGCTCGCGCGCGACCCACACAACGCCGTGCGCCTTGAGTTGCCGGCGTCGACCCCGGCCGCGGCTACGGCCGACGACTTCGCACGTGCGGCGAGGACACTGCAGGGCTGGATCAGCGACGGCACACTGATACGCGATGAGCGGCCGATGCTCTACGTCTACGAGCAGCACTTCGCGGCAGGCGACCGCACGCCGCGAGTCGCTCGGTCGTTCTTCTGCGAGCTGCGGCTCGAGGAGTACGGACCGGGCAGTGGCGTGCGGCCGCACGAGCACACGCTCGGGCCTGCGAAGGAGCATCGCTTCCAACTGCTGAGCGCCACGCGCGCGCATCTGTCGCCCGTGCTGCTGCTCTACGAGGGTGACTCGGCCGCGCTGCTCGACGAGCTGACGGCCGCGGCACGGCCGGAAGAGGCGCTTGGGCCGGATGGAGTGGGCCAGCGCCTGTGGGCGATTGATCCGGTTCTCGTCCCGGCGGCCCGGGATCTGATTGCGTTTGCCGGCGCGCGGCCGTTGACCATCGCTGACGGACACCATCGCTACGAAACGGCGCTGCGCTACCGGGACAGCCCGGGCACTCCGGCCGGCGCGGATCATGTCCTGGCGCTGCTCTTCTCGGCCGCCAGCGGCGGTCTGGAGCTCGAGCCGTGGCATCGCGTTATCGCCAACGTTCCTGATCACGCGACCGTTCTCAAGACGGCAGGCGAGCTGTTCGACGCCGCGCCAATCGCCTCAGCCAATGAGCTGGTGGGCACGATCGCCGGATCGAAGCAGGCGGGCATCGTGGGGCTGTGGACTCGCGGCGGAGGGTCGATGCTCCGGATCGATCAAGCGCGAATGGAGGCATACCTGCCGGCCAATGCATCGGAGGAAGTTCGCCGACTGGACGTCAGCGTGCTGTCGGGTACGCTGCGCCGGATGATCGGAGCTAGCGAGGCCGAGCTGACCGCACAGGGTCGGCTGACCTATACCCACGACGCGCGCGAGGCCGTCCGGCGTGTCGAGCAGTCGGAGGCCGACGTGTGCTTCCTTCTGCGGCCGACGCCGGTGGGCCAGGTCCTCGCCGTCGCCGCAGCGACAGACTTCATGCCGCCCAAGTCGACCTACTTCCATCCCAAGGCCGCCACCGGCCTGGTGTTCGACCCGACCTTTTGATGGACCCTGAGACGAACGCGGGCAACGGACAGCACGCGCCCGACTCAGCCGCGGGCACGGCCGATCGCGCATCGCGGCCCATCCGCAAGGACGAGCGCGTGGTCTCGGAGCGCGGCCTGTATGTCGAGTCGTGGCTGCCCGAGCGGCGCTCGCGACGCAAGCCGCTGTACATGCTCCACGGCGAGCTGGGCGGGTCGTGGCTATGGCAGCGCTACCTGGGCTATTTCGCGCCGCGCGGCTGGGAGGGCCACGCGCTTAACCTGCGCGGCCACTACTGGTCGGAGACGGCCGATTTCGGCACGGTCGACTTCGCGACCTACGCGGACGACGTCAGCGCCGGCGCCGATCTACTGCCGCGGCCGCCGATTGTCGTCGGCCACGGCCTGGGCGGGCTGCTCGCGCTGCGCCTGGCCCAGGAGCGGCCCGTATCGGCGCTGATCCTGCTCTCGCCGGCGCTGCCCGCCGCGTTGTTGCCGCCTCCGTCGCCGCACATGGTCAGGCTGCTGCCGCGCGAGTACCGGCGCGAGCTGCTCGGCTGGGACGGGCCGATCGACGCCCTCCAGCGCCAGAACCCCGACCTGACCAACGCCGACGTGACGCGCGTGCAGCACATGATGGGCGCCGAGTCGGGCGCCGCGCGGCGGCAGATGCTCGAGGGCGTCGCCGTGGAGCTGGACCAGCTGCCGCAGGTGCCCAAGCTGGTCATCGGTGCAGGACTCGATCGCTTCTTTCCCGACGCCGACAGCCAGCGACTGGCCGAGTGGCTGGGTGCCGACTACATCTCATTCGGGGCGCACTCGCACTACGGCCTGGTCATCGGCGAGAACAGCTACGAGCAGGTTGCCGACGCGGCGCGTGGGTTCATCGAATCCCATCGGCTATAGCCGACGCTTGCTAAACTAGCCCGCGCCGAGCCGCATTCGTCTAGAGGCCCAGGACACCGCCCTCTCAAGGCGGAGATCATCGGTTCGAATCCGATATGCGGTACCACATCGAACTCACCCGACGCCCCCGGACCGCGCCCCGGGGGCGTCCCATTTCCCGCCGAGCTTGGCCACGGAGCTGTGTGGAAAAAGAGGTGGACAGAAAGGTGGACGTAGACACTTACGCCGCCGGCCGGGCGGTCCTACAATCCGCCGATCATCGCCCGGCCGCGGAGAGTCGTGAGGGTGGTGAGGGAGAGGAACCGGCGTTTCGGGCGGCGAACCTAGTCCGGATGCCAGCTGTCGTTTTGGAGTAACGCTTCGCCCTCCGGCACAGTGGCGCAGCGTGGGAGAGGGTGGTCGCGTGTCGCTTGAGCCTGTCATTGGGGCGCGTCGTTTTCCGCCGCTCGCCACGGTCGAACGGGTGACCGTTGCGGCTATGCCCGTGCCGGGCAGTGCAGCGGCGCCGACGGCGGCCAGCGAGGACGAGGCGCTCGAATTCGTCCGCTTCTGCTACCGGCGGCGGCGAGTGGGCTGGCCCGCACTGTATGACGAGATGTCGGCCGTGGCCGCGCGCGGCGCGTTCCGCGGGCTGGGCTACTGCGAGCTCGCGGAGCGCGGCATCAGCTTCTGCCTCGGCGAGCTGCCGCGACTCGTGGCACTGGCAGAGCGCGTCGCGCGCGAGGAGCAGGCACTCGCCGAAGCCGTCACTCCCAGTGCATCGCTGAGGCTCGCGCCCGCGCAGGGTTAGTCGTTGCGCAGGCCGCGGCGGGCCATCTCCCACTCGATCTGGCGCTCGGCCTCGACGTACTGGTCGATCTCGCTGCGGACCTGGTTCGCCTCGGGCGTGTACAGGTGCATCTGCTGCTGCAGGACGTAGCTCAACCGACGGCTGGTCATGCGCACGTGGTCGAGGTTCTTCATCAGCACGAGCGGGTCCATCGACGCCAGGTCGTCGGGGTGGTAGAGCTGCTTCATCGGCCGCCCGAGTATATGAGTTGGCTGCGGGCGAGGCGACGTGGCGGGTCAGGAAGTGATGGGCCCCGGAACAGCCAACTGCCCGATTGGCTGTCCGGGACCCATGGACCCCCGTTACGCCGCCGATGGCGACTCGGGAGCCGAAGCAACCGAGTCGGACGAACCCTCCGGCGCGCGGCTGAACCGGCGCCGGACGGAGTCCTTCGTGCTCTCGACGATGTAGTAGACGATGGGCACGACGATCAGCGTCAGCAGAGTTGAGCTGAACAGGCCGCCGATGACGACCGTGCCCAGGTCGGCGGCGATGATCGAGCCCTGGTTTAGTCCTACCGCGAGCGGGATCAGCGCCAGGATCGTGGCGAAGGCCGTCATCAGGATCGGCCGCACTCTCGTCCGTCCGCCCTCGATGATCGCCTCTTTCAGCGGCACTCCCTGCGCGCGCAGTCGTTCGACGAGGTCGAGCAGCACGATCGCGTTGGTGACGACGATGCCGATCAGCATCAGGAAGCCGATCAGCGCGCTGACGCCCACAGGCCGCCCGGTGACGAACAGCGCGGCGAAGGCGCCGATCGTCGCCAGCGGCAGGCTGAACAGGATCACGAACGGCGTGATCAGCGAGTTGAAGGTCAGGACCATCATCACGTAGACGAGCAGGATGGCGATGGCCATCGAGGTGAACAGGCTGCTGAACGCGTTGTTCATCTGCTCGGTGACGCCGGCGAGCCGGACGTTGACGCCGGCAGGCAGCGAGCCGGCCGCTTGCAGGGCATCGATCTGCTTGCCGACCTCGCTCGAGACCTTGCCGGTGTCCTGGCTGGTGATCTCGGCCGAGATCTGGGCGGCGGGCTGGCCGTCGATGCGCGTGATGCTGCCCTGGACGTTGACCTGTTGAACGGTCGCGACCTGGCTCAACGGCACGGTCCGCGTCGATCCGACCGGCAGCTGGCTGAGCTGGTCGACCGACGTGATCAGCGACGGATCGGTCCGTAGCACGAGATCGGCCGTGCCGGTGTCGGCGAGCGTGACTGTGCTCACTGTCGTCGGCGTGAAGATGGCCCGCACCTGCTGGGCAATCTGGGCGGCCGTCGAACCGGTCAGCGCGGCCTTTGTCGGGTCGACGTTGATCTCGATCTCCGGCGTTGCCTTCGCGAGGTCGCTCTTGACGTTGCTCAGGTCGGTGCGGCCGCTGATCGCGCCAAGCACGGCGTCGTTCGCCTGCTGGACTGCGGCTGGGTCACTGCCGCTGACGATGACCGTCAGGTTGTTGTTCGTGAAGCCCGCGGTCTGGGCGACGCTGACCTCGTAGCCGTCGTCCTTGAGCGGCGCGAGCGCGTGGGAAAGTGCGACCGCTTCCTTGGGCAGGTCGACGCTCGGGTCGAGACGGATGGTCTGCGTCGCCGAGTTGGCCGGCTGGCCGTTGAGCGCGGATAGGATCGTCGTGAAGCTCGAGTCGCCGCCGCTGGGAACGCTGGTCTGGACGATCTGGACATTGGGCTGGGCGCGCAGGATGCCTTGGGCCTTGATCGCCTCGGCGAGAACGGCATCGGACGTCGCACCGGCCGGCGGCGCGAGGCTGACGCCCAGGATCTTCTCCGAACCCGCGTTGATGAACTGGGTGGGCAATGTCCCAACGAGCGCAAGCGAGGCGATGAAGAGCACGGCCGCGGTGGCCAGCACTCCCCAGCGCGTCAATCGGCTCCGGAGGACGATGCGAATTGACGGTGTGTAGGCCCGAATCCAGAGCGAGTTCTTCGGCTCGCCGTCCTCGTCGACGTTGAGCTTGACGCGGTCGATGAACAGGTAGGCGAGGACGGGCACGACCGTCAGAGCGCAGACGAGTGAGGCGGCCAGGGCGAAAGTCACGGTCAGCGCGAAGGGCAGGAAGAGCTGGCTGACGATGCCGCCGACAAAGCCGATGGGCAGGAAGACGAGGATCGTCGTCAGCGTGCTCGCCGTGATCGCGCGAGCAACCTCGCGTGGCCCGTTGACCACTGCGCTGAGTCGGTCTTCGCCCAGCGCTCTATGTCTATAGATGTTTTCGAGGACGACGATCGCATCGTCGACCACCCGGCCGACGGCCACGGCAAGGCCGCCCAAAGTCATGACGTTCAGGCTGACGTTGGCGACCTGCATCAGCACAAGCGCGGTGAGCACTGAGAGCGGGATGCTGATCGCCGCGACGAGGGTCGAGCGGACGCTGAACAGGAACAGGAAGATCGTGATGATCGCGAACAGCGCGCCGAGGCCGCCCTCGCGCAGCAGGCCGTCCTGCGACTCGAGGATGAAACTCGACAAGTTCTGAACGGTTGTCACGGTCAGGACGTCGGAATGTGCCGCCGTCGCGTCGTCGAGGACCTTCTCGACCGCCTGCGCGACCTGGACCGTGTTCGCCGTCGAGGTCTTGGTGATGGTCAGGGTCAGCGACGGGTTGCCGTTCGTGCGCGCGAAGCCAGTCGTGGGCACGCTCTCGAGCGCGACGGTCGCGACGTCACTCAGCTTCACCGGCGTCGATTGCGAGGCACCGACTATCAGCCCGGAGATCTGGTCGACCGAAGTCAGCTGACCCATGGTCGAGACGGGGATGCGCGTGCCGCCGGCCTGGAGCTGGCCGGATGGAACGGTGATGTTGTTGGCCTGCAGGACGCCCAGGATCTGCTGGACGCTGACACCGGTCGCGGCGAGCTTCGGTCCGTCGAGGGTGATGATCACCTGCGGCTCGAGCCCGCCCGTCAGGTCGGCCGCGGCGACGCCGTCGAGCGACTGGATCTGGGGGACGATCTCCTCGTTGGCGATCTTGGCCACGGCGTCGAGGCCCTGCTCGCTGGTGGCGGCGATCGAGGCGATGACGACGGGCGACGAGTTGATGTTGAGCGCGGCGACCTGCGGATCGACCGACGCCGGCAGGCCCAGGTTGCGGATGTTCTGCTCGATCGCGGCCTGCGTCACCTTGACGTCAGTGCCAAACGAGAACTGGGCGACGACGAGGGCGATCGAGTTAGCCGACGTTGAACGCAGCGACGTAAGGCGCGGGATGCTCTGGATCGAGCGCTCGATCGGCTTGGCGACCTGATCGGCGACGTCGCTGGCGCCCGCGCCGGCGAATGGCGCGACGACTGTGATGACCGGGAAGTCGATGTTCGGCAGCAGCTCCTGCTGGAGCGAACCCCAGGCGGAAACGCCGGCGATGAACAGGGCCAGCGCGAGCAGCAGCGTGACGCTGCGCTTGCTGACGGCGAGCTCGGACAGACGGCTCATCGGGGCTCCTCCGTGGGCAGCTCATGGGCCGCCGACATCAAAAGATCGAGGGTGGTGGTCACGGACCGGACCTCGTCCGGCGAAAGGCGCAAAAGCAGCTCGCGCAGGTGGCTGACGCCCACCTCCTGGAAGTAGTCGAGAAACTGCACGCCGTCAGCGCTCAGCGAAACGATGACCTGGCGCCGGTCGTGATCATCAGTGTGTCGACTGACGAGACCACTCTCGACGAGGCGATCGACCAGGCCCGACAGCGTCGAGAGCGAGATGCGCAGCGCACCGGCAAGCTCCGACATGTGTGTCGGGCCGATCGTGACCAGCAGCATCAGCACGCGCATCTGGGCCATCGTCACGCTGGAGTCGGGCAGCTCCGGCAGGCGTGAGCCGGCGAGCATCTGGGCCAGCTGGCGGTAGCCGCTGAGGGCGTCCTCGATGTTCGCTCTGTCCGGTCGCTTCGGATCCATCGAAAGGTACGGTAGCACCGAATTGTTGGGTGCGCCCGAACTACACTGGCGCCTGGCGCGCGGCGCACGAGTCACTCATGAGAAACTTGAGCCCTGTCCCCGTAGCTCAGCGGACTAGAGCGGCTGCCTTCTAAGCAGCGGGTCGCAGGTTCGAATCCTGCCGGGGACGCTTTTGCAAACTAACTGACTCGGGCAGGGCGAGTGCGAGCCCGTGTCGGAAGGCGTGCGGCGTCAGGTGAACCTCGACCACTCGTTCGCGGGTCACGACGATCCGCTCGTAGATCGCGTGGAGCAGGTCGTTCCGGGCTTGCTCATTGTCGGCAGTTCGCCAGAGCATCGCGACGTTCCTCAGGACGGCAATTGCCGCTGACGAGTCGAGCGGCCGCTCGACTGGCGCCGGTTGTACCTTGCGCAGCTCGGCCATGCGCGCGAGGTAGGCCTCGTCTTCGATCCGGCCCGCCGCATGGTCGAGCGCCAGATCGCGCTTGCGCTTCTCGACTCGCGCCGCGTCGATCGTCGTCGGCGCGGGCGCCGTCGGCTGCGCGAGAACGCGTTGCACGCGTTCGAGCGTCGCGTTGTCGAGCCGCAACCCGGCGACCTGGGCGAAGATCGGATCGTCGTGAACGTCCGCCCACGCGTAGCGCGACGTGCCCCACTGGGCGCACGGTCCGACCGGGTGGATGCGCTGCCGTCGCGGACGGCTGCCGCCCGTGCCATTGGTGCGGATGCGCTCACCGCAGACGCAGTACAACAGCCCGCCGAGCGGGTCGATCCCCCGACGCCACTTGCCGGGAGCGCAACCGCCACGCCCGCGCTGATCGCGCACGGCCTGAACACGCGTCCACAGTTCGTCTGACACGGGCGGTTCACGACGCCACGGCGCCGGCACGCGCTCGCGGCCGCGGTGACGCTGAGCCCAGCCGTTATATATCGGGTTCCGCAGCGCTTTGCGCACCTGCTCGACGCCGACTCCCAGTTCGCCAGCGAGTAGGTTGGTGGACGCGTTGCCCGCGGCGTAGCGGTCGAACGCAGTGACAACGTGGCCGATCGTTTCGGGGTCCAGTTCGAGGATGTGATCGACGCGACGCAAGCCCCACGGCGCGTTGCCCGCCTGATCGCCAAGCCGGCGGAACTTCGCGGCATAGCCCTCACTGATGCGTTTGCCCTGGCGCCGGCTGTACGCTTCGGCCTCGACCGCCTCACGGGCGAACAGCTCCCAGGAGTCCTCGTCGCTCGTCAGCACCCGTTCGTCCGCGAACAGGATCGCGGCGCCCGCCGTGTGTAGCTCGTGACGGGCGTTGACGGCGGTGCGCAAATCGCGAGCGAACCGGCTGACGTAGCCGACGACGAGCACGTCGTACCCGGTCCCCGCGCGGCTGAGCATGTCGTGGAACTGGGC
>Ga0209638_1000087_pt1 | contig 57927 bp, 53 predicted proteins | sample BarGraNGADG00211_FD_184490 | JGI IMG/M metagenome (GOLD analysis project Ga0209638, IMG submission 184490) | Arctic peat soil microbial communities from Barrow, Alaska - Barrow Graham LP Ref core NGADG0002-211 (SPAdes) (version 2) | ecosystem: Environmental > Terrestrial > Soil > Wetlands > Peat... | reverse complement strand
GCCCCTGCTGCCCGACCAGCCGGTTGACTTCGGGTCGGGCAGCTACTGCGAGAAGTGCCACGCCTGCTCGAGCTCCTGCCCGGCGCGCGCCATCCCCACGGGCGACCGCACCATCGAACCGACCTCGGTCTCCAACCGCCCGGGCATCAAGCGCTGGACGGTGAACGTGAGCAACTGTCTCCTGTTCTGGCAGGAAAATGGTGGGGTGGACTGCTCGAACTGCATCGCCTCCTGTCCCTGGGCGCTGCGCTCACTTCGCGATTGGCTTGAAACCTGAGCCGGTGAAAGGCTCCGGTTATCCCGTTATTGATCAGGAAAGGAACTAGAAACCTATGACCATAGACATCAGCAGAATTGATACGATCCTTGACCGGCATGGCAAAGACCAGCGCGGCCTGATCCCCTCATTGTTAGAAATTCAAAACGAATATCACTACCTGTCGTCTGATGCTCTGCAGCGCGTCTCGGAGCAGATGGCCATCCCCATCATTCAAGTGTACCAGGTGGCCTCGTTCTACAAAGCGTTCAGCCTGAAACCGCGCGGCAAGCAACTCATCACGGTTTGCCTGGGGACTGCCTGCCACGTGCGCGGTGGGGATCGACTGATCGATCAAGTTGGGCGCCTGTTGAACATCCAGGCCGGCGAAACCACCAAAGATATGCAGTTCACCCTGGAGGCTGTCAACTGCCTGGGCTGCTGCGCCTTAGGGCCGGTCATGGTGCTGGACGGTAAATATTATGGGTCGATGTCTGCCAGCAAAGTGGAAAAGGTGCTCGAGAAGTTTATGGAACAGGAGGTACCCGCGAATGGCTAAAGCAAGATCGGTCGAAGCGTTGGCGCTGGAGAAACGACGTGACGAGATCCTGGCCGGGCAAGACGCCGCCAGGGTCAGCATCAAGGTATGCGGGGGCACCGGCTGCCTGGCGTTGTCCTCCGACGAAGTCGCCCAGGCTTTCGAGCAGGAGATGAAAGCGCAAGGCGTGGACGGAAGCGTGGAGTTGAAGACCACCGGCTGCCCGGGGTTTTGCGAGCAAGGGCCGCTGTTAACGATCTACCCGCGGCTGATCTTTTACACGCGTGTCAAACCGAAAGATGTGGCGGAGATCGTCTCGAAGACTATCATCCAGGGCGAGGTCGTCGACCGGCTGCTCTACAAAGACCCGCAGACCGGTGAAAAGATCGTTTACGAAACTGAAGTGCCTTTCTATAAAAAACAGAAACGCATCTTGCTGAAGAACAGCGGCCTGATCGACCCCCGAAAAATTGAGGACTATATCGCCGCCGATGGGTATAAGGCGCTGGAGAAAGCGCTCTTCGAGATGACCCCCGAACAGGTGATCGCGGAGGTCAACCAATCGGGCCTGCGCGGTCGTGGCGGGGCGGGCTTCGCCACCGGTGTGAAATGGGAGTTGTGCCGGAACGCGGCCGGCGACCCGAAGTATATCGTCTGCAATGCCGACGAGGGCGACCCGGGCGCTTTCCAGGACCGGGGCCTGATCGAGGGCAACCCGCACAGCATCCTGGAAGGCATGATCATCGGCGCCTATGCGATCGGCGCGCACCAGGGCTTTATCTACATCCGCAATGAGTACCCGCTGGCCGTGGAGCTGATTCGCCTGGCGGTGGAACAGGCCAGGCATGACTGCCTGCTGGGTGAAAATATCCTCGGCTCGGGCTTCAGCTTTGACGTCGTGGTCCAGTTAGGGGCCGGCGCGTTTGTGTGCGGCGAAGAGACGGCGCTGATGGCCTCCATCGAGGGGCGCACCGGCGAGCCGCGGGCCAGGCCGCCTTACCCGGCTGAAAGCGGGCTGTGGGGCCAGCCAACCAACATCAACAACACAAAGACCTGGGCCTGGGTACCGCACATCATCCAGCATGGCGCCGATTGGTTCGCGCAGATGGGGACCGAAAAGAGCAAAGGGACCACCATCTTCTCCGTGGTCGGCAAGGTCAAAAACACCGGGCTGGTCGAAGTGCCCATGGGGATCAGCCTGCGCTACCTGATCGAAGATATTGGCGGCGGCGTCAGCAATGGCAAGAAGCTCAAGGCAGTCCAGACCGGCGGGCCTTCCGGCGGGTGCATCCCAGCTAAATTCCTGGATACCCCGGTTAAATATTACTCCAGCGGCATGTACGTGCGCCTGGCTTTTGCGGTGGCAGCGCACCTGGAGCCGGAGATTTTAGTTGTGGATGAGGTGCTGGCGGTTGGGGATGCAGCTTTTCAGAAGAAATGCCTGGGCAAGATGGGAGATGTTGCTCACCAGGGGCGGACAGTGTTGTTTGTGAGTCACAATATGGTGGCCATAAAGGGGATTTGTGCACGTAGCATATTAATTAACAGCGGGAAACTCCAATTTGATGATGAGAGCGAAGTTGTGGTGTCAAATTATTTAAGGAATTTGTCTGCGGAAAATAACGCGTCAATTCGCGAATGGGGAGATTTTTCAAATGCTCTTGGGAGCGGTGGGGTGTTGCTAAAAAGGATTTCTATCAATCCAATTGATGAAAATGAAAATGCGATTACTACTTCTTCGGTACTCAAATGTAATTTCCAATTTTGGAATAATTTACCTAATGATTTACTCAATTTTAGCATTATTCTTAAAACATTGAGCGGTATTGATGTTTTTAATACCGTATCCACGCCGATTTCAATGCCTTCCGGGCTTATTGATGGAACTTTTTTTATTCCATCTGATTTTCTAAACGAGGGCACATATAGTATAAGAGTATTAATAGTGAAAGATAAGCATCAAATATTACTTAACTTGGATGATGCAATCATCTTTGAAGTACATGATAATACTGAACATCACGGGTGGTATGGAAAATGGCCTGGTGTCTTACATCCAAAATTCGATTGGGCTGTTTCGATAATCCAAAATAATTCTTCTTTCAAACTCTTATGATAAATTCGTATGCAGTGACTGCATTGACACTAAATGTTACAAAAACATATCTTCCACCCTTGGATGGATTTATGCAGGACTTGAGACGAATTCGAGATTCTTGTGGTGACCAACTATGGCGTACTATTATAGGAATTGGAAAGCAAACTTGATTTATAAATTGGGATTCATTAGTTAAATATGTATCGAACGGTACAATAGAATAGTAAATTACCTGGAGTACTAAGACCTCAATTTCCTTAGAATTCCCTTATTATGAAGTAAACCGCAATTTAATTTTCCTCCCGAATGTCAGCCATCAAGATAAAAAAAACACCAACGAGGAGAGCCAATGATAAAAAAGGTAGTCATTATAGGTGCAGGAGGGTTTGCTCGAGAAGTATTGGATGTTTGCGATGCCTGCAACCAAGATGAGCCTACCTATGAGGTTTTAGGATTTATTGTTGATAAACAATACGGAACTCCTGGAACACTAATTAACGAAATACCTATCCTCGGAGATTTTAGTTGGTTGGAGAAGCATGCGAATCAAGTTGTTGGTACATGCGCTGTAGGTGCTCCACACCATCGCTACCAATTGATCCGGCGCGCCCATGAAACAGGATGCAATTTCTTCACTCTTATCCACCCAAAGGCCTTCCTAACACGATGGGTCTCGATTGGGGTTGGGACAATTATCACCGCGGGATGTATCTTAACAAACCAAATCCGTATCGGCAATCACGTCCACATCAACTTGGACTCCACCATTGGCCACGATGCCTTCCTGGAGGATTTTGTTACTATCTCTCCCGGTGTCCATATTTCCGGGAACGTTGTGCTAAAAACTGGCTGTTATGTCGGAACGGGAGCGAATGTCGTTGAGAAATTGAACCTGGGTGAGTGGTCGATAATAGGTGCAGGAAGCACAATAGTAAGAGATGTCCCACCCAATTCCACTGTAGTGGGTGTGCCAGGAAAAGTGATCAAAACCAAAATGCCGGGTTGGTATTTGGAGACAAATGAAAACTAGCATCGAGAACCTTGCTTTATTGGGAGGTACTCCAGCATTTCCGGAATATTTGCACGTGGGCCGCCCCAACATCGGTGATCGCGCCGTGCTAATGGAACGAATAAACGACATGCTCGATAAGCGCTGGCTGACAAATAATGGACCTTATGTACAAGAATTTGAACGCAAAATTGCAGAATATGTGGATGTAAAGCACTGTATCGCAGTATGCAATGCCACGATTGGACTAGAGATAGCGATCCGCGCCCTAGACCTTAAGGACGAGGTGATTATTCCATCATTTACCTTTATTGCCACCGCACATGCCTTGCAATGGCAGGAGATCACGCCGATATTTGGAGACATAAATTCCGCAACCCATAATTTGGACCCCAAGGCTGTTGAAAAAATGATCAGCCCGTCAACTTCCGGAATCATTGGTGTTCATGTGTGGGGACGCCCCTGCGAAATTGAAGCATTGAAAGAAATTGCCGATCGTCATCATCTCAAGGTAATGTTCGATGCCGCACATGCGTTTGGTAATTCCCATCATGGACAAATGATTGGGAACTTTGGAGAGTTGGAAGTGTATAGTTTTCACGCAACAAAGTTCCTTAATTCGTTTGAAGGCGGAGCCATTGTTACTAATAACGATGATCTAGCTCAGAAGATCAGGAACATGATCAATTTTGGTTTTGCCGGATATGATCAAGTGGCCTATCTTGGCGTCAATGGAAAAATGACAGAAATTTGTGCCGCCATGGGTTTGACGAGTCTGGAAAGCATCGATTCGATCATTGCTGCGAATCGTCAAAACTACTTGGCTTATAAACAGGAATTGTCTGGTGTTCCGGGAATTAGTGTGGCGGAATATGATGAGACAGAAAAATGCAATTATCAATATATGATCCTCGAAATAGATGAGAAGATATCCGGGATAAACCGGGATTTGCTGGTAAAGATCCTCCATGCTGAAAATGTGCTAGCTCGCCGATATTTTTATCCGGGATGCCATAAGATGGAACCTTATCGCTCTTTATATCCGAATGCAGGATTAAAGCTTTCGAACACCGAGAAGCTTACTCAAAAGGTATTGAGCTTGCCAACCGGAACTTCCATCAATGAAGGGGCAATTTACCGGATATGCCAAGTTATTCAATTTTCGATCTTGAACCACAAAACAATCAAGGAACAAATCAATATTTCCTGAATAATATGAATCTACATATCATGCCCGATGACAAATTTATAGATGAATTCATTTCAATTGCTAATGAATTGAATCCTGAGTTAAATACTTTTCTGATCAATTCGACGAATAATCCTGTCTACGTTAAATGCAAAGAAAAGAACGTTCATCTTGCCGGATATGGTACTGAGGAATTCGAAAGAATTGTTGGCGACTTATACAACTACAAAAGGGTATACATCCATTTTTTGACGCAAGATATGTGCGAATTTATTAATAAGAACGGACATAAAAACACCATGTTTTTATGGGTTTTTTGGGGAAGTGACTTGTATGATCATATTCCTTACCCATTGCTGGATGAAACGAACCTAAAGTATAGAAAATTACATACCCGAAAATTACCTCATCGAATATATTGGTTTATGAGATCTTGGAGAACTAAGCACCGGCAGCACTCTGAGCGCTTGAAAGCAATACAAAGGTTAGAATATATTTTACATTTCGATGAAAATGAATATAAGCTTGTTCTAAAGTTCTTTCCAACTCAGGCTAAATTTCACTTTTTTTCATACCCTAATGTATTACAGTTTAGCCACCTTGACCAACCTCTTGACATCGATGTTTTAAAAGCCATTGATCCAGACAGAAGTATTGATTTATCAAAAAAAATATTGCTCTTAGGAAATTCTGGGTACGAAACAGGAAATCACTTGTCGGTCTTACAAAATTTAGCTGATAATAGACTATACGGTTATCAAATAGTTGCGCCACTTTCATATGGCAACCCAGAATATATAAAGCATGTAATTTCGGTAGGAAAAAGGTTGCTAGGAAGATCGTTTATCCCTATAACGAATTTTTTCGCTCCTCAAACCTACAGCCATTTAATTAAAGCGGCTGAAGCTGGAATTTATAATTCACGGCGCACGCAAGGTGTAGGAAATATTATTTCTTTCCTTTACATCGGCAAGCGAGTTTTTCTAAATCCAATTTCCGCTGTTTATCATTATTTTGACCGAAAAGGTATTGTAACCAATTCGATAGATCAGCTTTTCTCCAAAGAGGTTGGGCCCTTAGATTTTGCAAGTGCAGAAAATAACCGAGAAATTATTAGAAATATGTATTCAGTCCAAACTTGTAAAGAAACTATAAGAAAGATATTGATTTTAAAGTAAGTGAAATATCAATAATGAGACTGCCCCTTGTATCCGTCGTAATCCCTGCTTACAACCGCGCTGTAGTCATTTCACGCGCAGTTAGAAGTATTCAAAACCAAACATTTCACGATCTTGAAATCGTTGTAGTGGACGATGGCTCGATCGATAACACTGTAGAAATCGTGGCAGGTTTGGCAAGAGCTGACCATCGCATCCGATATGTCACCCATTCCTTCAATAAAGGCGCCCAGGCAGCGCGAAATATGGGCGCACGGGCAGCCTTGGGAAAGTGGATAGCTTACCAGGATTCGGATGATGAATGGCTCCCAAACAGCCTTGAACTGCGGCTTGAAGAAGCCGAACGTAGCAACGTAAAAGTAGTACACTCAGAATGTTATATCGATTATTCAGAAACGAATCAAAGGGTTTTATTTGGCATCCGCCCACTTTCAGGGAACATTTATCGGGATCTATTATTGAACCCCGGGCCAGTATTTCCTGCTTTATTAGTCCTTATGTCCGCGCTGAGACATATTTATTATCTCGACGAAACTATCGTCTCATACCAGGAATGGGATACCTGCATCCGACTGGCAAAAGAATATGAATTTGGTTTCGTGGAAAAACCCACTTTTATTTATTATCGTCATACAGAGGAGACTATTTCTTCCAATAGTAACCGAAGTGCACGAGGGTATGAGCAAATTGTCGAAAAACACAAAAACGAAATAATATCCAGGGTTGGCCACAAAGCACTGGCACAGCACTACACAGTCATTGCCAAATTTTATGCCAGTAACCCGAAAGGCAATTACGCTGAATTGACCCGTAAATATCTGACTCTTGCTATTAAGTATTACCCATCTCCCAGGCATATTTATAACTACCTGGTAAATTTTCTTTCCGCCAAATGAGGATATCATGGAACCCGTTGAAAGAATAACCCACAACGATCAGGTACTCTGTATCTTGATTCGTGCCAGCCTGTTGCCCACTGAAACCACTTTTATCACCCCTCCCGAATATAAACAACAGGTTGGCTTCGTGGTCTACTCGGAAGGTGGAGAAATCGACCGCCACACCCACCGTGCGCTGGAACGACATTTGACGGGCACTTCCGAGGTCCTGGTTGTCAAAAAGGGGCATTGTTTCATTGACATTTACAGCGATGGACACGAATTGGTGGCCACCCGCGAACTATATACTGGAGATGTGATGCTGATGGTCGGCGGGGGACACGGTTTCAGGATGCTGGAAGACACCGTTTTTCTCGAAATTAAACAAGGGCCATACACCGGGCTGGACGAAAAGGAACGCTTCTAATGACAGAAACACCTGCACTGATCCCCGTCAATGAGCCATTGATCGGCGAACAGGAAAAAAAATATGTGATGGAATGCCTGGAAACCGGCTGGATTTCTTCGGAAGGGCGTTTCATCAGAGAATTTGAAGAAAAGTGGGCGGCTTATTGCGGTATGAAATACGGAGTAGCCGTAAGTAATGGCACTGTTGCGCTTGAAATAGCGGTTGCCTGCCTGAACTTGAACCTGGGAGATGAAGTGATCATGCCCTCGTTCACCATCATCTCCTGTGCGCAAGCCATCACCAAAGCCAAAGCTGTGCCGGTTCTGGTGGATTGTGACCCTGAAACCTGGTGCATGGATGTTTCTCAGGTGGAAGCCAGGATCACCCCGCGGACACGTGCCATCATGCCGGTCCACATTTACGGCCACCCGGTGGATATGGACCCGATCCTCGAACTGGCACAACAACATAACCTGGTCGTGATCGAAGACGCGGCTGAAGCGCACGGAGCCGAATACAAGGGGCGGAAATGCGGCAATATGGGTGATCTAAACTGTTTCAGTTTCTACGCCAACAAAATCATCACCACTGGCGAGGGCGGCATGGTGTTAACCAATGACGAACAGCAGGCTGAACACCTTCGCTCCATGCGCAACCTGTGTTTCCGTAAAGAGCGCCGCTTCTATCATACCGAGCTGGGAAACAATTTCCGGTTTACCAACGTCCAGGCAGCAATAGGGCTGGCCCAAATCGAGCGCATCGAGCGATCCATTCAACAAAAACTATGGATAGCATCCGCATATACTGAACAGCTCAAAACACTTGAGATGCTATCCCTGCCTGTGAAACGCCCGTGGGCGAAAAATGTTTATTGGATGTATGGCTTGGTGCTCGATCCATCCACCGGTATGGATGCCGTTGAATTTGCCTACCGGCTGGCCAGGGAAGGGGTCATGACACGCCCGTTCTTCCTGGGGATGCACGAGCAACCTGCTTTTCACGCCATGGGCCTGTTCCAGAACGAACACTACCTCGTGACCGAACACATTGCGCGCCAGGGATTATATATACCTTCCGGGTTGACGCTTACACAGGATCATATAGACCGGGTGTGCAGCGCAATCAAAACCTGCCTAGAAAGGGCCAAATGACCGTATTCAATGAATATGCAAAATTTTACGACGCGCTCTATGAAGATAAAGATTACTATGGAGAAGTTGATTACCTAGAGCGCCTGTTCAATAAGTATGCAACCAAGCCTGTGGCAACCATCCTAGATTTAGGCTGCGGTAGTGGCGGACACGCTATCCAATTAGCCGAGCGCGGATATAAAGTAACAGGTGTGGATCGTTCTGATGAAATGCTCACCATCGCCCGCCAGAAAACAAACGCTGGTAACCTCGAATACATTCACTCTGATCTCATCAATATTGACCTTGGAAAAAAATTTGATGTGGTCATTTCAATGTTCGCGGTGCTTAGTTATGTTACTGAGAATCGCGACCTGCTAAAGGCATTTCAAGTTATCGCGAAGCATTTGCAGCCGGGGGATATTTTCTTTTTCGATGCCTGGTTTGGGCCAGCTGTGCTTTCTGAGCGCCCCACAGACCGCTATAAAATAACCACACAGAGCAACGAGCGCATCATCCGTTTTGCGCACCCACAAATGAATGTTATGTCCCATACTGTAACCGTCAACTATAAAGTAATCCATATTTCTGGCAAACAAATCATCGAAGAAATAGAAGAAAGTCACCAAATGCGTTTCTTCTTTCCCCTGGAAATTGAACAGTACTTGAGTTCATCCAGTTTTAAACTTCTTTCCATGCACCCCTTTATGGATGAAGAACACTCAATGACCGAACGTGATTGGAGTATGGCAGTTGTGGCAAGGAAAGAAGGATAAATAAAAATGAGAGTTGGAGTTTACTTTCCTGGTTATCCTCCAGAAGCAGGTGGAGGTTATACATTCGAACGAGAAATACTGGATACTTTAATTGATATTTCTGCAGATAGTCATCACGACATCACAGCATTTTCAACTCATCCACACGCCGAAATTATAAAAAGCATAGCGAAATCCAAAAATATTCGATTTTATAGCTTTGGGAGGTTCTCATCAATTCCTGCAAAAATTAATCGGAGAATAATAAAGCTTTTAAAAATACAAAAAGGACATTTAAGCGATCTCGATGAAGCTGCTGAAAAATTGGGAATCGAATGCATTTGGTATATAACGCCAGTCTATCGACCAGTAAATATTCCCTATATCGCAACTGTTTGGGATTTACAACACCGGTTACAACCATGGTTCCCAGAGGTGGGAAATCATCAAGAATGGCAAATACGCGAGAATATCTATTCAAATCTGATCCGACGGGCTGCATATGTGATCACTGGATCAAAAACCGGTCAGGAAGAAATTTCGTTTTTTTACCAAATCCCAAAGGAACGAATTCGGGTATGTCCCCTCCCTGCTCCAAGATTGGCGGATAAATTAAGTGAAATTCAAATACAATCCGTCCTTAATAAATTCAACCTTTCACCTGGTTTTCTTCTATATCCAGCCCAGTTTTGGCCACATAAAAATCACGCCAACCTCCTGTTAGCACTAAAAACACTGCATGACAAATTTAATGCAAATTTAGATTTGGTACTGGTTGGATCCGAAAAAGGGAACCAAGAATATATTCAAAAGCTCACAAATGACCTCGGCATTGAAAAGAATGTTCATTGCCTTGGTTTTGTTTCAAGCGAGGAATTAGTAGCCCTGTACCAAAGCGCTTTTGCCTTAACGTATTTGACATTTTTTGGGCCGGATAATTTGCCTCCTTTGGAGGCTTTCAGAATTGGATGCCCGGTTATTGCCTCAGCAGTACAGGGCTCTGAAGAGCAATTGGGGAATGCAGCTATATTTGTTGAACCTTCAAATCCAAATGCCATTGCGAATGCAGTGAAATCCTTGATGGATGACCCCAACAAACGAGCGGAATTAATCAATCGTGGATATCAAAGGGCCTCAAGATTTACAGTAAAGGAATATGTTCGTAATGTATTTAATATTCTAGATGAATTCGAAAACATTCGACGCGCCTGGAAATAAACACATGCTAAAGGATTCTTATGCGTTGTCCAATTTTGATTGAACTTCCTCCGCCCCCGCAAGGAAAAAAGGGCTGGCCATGGACGGAAGAAAGTAAGCAACTTCCAGAAACCAAGCCGGATGGCAGCCCCTGGCCACTAATTAGCATTGTCACACCATCATATAACCAGGCAATTTTTATTGAGGAAACGATACGTTCTATATTATTGCAAGGGTACCCAAATTTGGAATACATAATAATCGATGGAAAATCGACTGACAATTCCGTGGCTGTGATTCAAAAATATAAAAAATGGTTAACTTATTGGGTAAGCGAACCAGATAAAGGACAATCTGAGGCCATCAATAAAGGCTGGAACAAATGTAATGGGGAAATAATTGCCTGGATTAATTCAGACGATTTTTACTGCATTAATGTTTTTGAATTAGCGATTAAAAGTTTTACGGATAAGAGCAATATTGATCTCTTGTATGGAGATTGCAATTGCTTGGATAAAAACAGCAATAAACTAGGAATTCTCAAGAATTTAAAGTTTGACCTCAGACGCCAAATGACAGGTAGAAATTTAATTCTTCAACCTTCAACATTCTTTAAACGTAAAATCCTAAATAAAGTTGGCAATTTGGACACTAGTTTGCACTTTGTAATGGATTACGATCTATGGGTGCGCATACTATTAGCAAATGGTAAATTCCAATATATTCCCACTATTCTATCCAATTATAGAGTCCATGATGAGGCGAAATCCATTGCCAGCCAATTCCAAGTGAAGCTAGAAATTAAGAAAGTTCTTGACCGAATATATCAAGGAAAATCAGTTCCAGATATTATTCGTCCATGGAAGCGAAAAGCGTATAGCAACTTCCATCGTTCCGTTGGAGAAGCTTACTTGATTAATGGACAGAGGGCTTTAGCGAGAAAAGAATTCTTGCAGGCGATCTTCCAAAAACCATTCCAACCAGGAATAGCGATTATGCTATCTTATCTCCTGGATACTTGGCTTGGGACCAATGTGGGAATTTTTATGCAACGGCTCGGATGGCGACTACGGAATGATAATGAAAACAATAAGCTTTGGGAAAAAATAATCCGGGATTATTAACAAATAGTCAAAGTAACCATAGCAGCACGAGGATTTGAATCCGATATGAATGACCTTGTTTCAGTCATTATTCCAACATTCAATCGACCAAAATGGCTGGAAGAAGCCATCGGCAGTGCGACCTTTCAAACATATCCTTCCATAGAAATCATTGTTGTTGATGATGGTTCGCAGAAACAGATTAACCAACAAGTATTAGAGAAATTCACCAAAGTGAAATATATTTATCAAAAGAATTCCGGTTTGGGAGCAGCACGCAATACCGGATTGGCCAAGAGCCAGGGAAAATTTGTACAATTTCTAGACGATGATGATTGGTTAGCGACGAACGCGATTCAAATAAAATTAGCAGGGTTGCTTTCAAATCCAGATGCTGGTGTAGTTTATTCCGATCTTTATCTTACCAACGAGAATGGGAAGGTGCTATCAAAATCCTTTGATCGTATCCCCAGGCCCTTACCCAGCGGGGATCTTTATCCAATCATAATTGAGAGAAACTTCATTCCCGTACATGCATTGATCTGGAAACGGGAAGTTCTGGAAAAAGTGGGAGGATTTGGGAAGCGATCCGGTTACGAAGATTGGGACTGCCTGGTACGCGCGGCAGAGTTCTGCACTTTCTCGGCCGTGGACCTTCCCCTGGGTTATTACAGAAAACATAAGCTAACCATGTCGCATGGATTTGAGGCAATGTATCAAAACAAACTTTTTTTTCAAACCCAGATTTCTGAATCAGAACGATTTGGTCTCCTACCCTCCGGGCAACGAACACGGTTACTTACCCGGTTCGCTTTCCTACAATGGGCATTCGGTGATCCTCAAAAAGCACATGATTTTCTAGCAAAAGCACACCAAGGGGAACCATCAGCGATTTTACCTACCCTACTGAGGGCTTTTATGCTTTTTGGCCGCTCTGCCGCTAAATGGGTGGTGAAAACTCGAGGCATTGTCTGGCAAAAAATTGGCCGTTAAAATGAGGCCCTGAAGAATCCAAGGAATCCGTCCGATCTGAGTGGAGGAATGCAGCCGAAAAGAAAATGAGCATAAAATTTGCCATAAAACAAATTATTAATATAAACCAGATAGCCAAAATTGCTGCTGAAAGACGAATGAGAAGGTAATACAACATGCCTTTGCCGGTTGTTTCCATTGGAATCGTAACCTGGAACAGCGCTGTCCATCTTCCAAGTTGCTTTGAGGGTTTGGCTCTCCAGACAGATATCATTTTTGAGCTGATCATTGTTGACAATGCATCTATTGATAATTCCCTTGAAGTGGTGAAGGAATATTTTCCAGATACAAAGATAATTTGCAACGATAGCAACACAGGATTCTGCCATGCCCAAAATCAAGCCATTCGATCATCCACCGGAAGATATTATCTAGCGCTAAATCCGGATGTCGAAATGGAGCCAGGATATATATCTGGTTTGGTTAGAGAGCTGGAAAAGCGACCTGGATACGGTTCTGGGGCAGGGAAGCTGTTATTGAAGCCAAGCGCAATGAACCCATCCAAATTGGATTCTACCGGTTTATTTATTAATCGGTGCAGGCGTCAATATTTACGTGGGCACGGCGAGATCGACCGGGGACAATACGACCAACCGGGAGATGTTTTCGGAGTGGATGGAGCGGCGCCTCTTTATCGTAGAGAGATGCTGGAAGATATAAAAATCGATGGGCAATATTTCGATGAAATCTTTTTTACTCACAAGGAGGATGTTGACCTTGCCTGGCGAGCCCGTCTTTTGGGTTGGGCTTGTTGGTACGTGCCAAAAGCAGTCGCAATCCACGAGCGTAACTTCAAACCAAGGCAGCGTGAGTCACACTCTAGAGAGATCAGGATTCATGCCATAAAAAACCGATATATATTGCTTATTAAGAATGAACAGCCTTCGGGATGGTTTAGAGATAGTTTTTGGATTATATGGTATGACTTGAAGATATTCTTATATATTTGTTTATTCGAGCCTTCATCACTAAATGCTATCTTTATACTCTGGCGGAATAGGTCAACCATGAGAAAATGGCGTCAGGAAATTATCCGTAGGATTCGGGTAGAACCAGCTGAAATGTTAGCTTGGTTCAGGTAAAACCATTATTCATGGCAACTGTTATCGATATCAGTATCAGCGAAACCAGTTATGCTGGTGCAACCGAGCAGATCCGAGCCTGGGCACTTTCTGGAGAGAGCCGCGGAGTCTATGCCACGGGTGTCCAAGGCGTGATGGAAGCCTTTGATTCACCGGATTTCAAGAAAATACTTAATCGTGCGGATATGAATACTCCGGACGGCATGCCACTGGTCTGGATGCTGCGTATTAAAGGCGTAAAAGGGCAAGAACGCGTTTATGGTCCCACCCTGATGCTGCATGTTCTGGAAATGGCTGCAAGGGAACAAATCCGGGTAGGCTTTTTTGGTGGGGACAATCTTACCCTTGAGAGGCTGGTGTCTTTGATATATGAACGCTTCCCAGGATTACAAGTGGCGTATGCTTACAGCCCACCCTTCCGACCTTTGAATAAGCAGGAAACGGAAAATATCAGCGAGGAGATAAGCCGATCGGGTACGCGGATCCTGTTCGTCGGGCTGGGCTGCCCTAAGCAGGAAAATTGGATAGACGAACACAAAGGGAAAATCCCCGTTGTGATGCTGGGTGTGGGCGCGGCTTTTGATTTCCTGGCAGGGATCAAACCGCAGGCACCAACCTGGATGCAGGCGATCGGGATGGAATGGTTTTTCCGCCTGCTACATGAACCCCGCCGCCTGGCAATGCGCTACATTTACAACAACCCGCGCTTTATTGTGCTGGCCGTTGCAGATCTACTGGGGATATTGGACAAAGGGAAAAAAGAGGCATAAAGATGCTGCGACGATTTTCAATCAACTTTGCAATCTTCTCGATGATCATGGATGCTATTTTGACAGTGATCGGGCTAGGGCTGGCAGTGCTCGTCAGACCGCTCCTGAATAAAATCCCGTTTGTGACTCCCATCCCCGAACCAGTAAATTTCCCTTCCAGCCTGTACATCATTTTTCCACTACTGTTGGTGGGCATCCTTTCGGCTTTTGCGATATATGATGGGCGGAAATATCTGCGAGCCGTGGATGAGTACGCGATGCTGACCCTGGCAAGCCTGATCGCATCGATCTCAATGGCAGGAATACTCTACCTGTCCTACCGGCAAGTTTCAAGATTGCTATTTTTATCATTTGTAATCATCGTTTTTGTCTTATTCCTGGCGTGGCGCGGGATCGCCAGGTTGGGTTTCCGACTGCGAAAAGATTGGCCAGACGCCGGTAAACGAGTGTTGATCGTGGGAGCAGGTCCGCTGGGAGTGCGCATTGGAATACAAATCCAGGAAGCGGGAATCGAAAACATGGAATGCACGGGGTATGTGGACGATGAAATTAATCTAGATACAGCTCATCCGGACATTTTGGGAAAATTCTGTGATATTCGCGAGCTGGTCAACGAAGCCGCTATTACGGACGTGGTCATCGCCCTGCCCCATTCGCTCTACCAAAGGATGAGCGAAGTGGTAAACACCACCAACGACCTGCCGGTAAAAGTGTGGGTGGCGCTGGGCTTTTTTGACCTGGCATTGTATAAAACAGGGATTGAGAATTTTGCCGGGGTGCCCATGGTGGACCTGCGGGCACCGGCATTAAGCGAGTACCAGCGGCTGGTCAAGCGCGGTTTCGACCTGGTCTTTGGAACGCTGGCATTTGTGGTGGCAATTCCATTCATGGCCCTGATCGCGTTGGTCATTTGGATCATCGACGGAAGACCGGTCTTCTACCTGCAGAAGAGGGTGGGAGAAAACGGGAGAGTCTTCAAAATGTACAAATTCAGGACGATGGTCAAAAATGCCGACCAGATCAAGGAGATCGCAGAAAAGAAAGACGCGGAAGGCAACATCATCCATAAGAGCGAAAACGATCCACGCGTGACCGGTGTGGGCCGATTTTTACGCAGGTTCAGCCTGGATGAACTGCCCCAATTACTCAACGTGATCCGAGGCACGATGAGCCTGGTGGGTCCACGCCCGGAATTACCCTACCTGGTGGAGAAATACAAGGCCTGGCAGCGCAAGCGTTTTGCGGTGGCACCGGGAATCACCGGCTGGTGGCAGGTCAACGGGCGGAGTGAACGAATGATGCACCTGCACACCGAGGATGACCTGTACTACATTGATAATTATTCGATCTGGCTGGATGTCCAGATTCTGGTGAGGACGCTGTGGGTAGTGGTGATCGGGAAGGGATCATATTAGATTTGATGAGGGAGGCAATCAACCAATCGAAGTTAAAGAGGTGATTATGATTCAAAATAAATATCTACGCATTCCAAGTATATTGATCGTATTCAGTTCGTTTTTTTATTCCAACGTTTCAGCATTTTATAGTGTCACCCTTTGGCTTACCCCCCCGTTGGTCCTTGGCGAGTCAATCATTTGGCTAGTATTAGCAGCTCTCTCTATTTGGGCTCTAAAAAAACAACATACCCTTGTTCAATTCCTGGAAAATCTAAAGAGAAACTGGATCATCCTTCCCTTCTTAATCTTTTCCGGCTTATCAATTTTCTGGTCGGTTTATTGGCAAATCTCCTTATACCGATGGGTAACCCTATTTTGTACGATCATCACGGGTGGATATATTGGCTTGCACTATGATATAAAAAATATTATCAAATTGCTGTCTATTTTTGGCATATTAATTCTTTTAGTGAGTTCCATTTATGTTTTATTTATACCGACTATTGGCGTGATGAATTATTACAACATTCATGGGGCATGGAAAGGCATATATTGGCATAAAAACCACATGGGCCTTATTGCCACATTTATCAATATACTGTTCGTAATAAAGCTTATTTACTCTTTGAAATCCAATTGGAAGCAGGTATTATTTTGGAGCATTCTGTATATTTATTCATTATTTTTTGTCTATCAATCAGATTCTGCAACTGCATACATAACCACCGTGATCTTACACGGTGTGATTTTACTTGCACTGGTATGGATAAAATTCAGAAGCAAGATTCGGAGATCTCATTACCTTATTGCTCTCGTATTCTTAATATTAGCCTTAGTCATTATATTAATTAACGCCAATCAATTACTTGGAATTTTCAATCGAAACACAACCTTAACCGGCAGAATTCCAATGTGGACGCATTTATTCAGCACCTATTTAAGTCAGCGTCCAATCCTAGGATACGGATTCAACGCTTTTTGGTATCTTGGTTCTCATCGGATTGCGATGCAACAAATGGCAGGATATCCTGACCAAATTGTCATTTCTGACAATGGTTTTATTGATATATTAATCAATACAGGTTTTTGCGGATTGGTTTTATTTCTGGTGTTCTATCTTGGGCTGTGGTGGCGCTCCATTAAATATGCTATTAAAGCAAAAGATGTAATAGGGATCTTCCCCATCGTTTTAATGTCATTTACGTTACTCGCAAATGTCAGCTGGAGCCTAATTTTCGAGAATGAGAACTTTTTTATGCTAATTATGATTTCTGTTCTGTTTTGCATCTCCATTCGAAATCCAAAAACGTCACAAAAGAAGGAAATGGAGTCGACAAATTTCGCATGACGGATAGGTAGTAAGGGGGAAATCAGGCACCAAATACCGAGAGAGACAACAGCGATGAGAAAATCATTCCTCCAGCTTGGGATTTCGCAATATTGCTCCCGCGGCGCTGAAGATCCCAAGAGAAACCCATAGATAAGGCAAAGCGAAAGTATCGGTGCTGAAACCTTCGGTGATATAAGCGACCAACACAAATAACCCGAACCATCCAATAACTTTGAATAGTCTGTGTTGATTTAACCGCATTGACCATGCGGACCTGAACATCACATAGTACCAGGCAATGAAAGAAGAAAACCCCACGACACCCGTCTCAGCCAGTAAACGCACCCACATGCTCTTGATATTGGGAAGTGCGGCCTCCCGGAAATAAATCAGCATCACTTCCGGAAGGTGCCAGCCATAAGCCGGGAGGGCATGCTGAAAATAAAAACCCGCGTTCTCCAGGCCAACACCTAGGATTGGATGTGTGTTAAAAATATACCAACCAGCCACCCAGTATACATAGCGTTCAGCGAATTGAAGATAGTTAAACAGCACATAAATGCTACCTGTCAAAGTTTTAAACTCAGCCCAAGATTGGATCTGGAAGAAGACGGCCAAGCGCGGATCCACATGAGAAAGACCTCAACCCAAACCCAAAGCCCCCAAGGCATATATCCCGAGGAAGGCTAGAAATAATAATACCGGGAGCAAGCTGCGTAAAATCTTTTGAAGCAGAGTTGGAAGCTTGAAAAGGAGAGGCAAGCTCCAGGCATGCAAGCGGCGTGCTAGATAAACATTAAGATATATTACCAGGAATGTGATGATCAACAAAAGCGAGAGAGTGCCCACCCGTGAAGCCAGGAACAAGACAACCACGCCGCATCCAAGTAAAATATTTTCTAGGCTTAATTTCCATAGACGAAAGCGAAAGGTGGACAAGCCACTGATCGTCGCCGCGAACCAGAAAGGCAAAAACAGGAGGTTCAGTTGGTGTCCCAGCCAGGAAGGTTCATATGCAAAGGCCGTGATCCTGGTGGCGAATAGATTACCAGAGGATACCAGGTGCTGTAAATTCACCACGAGGGGTGGGTAATTGCCCTGATTCAAATAGATAAAGATACCTTGAACCAGCGCCCATAAGAGCAGAAATACGCCGCTGATATTGATCCATTTTAATGTAGACTCCAATCGTGAGCGGGATTGGGCGAGCCAACTGGAGGAAACCAAATAAAAAGAAGCACCAATCGCAAGGGTTACGAGGGCGCGGATCTCTTCACCAAGCAGGTTTCCATCCTTGAAAGGGGGGGTATCCAAAAAAAAAGCGGATGCACTGGCAACCAAACCGACCGTGATAAAAAACAAGAAATGGATCGTTTCGCGGGGAAGCCTGCCGCGTTTGATTAAATAAAAAATGAACCAAAAAAGGATGACCCACAAGGGAGGAATGAAGGAGGCAGGGGCCACCATGGTATTCCCTGCCAAGCGAGACAAGAGAGGAAAACTGGTGAGAGGCAACAAAAGGATGACAACCACCCAGGCAACATCGAGCGAGCGAAGGCAAAGGTATTTGAATTTCTCAAACATGACGGGAAACCTTAAGCGAGTTAACCACCCATATAGAAATCAATAGGCCGATAAATGCCCCCGCTAAAACCAGCCCGGCCTGTCCGTAAATCACAGGAGTTTCAGGTACTCCCGCCAAACCAGTCAAGGTAAAGGTCATCATCGAAATGATACCCAAACTTGATTCTTTTTCTATTACCAGTACGGCATTCTGGTCCTTCAACAAAGCTTGTAGCACTTCCTGGGATAAACCTTTGCAATCAATTTGAGGCATGCCAACCTGAGGAGCCACCCCTGCCAGACAATTTTCTAAACCAGCAACCTGGGCTAGAATCTGATCAGTCTGCAGGGCGTGTGTCAGTGCGCCATTCAGCGCATCAGTCGATTCCTATGCCCAAATGTTTGTGAGTGCGGCAGCAGCATTCTGATCCCGGTCCCTGACCCGAAATTCCCAGACAGATTGCTTGCCCTCTATATAAAAATCCCTTAGGAACTCGGATGGATTAATCGAATATCCCTTGACTTGCGCGTCTGCGATAACGAGATTCATGACCGAAGGTGAAGTGATAATGGCGCTAGCTGCATTAAAGGCAGTATCCTCTTCGAATTGGGTAAGTTCGCGTTTGGTAAAATCCATATTTATCGTAATAACAGCCTTGGCTTCATACACGGGTGGGAGAATTAAATGGACACTCCAACCAATCAGGCCTCCCACAACCATGAATGCAACCACGATTCCCCAACGGGTGAGGATGCGTTCTACGGAGTTATACAAGGAAAATTCTTGATTATTCATGGGATTCTATGAATTGTGGGATGAAACGAAAAACCAAATAAACACAGCCAGGCATCCATTAAATATCATTAGTCCTGAGAAGGAGCAGTCGCGTGTTGTATGTTCATGCCAGCTTGAGGCAAAGATAATGTTCATCATCTATGCGATATGCTTTGGCGAAACCCATGCATATATTCCTTATCGCATCCCAGATGAAATGAGAGCATATTTGAATCGCACCTGCTAGTCCGCCAGCGATAGTCTCAGAATTGGGCATATATCTGAGAATTGATGAGGACATATGTTTTTGGGTCATCCTTTTTAGCAGGATTGATAAACGTCCCATATTTGTTGCGATGAATATCCCTCTCCCCCAATCTTCAGTCCGGTGGCTCCCATTTTTGCTTGCACGTTTGGATTTAAAACCAGATATTTCAGTACCTCTGCCAATCCAATAACATCTCGAGCTTCCACCAACAGACGTTTCTCCCCGTGTCGGACAATCTCCCGGCACTCTGGAACATTCGTGGTGATAATCGAATGACCACATGCTGCAGGTTCGATCAATGATTTTGGAGAACCCTCTCTGGAATAAGACAGTAAATACAAAACGGATGCCCGTGCAAATACATCCGTCGTGTTTTCTGTCCTCCCTAAACGTTTTATCATACCCTCCTTTTCCCATGTTTGAAGCTTGACAACCTTTACGAAGAGGGGTTTTTGTCATCTTAAGGAGCTAGCAGAGCGAAACAACCGCGCAGACCCGCGTTTAATCATTATCGGACAGCCTCACGAATTCACCCCCCCTTTTTTTCACATCACAAACGAGCCAGCAAGATGATTAATGGAATCCCTTGAAACATAAATGCGCCAATTTAAGAGGGACTTAAAATGAAGGTTGTTTGCTTGCAGCATGATTTGGGAAAAAATCGCACTTTTTATTCCCATGCATCGGCAATAATACAGCTTGAGATTACGCCGTGTTGACCAAGTCCCGAGACAAGGCTGCTTATCATTACCGGTGGACCGGCAATGTAATAAGTGACAGAGAGCGGGTGGGCGATGTGCTTAAAAACTGTTGCTGCATCGATGAGTCCCAAAATGCAATTATTCCCATCCGCATCCTGTTCAGCAAGGAACCAAACCTGCAGGTTGGGACAACGCTGCAGGGCGATATTCACCAGCGGCCGGTATATCAATAGGTCTGGACAGCGAGCGCCATAAAACAAATAGACTTTGTAGGGATACTGTGAAGAAAGCCCAGCGAGAAATGCGGTAAAAGCTGTTACTCCGGTGCCACCTGCCAATAGACAAACATCATTTTTAGCATTGACTATAAATTCACCATAGGGCATCTTGATCCACACCTCAAGCCCCGGTCTCAGTTCTGCCTCCATCCGTCCGGTGAACTGGCCTTTCACGGCGTAGGTTATCCGCAAGAGTTGGCGGTCAGAAGGTGCGCTGGCAATGGAAAATGATCGAGAATCGGGCCAGAAATCCCCGGGAGTGTATTTGTCCAATGCCAAATGGAGGAATTGACCTGGCAGGAAACGCGGGGCAAGGTATTCCGGTTTCAGGAAAATGCTGTATACCCGACCGCCGTGATCCAGTATATCCGTCACTCTGCAGCGTAGTGTTTGTGGCATCAGGCCACCCAGCCTCTGTTAGCGCGCGCGGACCCACTCCATAGAGTTATACAGGGAAAATTCTTGATTTTTCATAGGATCAAATGGGTTGTGGGTGTTTACGGACGAAGAAAATAAGGAGAATTACACCAACCAATACAACTGCAAAGAAGACAGCGTTTGCTTTCCATGGCGACAAGGATAATGCGATGAAGGCCAAGAGATTAAGTATTAGGGCCACAACATGAATAGACGTTACTGCCCGGTTGGGGTCCAATCCCATTGCGACCAGACGGTGGTAGGTATGACCCAAGTCGCCGTGGAAGACTGGTTTGTGATGCAGCAAACGAGAAACCACCACCAAGGTTGTGTCAAATATCGGAAAACCTAATATCAAAATTGGCACGAACCAGGAAGAGGCTTGTGATAGATTATGGGGAGTATAAATTATAGCCACTGCAGCCAGGATAAACCCTATTGATTGTGTACCTGAATCTCCCAGGAAGAGCCAGGCTGGTGAAATATTAAATGTATATATTCCGATACAGATCCCCAGAAAAATCGCACTGAACAGCGCCAGATCCACCTGTTGAGCGACCAACGCCATTGTCATTAAAAAGCCAAAGGAAATCCCCACAGTCCCCAGTGCCAGACCATCCATACTATCGATTAAATTTATCGAATTAGCGATCCCCACCAACCAAAAAATCGTAAGACCCCAATCTAAAATGTTGATAACAATCGGACTGAGGAAAGCAACATTTTCAAGAATCTTAACGGACGTGCCCGATACTATCAACAATATGGATGCAATTATCTGTCCCACTAATTTCTGCGGCGCAGACAAGCCCCTGGCATCATCCCAGATTCCGAAGGCAAAGACGATGGCTGCTGCTAACAATAAATAAGAGTAAGGCATCCGCCACAAATGAAAAATGGTTATCAGGACAACCGCACTCAGGAAAAGAGCAATCCCGCCAGCCAAGGGCGTTGGTTGGAAATGCTGTTTGTGGTTAGCACTGCCCGGAATATCAAGCAACTTCGCCCATCTGGCAATCCTAATGGCCAGAAGACAGAAGAGGATAGTGATTACAAGTCCAATAGCGATAGATTCAAAGATGGTCACCAGTTTAAGAAATGACGAGGTCATATTATTATTCCTTGTCTATTCATTATACAGGATTTGTAAACCGCCAATATTTGAGGAATGATCAGTTCCAACGAGAATTTCTCTTCAGCGATTTTTCGCCCACTGGCCCCCATTTTAACGCGAATATCTGGGTTATTTATCAGGTATTTCAGCGCTTGTGCCAGTCCAAATGAATCCCGCGTTCCAACCAGCAGCCCATTCTCCCCGTGTCGAACTACATCCCGGCAGCCCGGTACATCAGTCGTGACGATCGGTAGTCCACAAGCTGCAGCCTCAATTAACGATTTCGGCAGGCCCTCCCGGTAATATGTGGGTAAACAAATGATGGATGCCTCAGCATACACGTCTGTCATGTTTCCTTTCCAGCCCCACCATTCTATTACACCCTCCTTTTCCCATGCTCGAAGTTGATCAACCTGTACCGAGGCTGGATTTCCATTATCGCTATCGCCCACCAGAGCGAAACGAGCCCGCAGGCCTGCAGTTCGGATTTGCCGCGCAGCCTCTACAAATTCGCCAACGCCCTTGTCCCACAACAGACGGGCAGGTAAAACGACGAGTGAAACCCCCTTTAATTCAGGACGCGGGGAATACTGGCGGATATCCACCCCTGTACCCAGGATCATGACTATTCGTTTTGAATTCACCAGACGATTCTTTAAAAAAAATTGCCGATCATCAGGGTTTAGAACGATGACCCAGGTAGGCCTCAGGACCAACCGATAGAGCAGTTTAATGAGACCTCTCAGCCATGGCCGCTGTCTTTTGCTTTCCGTAAAGATGTAACCAAGTCCTTCCACCGAGTTGACCACAGCATGAATTCCATTTAGAAAACTGGCCAACGAGCCATACAATACACATTTTATTGTGAACTGGTGGACCAGGTCGGGCTTTTCGCGGCGATACAACCCAACCAGGCGCACAATGGTTGATAATTCGATAAGTGGGTTCAGACCGCGTCGCGCCATGGGAAAACAAATCCACCGAAAACCCAATTCCTGTAATCGAAGCGCAAAAGGTCCCTCAGGTGAAACCAATATAACTTCGTGGCCATTGCTGCGCAGGGTCTGTGCCAGCTCCAGACGGTAGTTATAAAGGTACCAGTCGGTGTTTGCGAACAGGATAATTTTCACGAAGACTCACCTGTTTTTTTTATAGCAGGTTTCGAATATGATCGCTTTCTATAAATAAAGGGGCAAATCATATTTTCTCAATAATGGCAACAACAAATCGCCCCGGATGGAAAATCACGGGTTAGTGGCGACGCAGCGATACCCCAGCGCAACCCCACTTTCCACGCCTGTCCATTCGGCGCTAGCTTCTGGACCATGTGAACCAAATTACCTGTCATGCGTCTGATGCTTGGGTGAAAGGTCGCTTGGATCATTGGAAAAAATATTCGAGATTCCCTGAAATTCCACTCTTGGGTTGATTTTGCATCTTTTAACCTATTAATCTTACCACGATAAAGTTTACTGAAACTCAAGCTGGGTTCCCACCTACTAGCGGTATCAACGAGTAATTCCAAAATTCTTTCACGTGGCAAAGCTTTTTCAAATATGAAGAGTAATTTTATTGCGTATCGAGTTAATATTTTCCGATAATTTTTTTCATCATGGTAGAATTGCTTTTAGAGTCAATACTCATATTTACGGAGGAAATGGATGAGCAAGATTTGTGTCATTGGTACGGGATATGTGGGGTTGGTCACTGGTACGTGTTTTGCTGACCTCGGCAATCAAGTAACTTGTTTGGATCTCGATACTACGCGAATTAATAATCTTCTTAACGGGCAGATGCCCATTTATGAACCTGGTCTGGAACAATTGGTTAAACAGAACGTGCAGGCTAAACGGCTTCAATTCACTACAGACTATAAACAAGCACTCCAAGGTGTTGAATATGCATTCATTGCGGTAGGTACACCTTCAGGTGTGGATGGTGAAGCAGACCTTCAATATGTTAAATCCGCGGCCGAATCCATCGCCGATATTGTGGATTGGCCAATCCTGGTAATCAATAAATCGACGGTTCCCGTCGGTACGGGCGATTGGGTGGCTGACGTCATCCGCCGCCGCCGTGGAAACCGAACTCTCCAATTCAGCGTGGTCTCGAATCCCGAATTCTTGCGGGAGGGGTCTGCCATCAACGATTTCATGAACCCAGACAGAGTTGTGCTTGGGTCTGAAGATCGCGCAGCTGCCAATCAGGTAGCTGAAATCTACCAACCACTGCGTTGCACGATCATAATCACCGATGTTCGCACTGCCGAGATGATCAAATACGCCTCGAACGCCTTTTTGGCGACTCGAATTTCATTCATTAATGAGATCGGTAATATTTGCGAAGAACTTGGCGCAGATGTCCGCGAGGTAGCGCGCGGCATGGGCTATGATAAACGCATCGGCCATGCTTTTTTGGATGCCGGTCTAGGTTGGGGTGGCTCTTGCTTCCCCAAAGATGTGAAAGCCCTCGAACATATGGCAGTATTGAATGGCACTCAACCACAGCTTTTACAAGCAGTGATGGAAATCAACCGCAACCAGCGACGCCGCGCAGTCATGAAGTTACGCAAAGCACTTGGTTCGCTCAATGACAAAACCATTGGCGTGCTTGGCTTGTCCTTTAAACCCAATACCGACGACATCCGCGATGCTGCCGCACTGGAAATTATTCACTTACTCCAGAACGAGGGAGCTCATATTTATGCTTATGATCCGCAAGCCATGGAAAATGCTGCCAAGGTGTTGAAAAATGTTAAACTATGCGAAAATCCGTATCAAGTGGCAGACGGTGCGGACGCCCTCCTGCTGGCCACGGAATGGAACGAGTTTAAACAGATCGATTTTGGTCAGATTATAAAAATGCTGCGCACCCCAGTCATCCTGGACGGGCGTAATTTGTGGGATTCGGAGCATCTGAAAGCGATTGGCTTCACCTACATTGGGATTGGACGTGGCACTTGGGGTGAATGAGTTAAATAGCCCTTGTTTTAGTTTCGATGATATTTTGAGATAGCTTCTAAATCCAAAAATATCGATTTTCCATTTCTAACATTATAAGGATCTATCTATTTTATAAAGATCCAGAGAATTCCATATTATGATCATTAGTGCAACAAAGCCTCGATATAGATATGTATTAATCGAGGTGTAACCTGCCAGTTTAATTCCTCCTCCCCTTTCTTTCGTGCTGCCTTTCCTACGTCGCTTCTCAAGTTGGCCCTATTAGAAAGCATGGCTAACGCTAGCACCGATTCTGCGGGGAAAGAGGCCAGCACACCGGTTTTATCCCATTTTTCAATAGGACGATTATATTTGGATTCGTCGGAAGTTATTCTGCGAATAAAAAAGGGAAAGAGCACCCGTCAATAATGGTTAATGGTGATTAAAATTCTCAGAATCAAGTCGTCAATCCTTCTTTGTCGCCAAATATTTCTGGACATCACCAATCGTACTCGGTCGTTAATTGATGATTTACTGGAAATTACTAAAGATAGAATCCTGTGTTGTTCTTCTGGAATCCTGTCCCCGAATGAATCGAGAAATGCATATACCTGATTAGAAAATCGGAAGATCCCACCATCTGATCTATAAAATCTTCTCACTCTGCGACCCAAATCATCTGCAAATGTGGTTGCAGCTCCAATCGCGTTACTGCTATGTTGTCGATATTTGATACCAGAATAATCATCAAAAACAATCTGGCCAAAACAAGATACCGTAAGATAGAACCACCAGTCGTGCATTAGGACCTTTCCTGGAAGACTGGATAAAATAAATTTTCTTGCAGACTTATTTATCACCACAGTGCAGCCTGTTGCAACATTTTCGACGATCGCATTGCCAAAACCAATGCATCGAGGAATTTTGGACCATTGAAGGTGATTTAGTTTTTCATCAACATACTCAACGCGCGAACAATACAAGCAGGGAATTTTCTCAGACGCGGGTTTGAGTTTATTCACTGAACGCGTAATTTTATCTGGAAGCCAAACATCATCCTGGTCGCCAAAAGCATAGAAGTCAAAACCATCGCCTGCTTCATCCAACAAGCGGAGATAGCTTTGTGCTGCTCCAAGGTGACCTGCAGAGGGTAAAATTTGAAAGGGTGATTCAGAGATTTCTTGATTTCTCTTCAATAATTGCAAAGTCTTATCTGTTGATCCGTCATCTCGGACAATCACGGTTAAATCGTGCCAATCCTGTTCGTTGAGACTATGGAGATATTCGTCAAGATATTTATCACCATTGAATGTTGATAAAAGGATCGCTACATTGTTCGTCATAGGAAACCATCTACCCGTTGCGAAAAAGAAGGTGACTTTTATTACTGGAAACCATTTTCAACATAACACCGAATTGGGTGACGATTGAGGAGGCAATTGGATCAATGCAAACTGTTCGCTATCAGGCAGGCATTGGATAGATATTGAGTATACACGCGAACGACATCATCGGAACACTTTATATATTTGCTCAGATCTTGATCACCAGTAAGAATTTTTGGTATGTTTTGACAAGAGATTGGTGATCATTCTTACAGCAATATTGATCGACTATATAAGATGGGCCGGATATTTCTCTCAAAAATAGTAATGATTTTGATCAACTGGGCAGTTCTTGCATAAGCTTAGGCAGATTTGCTTGACGTCTGACACGTAATAGTATAATAATGTTTTGACCCTATGATAGGTTTCGGCAATTTGGAGCGAGACAGAAAATAAAGAGACTCAAATAAAAGTGGTCCAACTCATGTTAGATATAGATGGCAATGATATTACCAAGTCAGAGGTTTTATCTAAGATCGATCAACTCGGTATAAATTCTGAAATATTACCTTCAAATACTCAATTATTACTGAAGGATGCGTTTTATCGTGGGACGTTTGAGACATTGTATGACTATGTATTACCCTTTTTCTGTAATATTGAGAGGAAAAATAAAGATATCGTAACTTGTTTTACTCTTAGGCCGGGTGTTCGAGAAAGACTGGTTGAGATTTTCCCGGAACGCGTTGGGGGCATCCAACTCGAGGCTGAACACACATAGTATTGATGCGAGCAGTTCCGCCAACCTCTCGATCAATTCCTCTGTTGTGGTCAGCAGTTTGAGTTACATAAAGAAGCACACTAATTCGAAGTTTGGGACAATGGGGACTGGCTGTCCTGTCTGATAGAAAGCCGCGTATTAGACTACCGGTACAGCTGGGTGACAAACGAGCCGAAAGGCGAAGAGAAATGCATCGATCTTTGTGAAATTATTCCCATAATTGTAATTTCGGTTGGAAGTCGTATACTAATGACGTTCAAATAGTCTATTGATAATAGATTTTTCCTTACATATTTGGTCATCCTCAGGCTGGAAGAACTGAATTTGGGAATTGGTTGATCAAGAGCTGAGTTATTTTAGTATTAATCATTCTCGTTGATTTGGGATGTCATTTTGTTGGCTGACCTGGTCGAAAAATATGCTAATATCTCGATCTAGGCTGTCTTGGTGGACAAATTAATCCCCCCCAAATGATTTAGTTGAATGATGTCTTGTGTTCATTTGATATTATGGACACTCTACCTGCGAAAGGTGCATAGATTAAATGATGAAGTTGGAAGCATTAACAAATTTTAATTTCCTTGATTACCTCTCAAGCGGAACCCTCCTCGCTGATGGGGCGATGGGGACAATGCTCAATGGGCGCGGGATCAGTTGTGAGTTGTGCTTCGACGAACTCAATCTGACAAATCCAGCGGTTGTCACGGAAGTACATCGTGAATATATAGAGGCGGGTGCACAGCTCATCCTGACGAATACCTTCAGCGCCAATCGGTTTAAACTAAATAAACACGGCTTGGCAGACAAACACGATGAAATTAACCGCGCCGGTGTTGAACTTGCGAAAGGAGTTGCTGCAACTTCTTTAAGAAAAGTACTTGTTGCGGGGGATGTAGGCCCTTTGGGAGTGCGTCTGTCTCCCTTTGGGCGAGTCCAACCTGAAATTGCGCGCACGGTTTTTGCTGAGCAGATTTCGGTGTTGTTTTCTGCTGGAGTAGATTTGATCGTCATCGAGACGATGACTGATTTATTTGAAGCGCGTGAGGCTGTGCGTGCTGCAAAAGAAACATGTCCCAGCCCGGTTGTAGTATCGGTCACGTTCACCCGCGATGACCGCACCATCTTAGGTGATAGTCCCGAAAAAGTTGCCCGAGTATTGACCGAAACCGGCGCAGAGGTAATTGGCGTCAACTGTTCCGGAGGGCCGACCCAACTCTTGCGCATTCTCAGGCTGATGCGACAAGCCGAGCCGCAGATGAAATTCTGGGTCAAGCCGAATGCCGGTTGGCCCGAGCAAGTCGGTGGGCGCATAATGTACCCTGCTGACCCCGAATACTTTGGCGATTACGCCCTTTCCTTCCGTGCAGCCGGAGCGTCCATAGTGGGAGGGTGCTGCGGGACAACTCCTGCTCACATCGCATCTATGCGCAAGGCCCTGGACTCTGATCCTGTGCAGATCATTGAAGTCCAGCCATCGAATTTGGTCGAGACAGTGGAAGTTGTTGATGAAGATTTGAAACCTTCCCTCCTTGCTAAGAAACTGGCGGCCGGGAATTTCGTCATCTCTGTCGAAATGGATCCCCCGCGAAGCCTTTCGACCGATAAACTTATCGCCGCCGCCTCCTGTCTTCAGGAGTCAGGCGTGGACGTGATTGACGTAGCCGACAGCCCGATGGCACGCATGCGCATGTCAGCCTGGGCGGTATGTAACGTGCTCCAGCAAAAGGTGGGGGTCGAAACGACTCTGCATTTTCCCACGCGCGGGCGCAACCTGCTGCGTGTACAAGGCGACCTGCTGGCAGCACATGCCCTTGGCATCCGCAATGTGTTCGTCGTGATGGGCGACCCTACCTCAATCGGCGATTATCCCGAAGCAGCAGATAATTATGATATTGTACCTTCGGGGTTGATCAAACTGATCAAACAGGGGTTCAACACAGGCGTGGATCACTCTGGGACGAGCATCGGGCAGCCGACCAGGTTCCTCGTTGGAGCAGCGCTGAACCTTAAACCTACCGATCCAAACAAAGAGGTCCGCAACATACTTCGCAAGGTCCAAGCTGGCGCTGACTTTTTCCTTACCCAGCCCATCTATGATCCGGCCGCGGCGCAAGGGTTCCTGAAACGGTACGAGTCCGAATGTGGGATATTACAGCAGCCCGTATTGGTGGGCCTCTTACCACTGTTCAGCGCCCGGCACGTGCATTTCCTTCATCACGAAGTACCCGGAATCAGCATCCCCGAAACGATACGTCACCGCATCGAAAAAGCAGGTGAAGATGGCCTAAAAGAAGGAATTCGCATAACGGTAGAACTAACGGAACAAATCAAATCATGGGCACAGGGGATATACCTGATGCCTCAGTTTAACCGCTACGACGTGGTTGCAGAAATCGTAGAAGCGGTGAGATAGCCTCTCAAGCAAGGCCTTTGACCCCAAGCTGAAGCACAACGATAGTTCTCAACACCACCCTTGCCAATATTGTCTCGGGCGGAAGTTGCGTGGGTACAATCACCTATGACGGCAATAATATTGATGGTGTGACATTTAGCTCCCCGAACAACGCGCCTTCTAATGACCAGCGCAGCAACAACCGCCCGCAAGGTGTGCGCTACGACATCGGTTCTTATGAACTTGACAGCAAACCACCGACGGTGCTCTCTATCACCCGTACTGAAGCAAATCCAACCAGCGCAGCCAACGTCCACTTTATTGTCACCTTCTCTAAAGCTGTGACTTGTGTGGATGTGGATGACTTCGACAAGACCGTAACTGGAATGATCACTTTCCTTTCCGTTTCGGGCGTTATTGACGGACCGGCGACCTACACCGTCACGGCCAAAATCGGAGCTGGCAATGGTACCCTTCGCCTGAATGTACCCATAATAGCAACCATCAACGATATGGTCGGAAAACCGCTGGCCAGTCTGCCATACACCGGCGGAGTGACGTACACCATTACCAAAGGATTCGCAATCTTCTTGCCGTTGATCCTGCGTTGAGATTTCGATAGAAATCCGCAGGAGACCGTCCTATCTGGTGGTCCCCTGCCAAAAGCCAATTACGGCGATCCTCGTCACCGTAGGAGTCAGTTTATACGAGCCTGGGAAAAGGGTGAGGCAAATCTCACTCTTACCGGATCACGAGTGGCAGGTAAATCCGGTAGGTATTGGTCAGCGTAACCGTGTAGTTCTGTCTGGTCTGGCCAATGGGAAGGTTGGGGTAGGGTTGGTTGAAAGGTGTGAAGGCGTATCCCGACCTGGAGGGCGTGACCGTCCCGGACCAGTTGTACGATACCGTCAGGCGGTAGGAGCCGTCCGAAGCCGCTGTGACGTTTTTGGGTCCGTTGTCATTGAAACTCAGGGTTGCAGCACCAATCCCGACATTACCAGAAATGGTTACCGTCAAACCATGATTGGCTTTAACATGCAACCATCCCTGAATTCTATATGTGGTCCATGCATCTGGATCAACCCCCCAATTTGTGACGTGTATCGACCGGCTACCATTGGAGGAGGAATTCTGCTCCAGAATACTGACTGTCCCCGTTCCATTGCCATCCAGATTCACTCCAGTAATGATCACTGCGTGTCCGGAGGAATTTTGGGTTAAACTTTCCTCAGTGATGATATCGCCTGGAACGAACGCATGAGTGCCGTCGTTTATGTAAAAATCAATGGAGGCAGGCGGGGAATTCTTGATTGTGTTGGCACTGCCTCCCCAAGGTGCTATTCCCCATTCCTGATAAAGAAAACGCATGACGAGTTCAACGCATTCAAATTCAAATTCCCCCCAGCCCCCAGTAAAGAAATGGACGAGATGACTTGGATAGGGTGGTCTATAGGTTACAGGTCCGCAAGCCGGTACGCCATGCCAGGCTGTGCCTAGAGGGATTGAATGTACTCCAGTTGCCGGAAAATAGTTACCGTCATCACATACTCCACTCCACCAGAAAGGCGTTCCTACGTCTACAGGAACGCCTGGCCCTGAAATACCGCTTGCTTCCATTGGTAGAAGGAACGCAGTTCCAAGGTCGATTGCTGTATCAGCCAAGCTCGCGCCATCTTGTTTTTGGATGGAAAAATTATTCGCAATATCATTCCACTCATTCGAATTTCTTATTTCGGTCTCCCAGGTAATTATAAAACTCCAGAGGCGGCTGTTATGCTCTACGTACCATTCAATTGACCGCACCTTTATATTACCAACTGTAGTTGGCATGGTCGTGTCAATTTGAATGCTTGGAACTGTTTCGCTCCAGAAAACTCCTATGGGGCCATTGGATACTACCCGATCTGTTTTTGAAGATTCAATTTGCCAAACGGTCTGACGATATTCGTCAACACCACCCAGGTCGTATACAGGTCTTCCGATGGCCGGGGCGTACCGTGGTGTCACGGATTTGACGTTTATGATGCCATATCCATCGATTTGATTGAGTTGAGCATAGGTCACATTCGGATCTGAAATATTGTCTTCGATAACATTATAGGCCTGACTGATTGGAGTGCAGAAACTAATTTGCTCTGAGGCCAAGGTAATTGTAATTACTTTTGTAAGACAATTATCAGGAGAATCGGGGATGAGACCTGTCATGGATGCATGTGGTTCGATCCCAATCTCTGCCTCCCCGGCATGGACATTAGGCTGGCTGCCAGCTCCAATAGAAGAGAATGTCAATCCGAAAACCACAATTCCATGCAAGATAATGCGTATATTGTGATTGAATGTCGCGTAAAAACCTCCCCCCTTACGAATGCAATTGGATATATCGGACATCAATAAAGAAATCATGCGGTGGTAATTATATTATTACGCACACGGAATTCAACATAACTTTCAATACCTTACGGTTTTGGTAGGATGCGTTGATTTTGCTGTTGCCCAGCCTCAAGAGCGATCTGGCATGAACGGGTACCAAAGGATTTAGATTACCACGCAGGCTTAAGGATTTAAAATACCTCCCTGGCTTATAGAAGCATTGATCAGCGGACTTTCATGTTCCTATCACCGTTCTGGCTCAACCATTCCAGAGCGGATTGGAGCGCTTCCACCACGTGGAGGTATTCATTTATAGATGGAGAGATTTGACTTTTGGACCAAGGCAAAAATTGCTTGGGTTTTTGGCTAGAACCAAGGAAAGTGGTGAGACAAGGATGGCTTGTTATCGGATTACAAGGGGTAGGAAAATCCGGTAGAGTATGGTCGCCGTGTAATTCTGAAGGGGGTGGTCTTCCTGGACATTGCTGTAAGTCTTGCTGGCAGGCGAGAAGACATATCCCGTCCGGGATGGCGTGACAGTCCCGGACCAGTTATAAGGGACGGGGATGGAATAAGCGCCCGCGCTGTCCGCAGTGGTTGAGCCTCCAGTGTAGGACAGGGTTGCCCCTGCCGCCCCGGCATTGCCGGTGATGAAGTAAGTCGCTCCTGCGCAGCTGCCGGTTGTTTCCGTAACGGGATTGCTGTTCGTCGATTGTATATTTTGCCGGATGGACCGCACTAAAACGGAAAAAGCTGTATTACACGCCAGGCCGGACAGCGTATAACTATTCGTTCCCTTGGGCAGGCTGGCAGCGATCTGGTTATTGACATACACCTGATACCCGTCAAGGTTGACAGGGTCATCGGCAGATAATGTCCAACTCAGGCTGATCTGGGTGCTGGTGACTGTCCCGAGGGTCAGTTCTGTCGGGGGGTACGGCCGGATATAAAAATGCCACACCGGCCCGAGCGTTGACCCGTTGCTATTGATCGCGGTCACCTGCCAAAAATATACGCCGGGGACCATTTGTCCCAGGTGGGAACTGTCGCAATTTCCATTGGTGGTGGTGTCGATAGCTACGCCCCACATATGCAGGTTGCAGGACCTGCCGTTCGTGGTCCAGTACAGCCAGGTGTCACTGGTCCGGGGTAATGTGGCCCCGTCAATCGGTTTTGGGTTGACCGGTTGGCTGGGAGCACCGGTGCCGCTGTCCGCATACGGCACCGCCAGGATCCCGTCCATCACGTTATCGTCAACATTGATCGTGATGCTGCCCCAGGTTTCATTATGACCCCCCGTATACTGGTGGACGCGCTGGTGATTGGACCAGAGAGAATTCGACAGGCATACGATCCCGAGAACCGAGGCATTGGGTTCGAAGGTCGAGAAATTCCACCACGCTGGCCAGATCGCATCCGGAACGTGGTCAATGCCCGCAAAATCGCTTAGCGCCGAGGCACATGCGGACCCATACACGCCTGATTGATTTCCCTTGGCTGCCAGCTCCCCCGCCCAGCCGTCCATGAAGGGTTTCATCGCATCCCGGCAGCTGTCCTCTTTGATATTGTAGCCTTCCAGGTCATAATAAATGACCGTGTTGGACCCGTCCGGGTTGGTCAGCCCCAGGGCGGAGGTCGCCGCAACGGCAGCATCCGCTTCGGCAATCCCTTGCGCATGGGCCGTGTCCGGGTCGAGGCTCACCCGGTCCCGGAAGGACGTACACGGCGCCTGGGGACCCACCCAGGTTGGGATGAATTTCCAGCCCTGTTGGAATAACTGGGTTACCAGCGTGGAGTTGAGCAGTGAGTTTGGACAACCCCGCAGCGACCCGCCAATGTACAGGTTGACCGCCCCATACGGACTGTCTGCCCACCAGGCCAGCATTTTATTTACGTTGGCGATCTCGCACATGTCAACCCCCTGGCCGAGAATGGTGTCATAACTGTAACTTTGATCCGGTCGATAATTTACATTTACCAGCGACCCGTTTGCACTCGCCAAGCTGCTGTTGCCGGTCAGATTCGCTCCCGTAGCCCCCGGCAAAACCACCGGGTTCCAGGTCTGCCCGCCGTCGGTCGTCTTCAGCAGCTGCTTCGTCTGCGTACAGGTCAGGTTTTCCTTGGGCCCTGAATTTGATGATGCCTGACTGGTGCATTCCCCCGCTGTGAACAGCCCCAGCCCCACCTCCATGCTTGCCATATCTATGCTCGTCAGGTCGCCGCTCCTGCCGTCCAGGTTATAGCTCGTGGTAAATTGATTGGCCCCCTGTTCGGTAACGATCCGGTCGCTGCCGGGCACCACCATGCTGAAGTGACTGGCGTCGAACATCGTCAGCGCGGAGCGGACGCTCAGGTCCACGTTCGCATCCAGCGGGGTGCTGTTCACCAGCGTCCACGCCTCGCCCCCGTCAGCGGTCGCATAAAAATCCATGTGGACAGCATTCCCGTCGCTGACCATGACGGGCAGGAGCCCATTGTTCACATCCTGGAATTTGGGGGACAAATAGGCAAGTTGCTGGCCGGGATTTCCCGCGGACTGTACAAAGGCTTGCGAGACCCACGTTGCGCCGCCGTCTACCGTCCGGTACAGCTCGTCCCCGGCCGCCCCGCCTGCCGCCCAGCCGATCTCCGGGGTGATGAAAGCCACCTCTTCTCCAATCGGGATGGTCAGTTGCGTCCAGGTCAGGCCGCCGTCGTCCGTCCTGAACAGGCTCCCGATCGAGAAATTAATGCCGCTGGCCCGTTTGATCACCAGCCAGCCGGTCTGCGGACCGAGCCACTGCATATACACCTTATCCGGACTGGCGCTCACGTCCCCCGGCGCAAACAAGTCCAGCGTCCCGGTCTCCCAGGTAGTGCCCCCGTCGTGGGTAACTCCCAGGCTGTAGACCGGGTCTGCTCCCGCCGTATCCACCATCAGCACCCGCCCTTCCTGGCTGTCGATGAAATCGACCGCGGCAAGCGCGGCCCCGCCCGGCAGCGGCGGGCTGATCAGATCCCATGTATCCCCGCCGTCGGCGGTCCAATACAACCGGTTGTTAGACAAAACCCAGCCTTGATCGACAGAGATCAGGTGGAATCCACCCACACCGGATTCTCCCGTCTGGGCCGATGGACCTGGTGCTCCGCCCGCAATTGCCGGAGGTACCGGTCCCATCCCCAGCGAAACGATCAGGAGGCCGAATATGAGAGTGGCATGCAATCCTTGCCCGGTTCGTCGATTCATAATACTCAAGTATTTTATACCAAAAAAATTAATCTTTATAGAGAGTTGCCTTTTGTAACCCTTAGGAAGTTACTTCGCCACTCATGAGATCCCCTCCTTCATCGGACATTATCATTGTAGGCTCGATCAGGACGGGCAAGAACACAATCGCCAAACTGTTAGCTGATCAACTTGCCATCCCTAAAGTTTTATTAGATGATTTGCGTTGGAAATATTATGCCGAGGCGGCTTCAAACCGCCATCGACCATTTCAAGCCTTCCAGTGGCAGTGTCGCTTTATCGACCCACTGCGTAGCCCAGGCTCCAGGCAAAAGGGAAACAAAATTGACTCGTGACCGGATCATCGGTGGCAGGAATATCCGGGTGGTGGCTGAAGCCCTAAAGAAGCTGCACCCCAGTTTGTACCGTCCAAAGTTTCATTCCAAAACAACACCCGCAACAGCACCTCCACCTGACCACCTCCGGCCCGGGTATATGTGCTGCTTATTGTCGACCACCGCTCTGATTACTGGAGCGATGCATGCCAGAATCGGAAATATACGATTTTTTCTCGCTTGCCGAGGCGGCGTAAGGATGCAAATTGATTGGTAATCTACTGATCATATATTAGCGATATCTTTTACCGCTTTTTAGTCTACACGCAGCTTTAGTTTAGGTAGAAGAAACACTCGACCAGCTGATTGTGATGAGGAGATGAACAAATGAAAAATAACTCGATAGTATACCAACTGCTCGCAATTGCTTTGCTTATCTTTGTATCTGTGGCATGTGGCTCGAAGGGAGTCGCTGACTCTACACCGATTGGGAACCAACTGGGAAACCAACCTATCCCGACCTCACCAGTAGAATCTTCCCCTTCTGCCACAATACCCTTCAGTACTTCTATAGAAAAACCAACTGAACCTCCGCCAATGGTGGAATCGACACCTACAGCCACGATGCTCTTTGGCAATACTAGAAGTAATCCCGCCCCAGTTGGTTCCAGTGTTCTTGTTGAGGGCATGCAGTTTATTGTAACTGGGATAGTCCGCCCTGCAGACAGCATCGTGAGCAACGGAAATTTCTTCAACTATAAACCCGCGACGGGTGAGGAGTGGTTGTTTATAAAGTTAAGTGTCACTTGTAAAAATACGTCAGACGAACATTGCATATTGAGCACAAATAGCTTAAAGGCTCTTGGTTCAAATGGGATATTAGTCGATGGATTAGGCGCTGCAGGAGTGGATGGTCTTCTTCAAGATACGACATTTTATGGCAGGGCGAATGTTACAGGAAATCTTTCATTTGTAGTAGCAAAAGGCGATAAAAGTATATTGTTGGTTTATCAATCCACCTTGGGAGATAGTTTCTTCCTTGCTCTACCAAAGTAAAAGCTCACTGTTAAGAAAAAACGCCCAAGAGCTTGGGCGTTTTTGATAATCAGAAAATTGATTTGATTATTTATCCTACCAATTCCGAATAGATACCAATAACTGGTGTTAAAACTTACTTATAAATACCACTTGATTTGCACGTCGTTTGTCTTTATATTTGCACAATAATGACCAATAATTACGAAAATTATCCAAAACACCGAGAAGATGAAATGCCCAACAAGGACCGAATCTCATGGACACGCATAAGCATGTATGGGATTATCCTGGTGGGGATACTATTTTCTATTCTTGCAGCGACAAACTTATCCATGGCACGCGCCCAGGAACCCGCAACACCCACACCAAGCGTCTACTATTCAGTCAACAAAGTCACGCTTGCGGATGGATCCGCCATCGGAGAAATGATTATCATTGGACCTCCGGTTCCCCCGCCCGGCTTTGAAATTCAGCGACAATCCGTTTCGGTGCAAGATATTCTAAATGCTGCCGGGACCAATATATTGACGGTTCCCGCCTACCCGTGGGTTTATGGTTGTTCTGCGGTTTCCGGCGCAATGATCGCCGGGTATTATGACATAAGTGGGTACCCGAATATGTATACCGGTCCCACCAATGGCGGTGTGATGCCCATGGTGGATGACAGTTCCTGGGGCAGCTGGGTGGATAATCCGCCATCTCCAGCGGGCAACTTCACATACTATAACAATCCTCTGGTTACTTCAAAGAAGTTGCTGGATGGCAGATCAACCCGCGGTTCCATTGATGATTATTGGGTTCAGTACGGTAGTTCCGCCCCCGACCCATATATTACCGGTGGTTGGAAACAACATGCCTGGGGAGATGCAATTGGGGATTATATGCTAACCAGCCAATCAGCATATAACCTCGGTGATGCTTATACCCGGTTCTATGATAATTGGGCGAATCCAGCGGTACCACTCACGTGTGCCTCGATAGAGGCTGCTGGATATGTCGATGGGACAGTGGGGCGAAAGCAGTTTTACCAAGCTAAAGGCTATTCAGTAACGGATTGTTACAATCAATTTACAGACAATCAATACGTCGGCGGTTTTTCCTATGCCCAGTATAAAGCGGAGATTGATGCCGGTCGGCCGGTCATGATTAACCTTACCGGTCACACCATTGTTGGCGTGGGTTATGCAGATCCCGATACGATTTATATCCACGATACCTGGGATAACCAGACCCACACCATGATCTGGGGGGGGAGGTATTCGGGCATGGATATGGTGGCGGTTAGCATTGTTAATCTTGCGCCAGCGAATTATTCCATATTGAATGTTACCAAAGCTGGCGCAGGAAGCGGTACCGTCACCAGCAGCCCGGCGGGCATTAACTGCGGGTTAAACTGCAGGTACGGGTATGACAAAACCACCACTGTCACCCTGACAGCATTAGCATCCACCGGCTCCACTTTCGCTGGCTGGAGTGGGGGCGGTTGTTCCGGTATTGGAGTCTGTAAAGTTAACATGGGTTCGGCTCAGTCCATCACCGCCACTTTTACTCGTCTTCCTGATCTAACGATCACCAAACTCACTATCCTCCCTTCGGCCCCATACACGAGTGATGACATTCATGTTTCAGTGGATGTGGCGAACCTTACGGGGTGGTATTCAACAACTTTTCGGATCGAATTTTATGTCGATTATAAATATATAATTTGGCAAGGATGCTGGGATTTAGGAAACCCTCCGGAATACTTTGCCAGGGTGGCCGGTCTGGCTGGGAATTCAAGCGGGTCCTGGATGGTAACCATTCCAGGTGGGACATTGACTGCTGGAACGCATACGATCAGTGCTTATGTGGACATGGGCTGCGAAGTTGCAGAAGAAAATGAGGCAAATAACAACTCAGGGCCGGTGTCGGTGACGGTCAGCATTCCTTTACCCGGCGCATTCAATCTTTCCAGCCCGGCTAATGCAGCAGTAAATCAACCCACCAACCCCACCTTGAGCTGGGGAACCAGCAACGGTGCCACCTCCTATGAATATTGTCTTGATACCACCAACGACAATGCCTGCAATACTGCCTGGATCTCCACCGCTGCCAGCAACAGTGTCGCTCTCAGCGGTCTGACTCCGGGTACTACCTACTATTGGCAGGTGCGTGCCAGGAATTCCCCTGGGTTAACCTATGCCAATGGGAGCAGCACGGCCTGGTACTCATTTACCGTCTTCCAAGCCGGTGGGCAGATCTTTCGGATGTACCTGCCTCTGTTATCAAATGGAAATTAATCGGTGGGGTCTGCCCGCATTAGCAGATAATGGAAGCTACCCTCCTCTTTTTCTTGAATAGACAATCTATAAACATCGAATAGACTATTGTGTTTATCTATACGCATAAGTGATATCAGCGAGATGGGAAAGCAGTTTCCTGCTGTATTACCACCTGGTTGAGTGTTTTAATATCACCACAGACTATTAACGGGTGAAGTCGCTGAGAATTTGCAATCCTTGCTTTACCAGAAGACCAAAGAGTTGGATGAATAGGTTGATGAGTCGGAGATCTCACCTGCACTTGCGTTCGGTTTAAATGTGCCCGCCCTCGTTCACTTGCTCGTGTTCGCTAACCTGACAGAAGTATTTTAACGACTGGTAAACCAATTCTAGGATTACATCTCTTGTAGGCTGCGGCAGAAAAACCCTTAGCTGGCCTCCCGCCTGCCCAACTTGTGATGTCAAAGTTAATACATCAGGAGCGTCGGGTAAGTTTCTCAAGAAGCGGTCTTACGATATAGTAGTGTGTCAGGGCTTCATTATTATAATAGAGAGTATTAGTGGGAATGACTGAATGACCGAAAATATTGATTTTCACACCGGGGACATTGAGCGCAGAGTAATATTCGCGGATTCCCTTCGTGTTCCCTGTGTATAATGTGTATAAGTGGTATATTTCAATATTGGCCATCCCTAAATACACTTGGAATGTACATACATCATGCCAGATGACCTCCCGATACAAGATACAGCCGAACTAACCGATCGCGAAAAAGAAATTCTAAGGCAGCTTGCCACTGGGGCAAGCAACAAGGATATCGCGCGTCACTTGTTCATCAGTTCCAATACGGTCAAGGTACATCTGCGCAATACCTTTTCCAAAATCGGGGTAACCTCGCGCACCGAAGCAGCCGTGTATGCCATCCGCGAGGGAATATCCCAACCAGTTGGACGACCCGTTCCTGCGCCTGCAACCCAAGAGTTTCCCAATCCGACCCCTGGCTTCCTTGCGACAAAAAGCAAACCGCAATCTCCCTGGGTTTCCGCGTTGGTAACAGTTCTGTTGGTGGTGGCAATTATATTTGGAATAACCACCTCCCAAGCTCCTGCGATTGCAGTTGCCAGTCCAGTGCCTGTCACTCCCCAGCGCTGGCAAGACCTTACTTCTATGCCCACCGCCCGAAGTGGACTGGCGGTTGCCAGCCAGGAGAATCAAATTTATGCAATTGGGGGAGAGACCGAAGTAGGGGTCACAAATGTTGTAGAGCGTTTCGATTTGGTTACAAATTCTTGGACTGGACTGTCACCCATCCCAACCGCAGTCGCTGATGTAAATGCTACAGTAGTTGGAGGGCGAATTTATGTACCTGGAGGACGCTTAGTCTCGGGGGAGGTTACGAATATTCTGCAGATCTATGATCCGCGACTGGATCGTTGGGAGAAGGGCACAGCGCTGCCTATCGCTCTAAGTGCATATGCGCTGGTAACTTTCGAAGGAAAATTATATCTTTTTGGCGGCTGGGATGGAGAGCGCTTTCTGGCTTCGGTGTATGAATATGACCCGGATCGGGATACCTGGAGCGCTCGTTCTCAGATGGCGACCGCACGAGGTTTCACTGGTGCGGCTGTGGCTGGAGGAAAAATCTATGTGCTTGGGGGATACGACAACAATAAAGCTCTGGCAGTTAATGAAGTGTATCAACCCGACCGAGATACTTGGTCACAGGGTGCACCACTGCCAACTGGACGCTATTCGATGGGCATGTCCAGCATCGCCGATATTATTTATATTGTTGGGGGTGTAGGAGAAACAGACTCTTCCTTACCGCCTTTGCAATTTTCTTTCCAGCAGGCTCAATGGCAGACCTTTGAAGATCCTTCTCCCCAGCGATGGTCATCCCTCGGCCTTGTACCCCTCCAGACCAAGCTCTACGCGGTGGGAGGACTGTGGAATGGGTTACCTGCCGCGCAGAATCTGTCCTATCAGGCAATTTACACGATTACTATCCCTGTAATCCCCTGAAATCGTAAAATTACCCAAAAGGATTATTGACCTGACCAAAAAATCAGGTATTATAAAATTGTTGTAATTAATTCGCGGTCATTCTGTACTTTTATATCCTAATAATATCTTATGTTTTTTTATGTGGTCGTTCGGGCAAGTAATTAAAGTCTTTTTTGTACTAATAATTGGCTATACAAGGAGATGTGAAGCACAAAAGCTGACTTGGTTATATTTCCTAACATTCTTTCTTTCCAAATTACTACAAACAATAGAGAACTCTTCATTCATAATAAACTGAAACTAAAGGAGAAATAATCATGAAAACTAAGTTTTTCAACCTTGCAATCGGATTAATTGTTTTGACTGTCATCGTCTTTGCACCGACGGGGTTAGCAAAAGCAGCGCCTTCAGCGTACAGCACCTGCTTTCAGCTTCAAAACTTGGAAGCCAGTATTGCAAACATTACAATCTCTTACTATGCGCAAGGAAGTGCCATTTCGATCGACGTGGTCGACACCATCCCAGCTAGCGGATCCAAAACCTATTGTCCCCTAACTGCTGTCTCGGCTGGCTTTAATGGATCGGTCGTCATCAATTCAACTACTGATCTTGCCGCAATCGCCAATGTGACCGGTGGGTCTCCTGCTTGGTCAGGATGGGACGCTAGCTACGCTGGTTTCAATGCTGGCGCGACCACTGTCAGCATTCCATTGCTGATGAAAGGGAATTATGGTTTCAACACCTGGTTCAACATCCAGAACGCTGGTGGGACAGCGGATGCGAATGTGGGTGTCTCCTATTCCGATGGGACGATTCATAATGAAATTATCGGAGTGAATCAGGCGAAGACTTTTGATCAATCTACTGAGACTCATAGCGCTACTGTGTTTGCCGCTTCAGTCACAAGCGACCAACCGGTCGTTGTCACTGTAATGGAAGTCGGCTCACCGAGCTTACCCATGCTGTTTGGTTACAACGGCTTTACCAGCTCGACCACCGCCCCTCTCATGCCACTTGTGATGGCCAACAACTACGGTTACTCCACTGGTATCCAGATTCAGAATGTGGGAGGGTCCAGCACCAATGTTACGGTTGCGTACACGCATAGCGTGTCTGGGACCGACTGCACAGAGACCCACACGATTGCTGCTGGAAGCTCTACCACTTTCGCCCTGCATGCCTGGGATGGCACCGATGCGAGTAACAACACATGCGTAAATGGACAGACTTTTATTGGTTCCGCTAAGGTCTCAGTCAACTCAGCCAGCATGGGATTGGTGGCAATCGTCAACCAGCAAAACTTCGGCACCAATAAAGGCGCAGCTTACGGATCCTTTGATGCAGTCGCAGCAACCGCGACCGTCGTCTTCCCGCTGATCATGGACCGCAACTACGGGTACTTCACCGGTTTCAACGTGATGAATGCAGGCACCAACGATGCCACCGTTACCTGCACTTTCACCGGCTCTGCGTTCACTGTCGGCCCAACCCTTCTGACACCAGGCCAGGCCATGACCAATACGCAGCTCAACCTAATTGCAAATGGCTACGTTGGCGCTGCAACATGCTCCGCTACAGGCACGGCTCCCAAAATCGTCGGTGTAGTCAACGAACTGCTCAATTCTGGCACAAGTGATACCTTCCTCGTCTATGAAGGTTTCAACAAGTAGGCTCCCTTAAGATATTCAAACAGCAGGGGAGCTTCGGCTCCCCTGCTGTTTGTGTGCATTCGACTTAGGTTTTGACTAAAGGGGGAAAGACGCTTATTGAGGCCGATTGCAGCAACCATTTATCGACTAAGCCACTGTGCCCAATTCGATTATTATATTTTCAGGTGTCCAATGCTAAAAAGTTCAAATTTGAAATACTTGCTCTTGATTGCGATTATTTTTTTACTCTATTCTTGTTCTCCTGCCACGACTACTACTCTACTACCCACTTCTCACACCGGTGGCACAGTGGGTGGTATTCTGTTGACAGACTCGCCTTCAAACACTCCGGTAGGAATGCCTGTTTATCTTGGCGAAGTCCTCCTCGCGAATGGTACGCCTGCCTTGGCCAGTTTGGATAAACAGACCGCACCAAAAACGCTAATAGGGCAGGATGGACGGTTTGTGTTTGTTAATGTACCCCCTGGAACGTATTCTCTTATCATTGACATGGTCATTAATACGATCATACTTCGTGATCCGACGACTGGTGGGGATATTCTGGTTGATGTGAAAGAGGGCGAAACCGTTGACTTGGGGACGCTGAATTTCCCAAATCTTTCCCTTACACCACAACCATGAAGGGAAGACTTTAGTCTTTCAGGCGCGATGCGATTCCAGCGAGGATAATTTCAAAGATTGTAAAGAGAATCCGAGAGAGAATCGCGATTACTGCAGAGATCGCGGGGGGCAAAATACTGGATAGCAACAATCCGAGAGTTAGTTCACGTAAACCCAGACCAACTGGTAAGAATACCATTAGGAGCGCGACAGATCCAGAGATACACCAGGCGCCGATAACGGTTGGAAGTCCGCTAATGTTTAACGGAAAAAAGGAAATAATCATTAAATAGAGAGCTACTCCACCGACCATCCAAACCAAAAAATAAGACAACAACCAAACAATGGTATGGATATATCGTAATTCATATAAGCCTTGTACTTTTAGAAAAGAAAGCAGGGGTTTAATGATGCGGGGATGTACGATCGTCAGACCTAACAGCATAGCCGGTATACACACCCACCAGTCGAGATAGAGAATTGAATTTGGTCTGAAGACTGCTCCTATGGTGATACCTGCCAGGGCAATCAATGACAGTTCGAGGGCACTGGCAAAAGAAATGGTTGTTTTCGTGGTTCGCTCATCGTAGAGTAAAAGTCGTCCTGCAATGTAACCGAATGGCACAGGTAGCCGGTTTGCCAGGGTGGATATATAGTAAATTCGAAAGTGCTGTTTCCACTTTGATGTACTTCCTAAAGTACGTAAGATCCGTCCCAATGTGAAAGCTGCCAGTCCAATATATATTGTATAAGCCAAGAAAGAGCCAATTATCGGGATAGGATGCACTTTCCAGTCAAATGTACGCAGACTATTCCAATTGGTATATATCATTGCACCTAAGATGGCAATCGCCAGGAGCGTCAGCAAGATTGCTATCACCCGGCGAACTTTGGGGGGCAGACTCCATCTCGATTGCGATGGAGGAGAATGTGCATCGGATAAATGGTTACCCATGAGGATCTTCCATGTCGAAATGATACCCGCTTTCCACTTAATTACGCCTGCATATGAAGACGAAGGAGTTGGCTAGGTTTAATGGCAAGACAGGAGTGAGGAACAGGCGGATAAGAGCTTTTGGTCGTTTCAGGTAACCTCCCCAGTCCCTGAGGGTCACCGGCCTTTCACATTCGTATTTGACTGTCTTTATCACTTTCAAGCCATTGCTCTCTAGCAGGTCCTGCCATTGGTACCGAGTGGCATAGCGTTGGATCGGCTGGCCATCATCCGACAAACGCCCGGAATGAAGGGCATATAACACCGTGCTGAAAATTCCAAATGTGTTCGGTAATAGAACACACGCCAAACCATTGGGTTTTAACATCCGCGCCATTTCTCGAGCGCCCACAACCGGATCAACATAATGCTCCAAGCTACCAATATTGGTGATGTAATCGAAGGTGGTTTCGGGGAAGGGAAGATCTTGCCCATTGCAGACCAGCAATCCATGTTCACCTGCTGGGCTTGCATGAACGGCACGGAAGGAGATGTCGGAACCATACGCATGCACCCCATATGCAGCCATCAGTTCTACCAGCCGTCCCTGGCCACAGGCAATATCCAAGAAAAGCCGTCCTTTCTGCGGTTTCAGCAACTTGAGAATCCAGTGATAGAAGGAATCGGTATGCCTGATCGGACGCTCGTGATAAAGATTTTCGTAAGCGTCTTTCAATTGCTCATCTTCAATATGATGGATTTCAAGCATTTTCTCATTCCTTATTCCCGTTGGGCAAAGAATACCATGATGGAACCTTTATTCATTCTCTCTATGATTGTGAAATAGGGAAGCAGAATTAATTGTGCCATCCACGAGCCGATGATTGCCATCAAGGCTTTATAAACCAGAGGGGGAAGTTTTTTCTCCTGTAACCAGTTTCGAAAACTTTGAACGAACAGCCAGTGACGCCCGCGGAATGTGCGGATTTCTAGAACCCGCCAGCCTTCTTCCTCCAACAACTTTTTTATGACTTGGCGAGGAAACAGCCACATGTGTCTGGGGATATCCCATCCTGCCCAAGAAAACTTGAACCAGCGGGCTTCCAGGCTATCGGGATTGGGAAGGCTGAGTATCAACATTGCAGAGGGGCGCGCAATGCGAGCCGCTTCCTTCAGCGCACGGCGAGGATCACTGAGATGCTCCAAAACGTCCCAGAAAGTGATCAGGTCAAAGGTCGAATCAGTAAACGCCTGGTCAAGTGAATCGGCCAGAATCACATCCAGCCAAAGATCGCGCCGCACCTTTCTGGCAATACGAGGGTTGATTTCAAGACCGTGCGCCTGCCATCCTTTTTTCACCATTCCAGAAAGAAATCCACCCCCGCCGCATCCAACATCCAGCACCTTGCCGGGACCAGGTGACCTTTTAAGCACCGCCCGCACTTGCTTAGCAACCCCATAGGTTAGGCTCCATCTGGCAAAGGTTCCCGATCCTTGGCTGGGGGCATAGGCCAGATAGTCTTCAGGGTAATATTCTAGCATTTTGTTTCTTGAGGGCTGGGGGTATAGGAAAACAGTTCCACATGCCAGGCAACGCTGCAAAGTGAAATATTCTCTCCCACCTTGCAGGCGATCCTTGCTTTTTAAAAAAAGTTCAAAGTGGTCTTCACCACAACCAATGCATTTGAGGCCAGTCATTTTATGGGACAGATTTCCATATAAAACTTTTCGAGGACCTTGGTCACAATTGACCAGGCGAACTTTGTTTCAGCAAGATACCGGGCGTGTTTCTCCATATTTTCTCGTGAGTCGTTGTTCTCCAGGAGATTCAACACGGTCTCTGCTAGAGCTTCAGGGTTTGGGGTTGAGAGATATCCAATAGCCTCTTTACGCATTATTTTTCCAATATCACCCACATCTGTGGCCACGATGCAGCGCCCGGCAGCCAGAAAGTCATGAAATTTCATGGGAAAACGTCCGCGATTTGCGCCAGAATCCTGGAGGGGCAGCCACCCCAGGTTACAGGCAGCCAAGTAATCAACAAGCTGTCGCTGGCTGACATGGCCGGTTTGCACTACGGTTTGCGGAGGCAGATCTAAATGGGTACGCGTGTAACCGACCAGCAAAAGGCGAGCATCTGGGCGGGATCGAAGGATGATACGAAAAGCAGATGCCATTAGGTCTGCATCTCTTTTAAAGATGGCTCCGGTATAGGCAACCAGGGGAGTATGAAGCGAGAGACCGAGCCGTTGGCGGGCTTCGCTCCTGTCTTGAGGGTAAATATGTTCGATATCCGCTCCATTTGGAAGCAGGAGCACTTGCTCGGTCCGGAGTCCGAGTGCAAGGGCTTTCTCCTTTAAGAGCGTACAAATCACAGTGGCAGCATCTGCACGGGTGCGGAAGTTATCTTCGAAAAAAGTTTCCACCGGGCGCAGGATCCCCCTCTCAATGGAATTCACCCGCTCCTCGACCGATCCGCCTCTCCCAAACCAGTCTGCCCAATCCAGGATCAACGGGATCCCCAGCTGTTTATGCAAGTAGAGCGCGGGAAGGATCACAATGGGTCGGGATTCGAAACCATGGATCAGGTCAAACGATCGGCCGGTGGCAAGACAGATTCTAGTTAAAACATCAAAGGGATCCCATCCCGAACGAAGCTTTCTGGGTAACAATTCAGGAGTCTCGATCACGTGCACTCCTTTGTCCTCCCGTTCGGAAATGCCAATCCGGTGACCTGGGGCAATAGAGACCAAGGTGACTTCGTGCCCACAGCGGCTAAGCTCGCGTCCGAATCCAAACGCCCGCCAGTATGTGCCGTGACCGGTTACATTTGAATTAAGCATTAATATTTTCATCGTTGTTGAGGGACGGGGTTTCGAAGGCCGTCGCGCAATCCGCGCCAGTAAGCTGCCAGGGATTTCCAATTCCTACGCATGGATAGGTGCAAGGTGGTTCTTATAGTGCTACCTATCCGCCAGAAAATGATTACTGGCCATTGGATCCCGCGGGCATGTTTGCGGAAGAATAGGATGCTTGAACGCGCCATCCAGTAACGCTCGTTGGGGGAATCGCTTCCTCCGCTGCTCTGGGCGACCTTGTGCCACATCTTTGCTCCAGGAACTACCAGGATGCGCAACCCGGCGCGGCGAACGCGAAACGACAAATCCGAATCTTCATAGTACATTTGGAAGAGGTCGTCGAAAAGCCCCACTTTTTCGAAGGTTACTCTGGGAATGAGCATACAACAGCCGGTGACAAAATCCCGCTCCAGCACGTCAGGCCAGTTTCCGGGATCTGGTTCACCCCGATCGTGCTCGATTACTTCCAGGTTCCAGCGATTGGTCCTCCCGCCCAAAGACCAGATGACTTCCGGCTGGCTGGCATAATAAATCGCTGGGGTTAGCAGCCCAACCCCGCGTGTCATGTGTCGCAACAGGGTTGAAATGGTATGAGGCTCCAGAAAGGTATCGTTGTTGGCAATAAACGCATAATCCGCACCAACGCTGAAAGCATGGTTCACACCACGATTGAAGCCTTTACCAAAACCAAGGTTGCTCGGGTTAACGAGTATCTCCACCTGGGGGAAGCGACCTTGTATCCGTTGAACCGAGTCATCGGTGGAAGCGTTATCCACTACGAGAAGTTTTTGATGGATTTCCTCTTGCCGCACAAGTGACTCGAGGCAGATTAGGGTGTCCTCGGGCTGATTCCAGTTGAGGACAACAGAGTAGATAAGAGGGGAATCGGATTGAGTGAACACTTGAATCAATTTCCGGCTTTCAGGCTGCCAATGCCAATAGCACCATATTGTCGTCCATGATGACCTGGTTACCAGCACGCATCAGCAATTTCGGATGGTCGAGGTAAATCCCTGATCGCTGGTATTGCCAACGTCTCAGGATTGGGATTTGCGTCGCCAGCGGCTTATAGATGCCCAGAATCGCCGCTCGCAGCGCGATCAACCGAAAAAATTGCACGATGCGGTTGCGCCACTCAGCCAAGAAGGTCTTGTCAATCGTATGGGCTCCGCCGCGGTGTACCACCCGGAATCCGCTGGTTTCCATCATTTCTGTCAACGTGCCGCGAGTGAAGTACGTAAGATGTCCAATTGCAGACATGTGGCGCCAGTGTCGCCCGTAGATACGCGCAAACAAGTTGCCAACGTCGTGGGTACCAATGACAACCAGGCCACCCGGTTTTACGATTCGGCGCATCTCCGCCAGCAGACTGCGCGGATCAGGATGGTGCTCAATGACATCAAACGCGGTTAGACAATCAAAGCTGGATTCTTCGAGTCCCAGATTCTCTAGCTTGCCCTCATACATAGTTAAACCTTGCTGCGAGCGGCAATAATCAACGAAGAAAGGGGTTATATCCTGCCCGACCACTTCGAAACCCGCCTTCCCCGCTTCGACCAGAAAACTTCCCGCGCCGCAACCGACATCCAGTAAATGCCCTGATGATCGGTAACGACGCATGGCACGCAAAAGTCGCTGCCAGGTAGTACGGCTCAGGTCAGCGTTGTTCACAAACCAGTCCTGCACAAAATTGCGGTCGGTGAGGTTGTCGAAGGTGTAAAAATATTGGAGCGCGGCTGCATCGGGTCGCGGATTTTCGTAAATCAATCCACATCTCCGGCAACGAACAATATTCCAAACGTCGCGGTTATATTTACCAATATGTTGGGGGTGGACAGGCAACCAAAAAACAAGCTTGGTGTCATTGGCACCGCACAGATTGCAATTCACATACTCTATGCCATTTTGGGAGAGCATCGTGATATCACCTTGCTTGATGACCGATAGTACTGTGATCATTTGAATAACTGCTCACCAGGGATTGCAGGTGGGCTGTCCATTGCAGGCCTGTTTGAACCAGATCGAAATTTATTTGATAGAGCTTATGCCCTTGGATGGACAGGCACTCCCGCATTTTAGGATCGTTCTTGAGCGATAGAATTGCTGCGCCCAACGATTGGGGGTCAGCCCGCGTACACAGAAACACATGCTCGCCGTGTTGGAGCGACTGGCGGATGGCTGGAGAATCGCCGGTGATGATCGGTTTTGCCATGGCAAGTCCCTCATAGATTTTGTTTTGAATAGTCATAAGGGCTTGCTGCGTGGTTCCAAAGGTTCCCAGGATGACATCGGTGGATGCAACTCGTCTGACAAGTTGGATTTCGTCAATCCACTCTACGAAGGTAACATTAACGAGGTTATAACTCTGAGCCAGGGCGAGTATCTTATCACGGTTGGGGCCGCGCCCGATCAATTCGAAGTGAATACTTCTGTCTTTAGAGAGCAATCGGGCAGCTTCAATAATATATTCTAACCCATGGCTTGGGACAAATGTACCATAATAAGTGCAGAGGAATAGGTTGTCCGCTTTTTCTAACTTACTTGGTTTGAAGACGCGATCATCTGCGCCCAACGGAACCAAACGGATACGGCTGGGGGGAATGCCGTATGCCTTTGTAAACCAGGATGCATATACATCAGTATCCAGGATAAACAGATCGGGCAGGTGACACGCTATGGCTTCCAGGCTGTGGATCAACTTCACCGTCAACGGACTTCGTTTTTCCAATTTACGTTCGAGTGCAATCAGGTAAATGGACATTAACACATCCCAGACCAGAGGCTTACGTCGAAACCAGCTCAATACTCTCGCTAAGAGGATATCCTGTTGCCCGGGGTAGCCAACAACCAGTACATCATAACGACCAATGCGATGGTAGTGCCTTAGCAAACGAGCATAGGTGACACATACCCGCCACCAGAAATGGGGGTTTTTCCAGCCGCCACTGGCTGCCTGCTCCTGGTCTTCCAGCCCATGCCAAAAACGTTCATGACACTCAACCACATCCACACCATTGCTGCGCAGGCGTTCGATCATCAGCCGGTTGCGAATGTAGTCAGCGCGATATGTTCCGAAATAACAAACGCGCATTACGGAATCTCCTCAGGCATTGGTAAAGTAATTTGTTGATTTTCCCGAGTAATCTGCAGACTTCCCGAAATAAGATTGACCTTCGCTCCTACCCATTCTCTTGTCAGGAACACTGTGACCAACGCCAGCCGCCCTGATGCTTGAAATTGAATTCCATCCTCGGTCGGGTTAATATTGCCAAAGATTGGAACCAACACCATTTCCGCTGGAGAGTCGCCACCCCGCAAGGTGACGCGCTCGCCTTCGACCGACGCGCCAATGGGGAGATTCCAGACGAATGCGGCAGGTGACGCATCTGGCCCTCGGGCGCCATCCACTATTACGATGGGGCCATCGTGATAGAAGAATATCGTCCGGCGCTGCGTCCAGCCGCGCCATCCTGATAGTACGGTGGTGCTGGTGTCCATCTCCGGTCCGGTCACGAAATTTTCCACGCTGGCATAATAGGGCGGGTCTTGCGCCCACGCGCCGCCGATGCCGGTCAGGGTGGACACCACGGCGCTCATGCCAGTGCGGGCGATCACCAGCCCATTCAGGTTCTCACGCGGGATGCGCTTGTCGCGGAACAGGCTGCGCCCGATGGGCAACCAGCTGAATGTTTCGCCGCTTAAAAGATCACCGCTAAGCAGGCCGGATTGGTAGACCAACGTGATGGTATTGGTAGCTTTGTAACGATGCCAGCCGCTAAAGCGCAGGTTGAGCAGCAGGTAAGTAGAATCCGGCGACCACCCATCTCGAAAGACGATTTTGTCAGGGGCCAGCGGTCCAATTTGGTTGGGCAGGCCCGAATCGCCGTAGAGCAGGCAACTTCCCTGGGTAGGGGAATGCCCTACAAGATCAGACTCCGTCTCCAATCCCGGTTGTGCTCCGGCGTACATCCCCTGCGATTCTAGATAATCTACCGTTCTGCCAGCGAGCCACAGGTAGCTGTCGTTCCCTATTAATTCCGCCCCCAGGTAAGCAATCCCATCCAACGAGGCCGAGCCGGTGTGGTTGTATTTCAATGGCATGCCGTCAGGCAGAGCTTGCAACAGCAGCCATTCGAATGAGCTTTGGAGGTTTTCCGGTGGGGCATCACCGGTGTAGAGGGATTGGAAGTAGGCGTTATCGAGCCACACGGGTTGGTAAACGGCGGCATCATCGGTGACACGGAAGTTGGTCACCCAGCCACGCTGGTTTGCGCCGAGGTAGGCGCGGTTGCGCACCGAGAGCGCCGGATCGGCCAGCCCGGTTTTTTCGAGCAGTGCCAGTAGCCCAACGCCGCTATCCTGGTTTTCGTAGGGACCTTCCGGCCATTTGGTGAATGCCAGGGCGTACATCCAATCCACCGGTTCAACGGTGAGTGCCCGGCGGTTAATGGCGGCAAACCATTGGCGGATGATATAGTCTTGAGCGGGAGTGAACAAGCTGGGGAAGGCTGCTCGAGCCTGGTTATAGTAGTACACCCGCAGGGCGGCGTCGTACTGCACAGATTTAACGCTGCCCGTCGGGCCGGTGAAAAGCCCTCGGTGGGCCTCGTCGAGCAGGCTATCGTGGAAGGTCTGTGTCCAACGCGATTCCCTGCTTCCGAGCGCTAACATGCCGTATTCGGGCGTGGTCTTGTTAGGGTTGGTTTTGACCAGCGCCAGCAGGCGAAGGAAAGTGCTGTGACCATCATAGGTCTGGAGGTCGGGGGCAGCCTTTCCGCACAGGAATGGGTTTTCAGCGGATATGCCGGGGTAAGGTGGGGCTTGGGTGGGGTAAAAACTGCGCTGATAACTGTGTATAGTAAATATCGAAAATGCTGTGATAGTTATCAATCCAATTAGAGCCACCCAGCGGGAGTCAAAATAGAACCCAATTTGGTGGCTTGTTTTTCCATTTGTTTCCTCCCTATTCTCTGTCTCAGGTAGAGGTTTCCGGGAGAATCGAACCCATAGCCAGGCCAACACCCCTCGTAACAAAAGCCAGAACCCCGCCAGCACTAGTACTTGTAGTGCAACGAAGAACTCCTCATCGGAAAAATGGGATTCAATTTGAGCTATGGAAGCTGTCAATCCCCCGCAGGCAAGGGCGAGAATGATATGGATGATCCAGCGAGTTAAGGTGGACCTGATCTTCACCGCTCTTCCCAACCTGGTAGCGCGGGGGACCGGACGCATGTTTTCGAATGAGGCAGCTAATACCTCGTCCAGATTCAGAAATACTGCGAACGCGAAAACCATCGTCCCCCAAGCGGCTGCCGTCGCAGCGGTTAGAGCATAGATGAGTATCATGACGACACCCAGTGCTGCCAGGATCGTTCCGTACCAAATCAGATTCCAGCGAGTTCTCCCAACCCTGCGCGGCCTGGCGGCCCAAGCAGCAGCCAGGACAATCCCCGAGAAAATAACGAGCAACAGCCATGCCCAGGGGAAGCGAACACCTGCCTGCCACATCACTCCCAACGTCACCCCAACCAGAATAACGCCCACCGCTCCGATTAATCCGAGCCACTGTCCTCGCCGAATATGCCTCACGACTCATCCTCACGTTTCATCTTTATTCTCCCGCCTCCGTCCTTTATGGACAAATACCCGCTTTCAACGCAAACACATACACCCGATCCTGATGGTATAGCAAGCTATAATCTTGGCTACTGAGAAGTTCATCGGGTGAAAATAACTGTGTAGCGCTGAGGCCTACTTTGCCTTGCCCTTGACCAATGTAAATATGGGTGACACCCTCACCGCATAACAGTTGTACACCCTCCGGCGCGTCCAGCGAGATGGTTTCCAGTCTATTCACCAAAGCGACCATGCGTTGGGTATAGTCGGGTTGGACAGGAGACTCGTTTAAGATAGCGTACTGTGGCGGCATGGTGTTTTGACGGTGAGCCAGGAGTGGTATCCACCACCCGGCATCACCGCCGACAATCGTCGTACCGCCGTAAATGCCGTATCCCTCTACCAGAAAATGGGCGTCGTCCGGCAGGTGTTCTCGTATCCATGCCAAAGCACGAGTGTCCGGCCGGGTGACATAGGCAAAGGTGGCGGGGTTGGCAATGTTACGTTGGCCCAACGCGCTCAAGATGGCAACCACGAAAACAGCAATTGCTACAAGGCTCTGTCGTATGCTCCCATTCCCCTGTCCCGTAATTTCAGCGATCAACCACCCAATCACCATCCCGATCGGGATGTACAAGGCAATCAAAATCGCAAAGGTTTGCATCATGTTGGCCCCAGGCAGGTGGATCAGCCCGCCAGCGATCACTGCAGATAGAAGCGCCACCCATAAGCCCTGTGCCGCCACCATCCAGCATTTTCGCGCCAGGCTCCACGCCAACCCCGCCAGGGCTACGAACGTCAGCGCCTCAGGCGCGTAAGTGAAAAGGCTGCGCCACGCCTGATAATCGGCCAGAACTGCTTCTACGGGCGCTCCGCTGGTTACCCCGCCTTCCACGGCGCCCGCCAAATTGCTCCCGAACAGCCGCAGCCCCCAGGGGAGGAAAAGTAATCCTGCGAGTGCGGCCACTGCAAATAGAATGCCCAGTTTGCGTGCCCAGATCCGCCAATTAAGCCGCCACTCCGGGAGTCCCCATCCCACTAGCAGGGCCAGAATGAACGTAGCGTAATAGAATGGCATGCGGTAGTAACTCAACATCATACCGGCCAGGGCGAGGGCGGATAAACCGATGGACGCTCGCCTCCCTTGTTCAGCGCTTTTCCGAATGGGGGAAGAGCTGGAGGAGGGAGCCAACGCTTCCCACACTAGCCATAATGCTACCGGCAAAACGGTCTGCCCTGCCAGTTGGGCGTATCGTCCCCAGTTAACATAATAGGCTGGCATAGGTGAGAGCAACCCAGCGACCAAGACTGCGCCAATTCCCGCCCAACGATTGCCTTTGGCAATGCGCACCGCCAGCGGGTAGAGAGCAAGCACGGCCAGCACGTTGAGGATTTGCCCAACGATAAGCGTCGCCTTGACGCTGCTAAGCCCGGTGAGCCAGGCGAATAACGCGGAAAAGGCCGGGAAGCCAAACTGAACGGTGAGGCTGTTATATGGCGCATAGGGTAGCCAGGATTTGAACAGACCGCCGTTGTCCAACATCAGTTGCGCCATCTCAGTATGCTGCACCGAATCTCCCCACTGGGGAGCCTCCAGCGAACGGATGGCCCAGAAGCGTGTCAAGATGATCAAAGCCATTAACCCAATAAAAACGACATCCGCCCAAGGTAGTCTTGCCAGGTTTAAAGGCAGAGAGGTTCGCACGGTAAGACGTGGGAACGCGCGAACATTCCAACGCTTCCGATTCCGCCACAGGATGATCCCCAACCCGGCAAGCGACGGCAGCCAGGCATATATCGCGCCCAAGTGCAGGCCGATGATGTCGGTCCATAACAGAAGCAGCGGATAGAGTGCCAGGCTAAGGCCGACAGATAAACCCAGTTTTTCAGGCCACGTCATTCCTCCCCAGCCAGACCATAACAGGCTGAATAGGCCCCAGCCGGGCAGGATGAACAGGAAAAACCCTACAGCGAGAACCCCCCCCCAGGTAACAGCCTCCCACCCCAGGCCCAGGATGGCTCCCCGTCGCGAGTAACTCAATTGAAAAGCCGTTTGTGCATCCTCAGGCGTTCCATTCTGGTATGACGCCCCGTTCAAATATGAATCGCCAGCCGCCATGCCCACCTGAATATCTCCGCTGCCAGTGACCTCCAGGAAGGCGTAGTAATATTTCTGGTTGGACGACGCCTGGGCCGGGACAAAGAAGCCATAATATCCAGGAGCCCTTACCGAGTCGACAGCGAGCGTGTTCAACGATACGGCCAAGTCGTCCGCAGCCTGGGGCGCGGAGCGCAAATGCAGCCTGATTTCGCCGTTGCCGATTTTTTGGGGCGACAGATAAATATAGATCCCTGCCAGCCCGTCGTATTTAGCCACGAAGGTCTGCCCGATGGTTTGTCCCGTAGAAAGTGTCCCCCAATCCACGGCCGCCGGTTGCTCCGTCCTGACCAACGGTGCGCAACCCGACAAGAGCAAAGGTACAAAAACCAGGAATAGTATATATTTAATAATTGAATGATGATTTGAAAAAGCGCCGCTTGTCATGATTCGATCATCACTTGATTATCTTTTCCCCAATTTGTCTTCATCAATCGACCTGAGGTCTTCCATTTCCGACTTCCGAACGCGGTACAGCACTTCCTCCATAATCTTCCGGTTGAAGCCGATCAGATCAGCCACCAGTCCGATAAGGAATACCTGGAAGCCAACGATCCAGAGCACTGCCGCTAAAATAACGGATTGGATATGCCCACCTCCTTGGCCGTTGAGCACGAAATAGAGATACCTTAATCCCAGAGCCAAACCACCCAGAATCATCAGGGCGCTCAGCGCAGTGAAAACGCGTAGCGGGCGGTACAACGTGTAGGCGCGCAGAATAGTAGCAGTCTGGCTGCCCATGAAATGACGCAGGTTGTGCATCAGACGCGATGGACGGGTTTGGGGATTCGTGCGCACTGGCACATATTCCACCGGTATGTTGTGTGCTCCCGCCTGGATCAGAGTTTCAAGCGTGTAAGAATAATTACTGAACACCAGGGTGCGCAAGGCAGCTTCGCGACTGATCGCCCTGAACCCGCTGGTGGCGTCGGGCGTATTTATGCCCGAAGCAAAGGCGATCACCCGACTCCCCAGGCGCTGCAGCAGACGCTTAAGCGGGGAAAAATTCTTTTGGGCTGCCACTCCTCGATCTCCCACCACCAGTTGGGCACGCCCGGCCAGGATCGGCTCTACCAGGCGTTGGATGTCTTCGGCATTGTACTGGTTGTCAGCGTCGGTATTTACGATGATATCGGCCCCGTTCTTGAGGCAGGCTTCGATGCCCGCAATAAAGGCGCCCGCCAACCCCTTGACTGGTAGATAGACGACATGATGAACCCCCGCCTGCCGGGCAACTTCCGCCGTGAGGTCGGTACTGGCATTATCGATCACCAGGTACTCGATCACGTCTATGCCCGGCAAGGCGTGCGGTAAGTCACGGAGTGTAAGGGGTAGAGTCTCGGCCTCGTTATAGCACGGGATTTGGATGATGAGTTTCATGAAAGAATTATATCTCTTTTCCAATTGAACTATTTTTTATCTTTACTTGCAGGCGTACACATTCAAATCCGTCGAATACCCATACGCTTTGCCCGAAAAACGCAAAATCACTCTGCAGTACTTGACTTGCCCCCCAAAAACTGATCCAACATTCAATTTAGGATTAAGACAAGGAGACAGGTAAAAATGCTGTGAAAAAGCTACTCCCTCGAACAGATCATAAGCAACCTATAAGAACCGGAAGTATTTCTCAGTCAGGGACAAACCGTGGGGGATATCTACCGGTCATGCAATATCAGCGAACAGACTCATTACCGCTGGCGGAAGGAATACGGTGGGATCCGGACGGAAAAAGTGCGCAGGGTGAAGGAACTGTAGAAAGAGAATCCTCAGCTGAAGAAGTTGGTGGCAGAGCTTTTACTGGACAACTCGATCTTGCGGGTGACAGCAGGGAAACTGATCAGCGCGGCCAGGCGCAGGCAAGTAGTGGAGCACGCCCAGGAAATGTTTCAGGGATCTAAGCGTCGTATCTGCCGGGTATTGGGGCAACCTCGCTCCACTCAGCTCTACCATGAGAAGGAAGCCGATAGTGGAAAATCAACAGGCTAACTGGAAAGCTGACTGGAAACAACTGAGTGAAGTTGTCAAAAACATCCGAATTGACAGTGAGCCAATAGTCATAATGGGCTGGGATGCGACGCCTCTGCAATACTATTTGGGGGAGACTGCCATGACCAGCTTCGAGTTGGAAAAACAGTCACTACCATATCTTCATCCAAGCTATCTGATAGTAATGACATCGGACTCAAGAACTATACCCATATTAACCTCAGCAGTACTCCTTTATGAAGATAGGGAGGAAGGCATAAAGATGTTGCACTGGTATGCCCCATCGGGTAAATGAAAAGAGCCCAGCCCCACATTGCAGTTTTGTTGTTTGTATTCAAAGACCTGTATGGAGGCTTTATCGTGGCTAATCACATCAGTACTCAAAATGCACTTGGGCTTGTGACAACAACTCTCAAGCGCGCCCTCCAACTCGAGGCCACATTACCTGGACTGACACTCCACAGTGATCAGGGTGGGCAGTGTCGATCCCCAATCTATTTCTCACTCACGCGGAGTGGCAATATCTCACCCTCTATGTCTCGCCCAGGCAACAGTTGGGACAATGCTCCCGTTGAGAACTTTTTCAGCAATTTGAAAGAAGAAGCCATTCGTCAGGTCAATCTTAAATCCATTCAACAAACGCGGGAGGGAATCTACAACTATATCCGTTTCTATAACTATGAGCGAATGCAATTTAAAGCAAAACTGACACCTTTTGAACGAAGGTGCCAGTCTGTTTAGAGCTCCGTAAGCTTTCTTTTTCTGTCCACTTTATGGGATGCAGTCTAAAAAGACATTGGTGGACTTTAAACAAAAAGATGTGGAAAACCTATCCGGTCGCTGACAAGCAGTAGCATTGGCTGCAGCGCCCGCTTCCTGACCTATCCATATACTCAGACCAATCCCAAAGATACTCTCGCCCTAATTCATTTCCATAGAATTTCGATCATTCCGGAGGAGAAATTTTGCTCATGGATTCCA
>Ga0209638_1000086_pt1 | contig 58680 bp, 57 predicted proteins | sample BarGraNGADG00211_FD_184490 | JGI IMG/M metagenome (GOLD analysis project Ga0209638, IMG submission 184490) | Arctic peat soil microbial communities from Barrow, Alaska - Barrow Graham LP Ref core NGADG0002-211 (SPAdes) (version 2) | ecosystem: Environmental > Terrestrial > Soil > Wetlands > Peat... | reverse complement strand
GGGCCGCCGCCGCGTCCAGCGCGTCGTAGACCACGGCCGATGGATCGGCCCCGGGCGCGTGGGCGATGACCGGCAGTCCCGTGCGCTGGCCCCACGTCTCCAGCTGTTCCGCTGCGGCCGCCCGAAAGGTGTCGGCCGCGGCAAGGATCACCCGCGCGCCGCGCCGCGCGAAGCGGTTGCCGAGCTTGGCCACGGTCGTGGTCTTGCCCGTGCCGTTGACGCCGACGACGAGCACGACCGCGGGCACGCCGGGCGCCGGGATGCGCGGCCACGGCGTGGGGTCACGCGGCGCGAAGAGGGCCAGCAGCTCGGCCTCGACCGCGGCCTGCGGGTCACTCTGGTCGCGCCGCGCCCGGGCGCGCTCAACGACCTTGGCCGCGAGCGTGGCGCCGACGTCGGCAGCGATGAGCGCCTCCTCGACCTCATCCCACGCGGCATCGTCCATCTGCCGCCCGAACACGCCGCGCAGGCGCGAGAAGACGCCCTGGCGCGTCCGCGCCACGCCCTCTTCGTAGGTCGTCAAGCCAGGGCCTCGACCAGATCCTCGTCAATCTGAGCTGCGCGGCCATCGCCGTTGGCCTCCGGCAGGCGGAGCGAGACGACACGACTGACCGCGTCATCGCCGAGCGTGACGCCGTACAGCGCGTCGGCGCCCTCGATGGTGCCCCGGTTGTGGGTTATGACGATGAACTGGGTTTGCTCGGCGAGGCCGCGCAGTGCCTTCGAGAAGCGCCCGACGTTGGCCTCGTCCAGCGCGGCATCGACCTCGTCGAGGACGCAAAAGGGCACCGGCCGGACTTCGAGCATGGCCAGCAGCAAGCTGACCGCGGTCAGCGCGCGCTCGCCGCCGGAAAGCATCGACAGCGGCTGGCGTTTCTTGCCCGGTGGTCGGGCGTGGATCTCGATGCCCGTGGCCGAGATGTCGTCGGGCATGGTCAGCGACAGCTCGGCATCGCCGCCACCAAACAGCTCGTGGAAGCGGCGCTCGAAGGCATCTTCGAGCGCCGCGAACGTCGAGCGGAACTGCTCGTTGATGAGCGCGCTGAGCGAGGCGATCAGCTCGCGCGTGTTGACAATCGCGGTTTCCATGTCGGCGCGCTGGCCTTCGAGCCACTCGAGCCGCTCGCGCAGCTCGGCATACTCCTCGACCGCGAACGGATTGCCCGCGCCGAGCTCGTTGAAGCGCCGCCGCAGAGAGGCCAGCTTGCCGGTCGATGGCACCTGCTCCGCGACCTGGGTGGTGCGCTCGACCTGCCACATGGCGACGACCACGCCGAGCAGCTCCTCCATCGTCTCAGCCGAGCTCGTCGCGTCGTCTTCGTCGTGAGCGGGCAGGCCGCAGGCATCGCGCAGCACGCGCGTCCCGTCGGCGCCGATGGTCGCCAGTTCCAGGAGCAGCTGTTCGCGCGTCTGATCGAGCTGCAGGCGGGCCTCCATGGCCGCGATCTCCGCGTCGCGACTGGCAGATTCCGCGCGACGCAGCAGCTCGCGCGCCTCGACGGCCAACCGCTCTGCGGCTCCGAGGCGCGCTCGCTCGTCGGCGCCGGCCGCGAGAACGACATCGAGTGACCTCGCCGATTCCGCGACCAGCGCCTCTGTAGCCGACATGCCGGCAGCGAGCTCGCCGCGTCGCTCGACCAGGTCGATCAGTCGCTGTCCCGTATCCGCGGCCTGGATCTCCAGCTCGACCAGGCGCGCCTCGTCCATGCTCCGGCCGACCTCGGCCCGACGCCGGGCTTCCTCCCCCGCCTTCACGCCGGCCAGCCGCGCCTCACGCTTCGCGCGCAGCTCATCGCGCCTCGTGCGCAGCTCGCTACGGCGCTCGGTGAGTGCGGCGCCACGCTGCGCGACGTCTGCCTGTTCATCGGCCGTGGCGCGCAGGCGCTCCACGTCGAGCGTCATCTGGCTGACGATGGCATCGACCCCGTCAAGATCCGCACTCAGCCGCTCGACCTGCGCGCGTTCCCAGTCCGTCTCGCGCACGAGCTGCTCGGCGCGGCGCTGCGCCACACGCTCGTCCTCATCGGCGCGGCGCTGGTCGTGCCGCGCCGCATCGTGCGCGCGCGCCGCGGCCGTGCCTCGTTCAGTGGCTTCGACCGCCTCGCGGCGGATCCTGTCGAAAACGTCCTGCTCGGTCATGAGGCGCGAGGCGAGCTCGCTCGCCTCGCGCAGCGCGGCGCCGTGCCGAGCGCGGAGCTCGAGAATGGAATCGCCGCTGGCCAGCGTGATCAGACCGTCCGCGGCGATGACGTCGCCCGCCAGCGTGACTGTGCGCCAGCCATCGAGCAGCTGCGCCCTGAGAGTCAGCCCGGCTTCGATATCCGTTACCCACAGCACGTGCTCGAGCAGGCGCGTCACGACTGCCTGCGGGTCGCGCCTGACGGCATCGACGAGCCGGCCGCCGCCGAGCTCGTGCGCGGAGCGCAGCAGCGCGTCGGCGGCGGCCACGACGGCCGCGGAGGGCGCGCTGGCCTTGCTGCGCCCGACGGGCACGGCCAGCGTCCCGCGCCGGCCGGCGAGCGCGGGCACGGCATCCTCGGTGACGAGATAGGCGGTCGCGGCAGCGCCCAGGGCCGCGGATACGGCAGTGCGGAAGCGGGGGTCGACTTCGAGCCCCTCCCCCAGCAGCGTCGCTCCCCGTGCGCGAGCGGCCCGCGCGAGGCCGTCGTCAGTGCCGCTCACGGCCGCCTCGAGACTCGCGATGCGCATGCGCACGGCGCCCAGCTCGGTCTCCGTCTCGGCAATCCGCTGCGCCGCCGCTGCGCGCGTCGTGCCCAATCGATCTGTCTCGTTGCGCGCCAGCACTGCGGCTTCGTCGGCGGCCGCAAGGGTCGCCTCGGCGCGGCGCGCGGAAGCGGCGGCGTCGTCCCGTTCGCGCTCAGCGCGCTCAAACCTCTCCGACAGCTCGGCGAGGCGAGCAGTCGCACCGTCGAGGGCGGCACCGATGGAGCCACGGCGGCGCGCCTGCTGCTCCAGCTCGACCTGCCTGGCGCGCAGCGCGCGGGCAAGGTCCACCGGCGCCTGCGACGGTTCGAGCTCGTCGAGCTGGCGCTCGATCAGCTCGAGCTGGAGGTCGAGATCGCCGCTGCGCTCGACAGGCGTCGCCGCCAGCAGGCGAGCGGCCTCCGATACGCGCAGCTCGATTGCCGAGCGCTCCTTGGCCAGGCGTCCAGCTTCGGCATTGAGCGCCGCGATCTCCGACTCGACGCGTGCCAGCGCGACGCGCAGCTCGGTCAGCTGGGCACGTTGGCCGTCGAGCACGTCGCGTTCGCCACGCTCAGTCTCGGCTCGCTTGGCGATCGCGACCGACAGAGCCGCGGATTCGTCCTCGGCCGACTTGAGCGCGGCGAGGGCCGCGTCGGCGGCGGCGCGGCCACGTTCTACGCCCTCGTGTTGCCGGGTCGCGATGTCCGAGGTTGAGATCCAGCGCACCCGCGCCGCTGCCAGCAGCCCTTCGGCCAGCTCGAGACCAGCGGTTCGGCGCGCCTGGAGCTGCTCTGCCTGGGCGGCGAGCCGCTTCGCCTGCGGGCGAAGCTCGGCGAGGACATCGCGCAGCCGGTCAAGGTTCGCCTCGGCCTCGATCAGCTCGGCCTCGGCCTGGCGCCGGCGCCGCTCGTGGCGGCGCACGCCGGCCGCCTCCTCGAACAACGGCCGGCGCTCTTCCGGTCGCAAGGCGAGAGCTTGATCAACCATGCCCTGGCCGATGAACAGGAAAGCGTTGTCGGCGAGGTTGCCGGCGTCGAGCAGCTCGACCAGGTCGCGCAGCCGTATCCGCTGGCGATTGAGCAGGTATTCGCTCTCGCCCGAGCGATACAGCCGCCGGCCGATCTCGACCTCGCCATAGTCGACCGGCAGAAGTCGGTCGGCGTTGTCGATGACAAGCGTCACGTCGGCCATGCCGATCGCGCGGCGCGACGACGAGCCGGCGAAGATGACGTCCTCCGAGCGGCGCGTGCGCAGCATTCGACCCTGCTCGCCCAGCGTCCAGCGCAGAGCATCGGCAAGGTTGCTCTTGCCGCTGCCGTTCGGCCCGACGACGGCGCTGATGCCCGGGCCGAACTCGACCAGCGTGCGCTCGGCGAACGATTTGAAGCCGACCAGGCGCAGCGCGGTGAGCCGCGCGTTGGCCATCAGTCGGAACCCTCGTGGTCGAGTGCGAGGATCGCCTCGTGCGCCGCCTCAGTCTCGGCCTCGCGCCGGCTGCGGCCCGTGCCAGTGCCCAGTGCCTCGCCGCCGACGACCGCCTCGACGACGTATTGCCGGGCATGCGCCGGACCCTCGTCGCTCACCAGCCGATAGTGCGGCGCCCGTCCAGTTCGAGCGTAGGAGAGCTCCTGGAGAACGCTCTTGGCCGGCTTGAGGGCGTCGATCGTATGCGGCTCCGAAAACTCGGGCTCGGCAACGCTGAGCAGCCAGTCGCGCGTGCGGGCGAGGCCAAACTCGAGATAGATCGCCCCCGTGACCGCTTCGAACGTGGCCGCAAGGACGGATTTGCGCGCGCGCTCACCTGCAGCCGAGGCGCCCAGGCCGAGGTACAGGTAAGACCCCAATTCCAGGCGTTGCGCGATGCGCGACAGGCCGCGGGCGGAGACGATCGCGGCGCGGCGCGTGGTCAGCGACCCTTCGTCGTCCTCGGGAAAGCGCTGCCAGAGCGCCTCGGAGATGATCAGCGAGATGACCGAGTCGCCCAGGAATTCGAGACGCTCGTTCGACTGGCCGGCCGAGGGCTGCTCATGTAGATAGCTGCTGTGGACCAGCGCCTGGGTGAGCAGGCTGAGGTCGGTGAACTCTAGGCCGAGGCGCTCGGCAAGCTCCTCTGCCGGCGCCATGCGCGATCCAGGTGCCGGGGGCCTACTGGTTCGAATGCTCCTCGACGTAGTCGACGGCGTCCTGAACCGTTCGGATCTTCTCGGCGTCCTCGTCCGAAATCTCGGCGCCGAACTCTTCCTCGAGGCTCATGATCAGCTCAACCAGGTCGAGCGAGTCCGCATTGAGGTCGTCCACGAAGCTTGCCTCGGGAGTCACCTGGTCCTCTTCGACACCCAGCTGCTCCACGACGAGCTTCTTCAGACGCTCATAGGTATCTGCGGTCACTCAGTGCTCCCTCCTGTTTGGCGTTCTCGGGCGACTCGCCCAAGAACTCCGTTCAGCAGACGGCGGGCCGGTTCGCCACTGTATGTGCGCGCCAGCTCGACCCACTCGGCGATGGCCACCCGGGCCGGCGTCGTGCGGGAGTGTAGCAGTTCAGCCATCGCGCAACGGAGCAATGCGCGGTCGATTCGGGCAAGCTGGACGACCGGATACTTGGGCGCCACGCGCTCGATTTCGGCATCGATCGTGTCGCGCTGGGCGACCACCGCGCCGGTTATCTTGCGCGCCAGCTCGGCGACGGCGGGAGCCGTCTGCTCGTCGGCTATGCGCCGCTCGAGGACGTGGCTCGCAGTGTGCTGGCCGAAGTCAGCCTCGAAGATCGCCGCCAGCGCGAGCTGGCGCGCCTCGCGCTGCTCGTCATGCGAGGACATCGGCGATGCGCTCCGGGATTCGTGCCCGGGCCGCGGCGGCGCCGACCTCGACCGCGAAGCCGATCATGCGCCGGCGCGCTCGGCCATGGGTGATCAGGACCGTGCCCTTGACGCCGAGAAGGGGCGCGCCGCCGAGGCGCTCGTAGTCGAAGCGCTGGCGGATGCGCGAGATGCCCGGGCGCATGAACAGGTAGCCGATCGGGCCCAGCGGCGGGCGGCGGAACTCGGCCCGGATCATGTCGAAGATGAACGTCGACAGCCCTTCGAAGAACTTGATCGTGACGTTGCCGACGGACGCATCGCACACGACCACGTCGGCCGGGTGCTTGGGCAGGTCCTTGCCTTCGGCATTGCCCACGAAGCGCAGGTTGCTCTGTTTGAGAAGCCCAGTCGCATCCTGGACGCGCTGCTCGCCCTTGCCGCCCTCCTCGCCGATGCTCAGCAGGGCCACCGACGGGTCGCTGACGCCCAGCACGCGCTCGGCGAAGATGGCGCCCATGTGCGCGTACTGGTAGAGGTTGGTTCCCGTCGAGTCGGTGGTCGCCCCGATATCGAGGAGCACCATCGGTCCGCGGTCGGTCACCATCTGCACGGCAAGCGCCGGGCGGTCGACATTGCGCAGGCGCCCGAGGTTGAGGATCGCAGAGGCGACACCGGCACCGGTGTGACCAGCAGTGACGACCGCATCAGCCCGGCCGTCCTTGATCAGGCGCATGCATACGTTGATGCTCGCGTCGCGCTTGCGGCGCACGGCAAGCGCCGGATGCTCGTCCATGGTCACGGACTCGGTCGCGGCGACGATGCTCAGGTTGGCCGGCCGCTCCGCGCCGAGCAGCGCGCTCACGCGCTGCTCGTCGCCGACGAGGATCACGTCCGTGTCCTGGTGGCCGAGCGCCCAATCGAGCGTGCCGGCAACGACCTCTTCGGGTGCGTGGTCGCCGCCCATGGCGTCGACCGCGACGCGCACGCGGCCCTCGGCCGTGGCGTCATGGCCGCGCAGGATGTCGATGTCCAATTCTTCGCCAGCCCCTCGTGCCGAGGCGGTCAGTGGGCTCGGGCTAGGCCGGGCTCTCCGGCTTCGTCTTGGTCTTGATGTGTACTGCCTCGCGGCCGCCATACCAGCCGCAGTTGGCGCACGCGTGGTGGGCGCGCTTCTGCTGGTGGCAGTGCGGGCACTCCTCCAGCTGCGGCGTCGTCAGCGCGTGATGCGCGCGGCGCTCGCCCTGTCTGGCATGCGAGACGCGCCGCTTCGGAACTCCCATTTCCGTTGCTACTCCTTGGTTGTCGGGCTCTAGTTCGGTTCCGCCCGATCGCGCCACTTGGCCAGATCGGCCAGGCGCGGATCGACCGCGTCTTCGCTATGTGAGTGATCGGTGACCGTGTTGAGGTCCACGCCGCACGTGGGGCACAGACCACGGCACTCCTCGCGGCACAGAAGAGTAATCGGTTCGGCCAAAGAGATCGCTTCGCGCACCGGCACGCCCAGGTCGAGCTCGTGGTGGTCGTCCAGGCGCAGCGCGTCGGGCTCGACGCTGGCATCGAGCGGCATGCCCGTGTCGATGTCGACCGACGGCAGCGCTTCCTCCTCGATCTCGAGATCAATCGGGGTCACGATCGGCGTCAGGCAGCGCCGGCAGTAGCCCTCGATGGCCGTGCTCAGCCACGCCTGGGCAAGGATGCTGCGCCCGGTGCGCGACAGGCGGACCTCGCCTTTGATCGGCTGCGCAAGCTGCAGGTCGGGGGCGATGTCCATGGTCACGTCGGCGACCGGATAACGCCGCTCGGTCCCGGGCGCAGAGCGCAGCAGGGTCGCGACGTTATAGCTGAGCACGACCCCCCACCCCCGTCGGAACTTCCGGCGCGGGCGCCAGGCCATTGCCATCGGCGTCTCCAGCCACGTAACGCTCGTCGAGCATGGCCAGGCCGTGCTTGATGCTCTGGAGCTCCTTGATCAGCTCGCCTTCGAGCTTGATCAGCACGCTCGCCGCGTACTCGTCGGCGCCGCGCCTGATCTCGTCTGCCTCGCGCTGGCCGTCGGCGATGATCTCCTTCGACTTGATCTCCGCTGCCCGGGTCAGCTCGAGCTCCTCGATCAGGAAGGCGGCCTGCTCCTGGGCGCGGGCGAGGATGCGCTCCGCCTCTTCCTGGGCACGCTCGACGATGCGCTCGGTCTCTTCGTTGATTCGCTTTGCCTGGCGCACCTCTTCAGGCACGGCAACGCGCAACTGATCGAGCAGGTCCAGGGCACGCGCCTGGTCGATGATCACGTTGCTCGTGAGGGGCATATTGCGGCCGCTTGAGATCAGCCGCTCGAGCTGTTCGATGAGAAAGATGATGTCGATGGGAGTGTTCTCCGGGGGGTGGGCCGTCAACGCCCGATTGTACGGCCTGCGCCATCGCGCAGGCCGGGCAACACCGCAGGCGGCACCATGCGGCTGACGTCGCCGCCGAAAAGGGCGATCTCCTTGACCAGGCTCGACGACAGGTAAGCGTGCTCGAGGGCGGTCATGAAGAAGACCGTGTCCACGCTCGGCGCGAGCTTGCGATTGGTGTGCGCCATCTGGAGCTCCGATTCGAAGTCGCTCACGGCGCGCAGGCCACGGACGATGAAGCCGGCGCCGATACGCAGCGCGAAGTCGACCGTCAAGCCGTCAAAGCCGGCCACCTCGATGAGTTCCGCGACGTCGGGCAGCTCTGTGGCGACCGCCTCGCGAATCACGGCGATGCGATCGTCGAGCGACGCCATGGCCGACTTGCGCGGGTTGGTCAGTACACCCACCGTGAGCCGGTCGAAGATGGTTGCTGCACGGCCGATGACGTCGAGGTGGCCGAACGTGATCGGGTCGAATGAGCCGGGATAGAGCGCCGTGGTCATGGCTGGCGAGTGTAGAAGGAGAGCACCGTCTCGCCGAAGCGGCGCTGGCGCGTGCGCTGCAGGCTGCCGACGCGCTCGGGCGGATCGTCGCGCCAGAAGTGCTTGGCGACGACCTGCGCATCATCAGTCAGCCAGCGCCGCTCGTCTTCGCCCAACAGCTCCAGCGTCCGCTCGATGATCACGTCGCCGTACGGCGGGTCGACGACGGCCGCGGCAAATGACGTGCGCGTGGCGGGCGTGCCACCGTGCAGGTGGCTGACGACGTCCGCGCGCACGACGTGGCCGTTCTCCTCGAGGTGCGCGCGGCGCAGGTTTGTGCCGATCACGGCACAGACCTTGCCCTCCTTCTCGATGAACGTCGCCGACGGCGCGCCACGGCTGAGTGCCTCGATGCCGGCCGCGCCGCTGCCCGCGAACAGGTCGAGAAACGGGCCGCGCAGCGCACCGGCCGCCTCGAGCGCCGCGAAGAGAGCCTCCTTGACGCGGTCTGTCAGCGCCCGCGTGCCCTCGGGCGGTGCCTCGAGGCGAATACCACGAGCTGTTCCGGCCACGACACGTCCTGCATCAGCCATCTTCGTCCTCGCTCAGTACCTCGCCTGCGCCGACACGCTCGAGCCAGCCCGCGCGCAACTCGTGTTCCAGGTCGGCGAATGACGGCTTGATCCGCCCGGCATCGTCCACGATCGTCTCAGCCAGGCTGCGCGCGGCAAGCGACATGTGCTGGTCGGAACGTCGCGTCAGCGACGCTACGCGCAGCGGCGGCAGCCCGCTCTGGGACAGGCCGAGCAGCTCGCCCTCGCGTCTCTGCTCGAGATCCATCTCGGCCAGCGCGAACCCGTCGGTCGTGCGGGCCAGTGCGTCAAGACGGGCCATCACCGTCGCCTCCTCGTCGTCTGCGGGATGCTTCGGGTCGATCGGATAGCGCTCGCTGACCAGCACGCAGTACGACTCCGCCTCTCCCCTGCCGACCCGGCCGCGCAGCTGGTGCAGCTGGGCGAGCCCGAAACGATCGGCATCAAGGATCATCATGACCGTCGCCTCGGGAACGTCAACGCCTACCTCCAGCACGGTCGTGCCGACGACGATGGGCACGTCGCCGGAGCGAAAACGCTCCATGCGCTCGTCGCGCTCTGACGCCTTCATCTGGCCGTGGACGATCTCGATCGCGGGCGTCTCGATCTCGATGCCCGCGACCTGCGCGGCGGCAGCCCAGTTATCGCGCACCAGCGCCGCGCCGGCTTCGACCGACCTGGCGCCGGCCTCCGGGTCATCCTCCACGAGCGGCACGACCACGAACGCACGATGGCCGGCGGCTACTTCCCTGACGATCAGCGGCAGTGCGCCCTGGCCCCCGTCGGAGCGGCGGAGCAGCTCCTCCGTACGCCGGATGCCGGTCTTGGTCGTCTGCCGGCCGGCCGGCAGCGTGCGCAGGTCGGAGACATCGAGGTCGGCGTGCACGATCTGGCCCAGGGTGCGCGGGATGGGCGTCGCGGTCATGAGCAGCACATGCGGCGCATTCCCTTTGCCGGTGAGAGCCTCGCGCTCGGCGACGCCGAAGCGGTGCAGCTCGTCGACGACGATAAGGCGCAGGTCGGCAAACGCCACGGCATCCTGGACGAGCGCGTGAGTACCGACGGTGACGCGGCCACGAGTCCGACCCTCGATCGACTGCGTCGGCGCGCCGAGCACGCTGAGCGCCTCGTTACGCTGGACCGCGGGCAGCGAGCCCGTCAGCAGGATGACGTCGTGACCGAGCGGCTCGAGCAGGCGGGTCAGCGTCTGGGCGTGCTGCCGGGCGAGCAGATCCGTCGGCGCGAGCAGCGCTGCCTGGTGGCCGGCGTCGGCCGCCGCCGCCATCGCGATCGCGGCAACGGCCGTCTTGCCCGAGCCGACGTCGCCCTGCAGCAGGCGCATCATCGGCCGGCTGGTGGCGAGGTCGGCGCGGATGTCGTCGAGCGCCGCGCGCTGGTCCGCGGTCAAGGCCACGGCGGCGTCGGACTCCACGTCGGAGCTCAGGCGCGCGCGGCGCGCTGCGACCTGGGCCGAGATGACCGATTCGACCGCGGCGACCATCTCGCTGAAGCGGACGTCGTCGACCTCGATCGGCAGGCTCTGCTCGCGCTGGCGCTGGCGCTGGCGGGCGACCATGCCCACCTGGAGCGCGAGCAGCTCGTCGAACGCCAGGCGGCGCAGGGCGTCGTCGCGACGCTCGAAGTCGGGAGGAAAGTGGATCCATTCGATCGCGTCGTGCACATCGGCGAGCTGGCCGACCGTCGGCTCGAGGTCGTGCCGCAGCGCGCTGGGCAGGTATTCCGGCTGGGATGGCAGCGCCTGGTCGAGCGCGTTCCGGATCCGTGCCCGCAACGTCGGCGCCGCGACGCCGGCCGTCAGCCGGTAGACGGGCACGATCCGGCCGGCGTTGAGCGACTCGCCGCCGGGCTCGCCGAACTCAGGGTTCTGGAAGCGCGGCAGCCAGCCGCGCAGCTCGACCTTGCCGCTGAGCGCGACCGTCTGCCCGACGGCGAGTCGGCGCTCGATGTAGCGCCGGCCGAACCACACGGCCTCGCCCTCACCGGTCTCGTCACGCAGCCGTGCCACCGTGCGTTGGATGCGACGCCTGAAACCCTGCTCGACGCGCAGGTCGACGATCTCGACGACGGCACTGACCGGCCCTTCGGGCGGCCGCTCGCGCAGCTCGCGCAACGTCTGTACGTGGCTGAAGTCGTTGTACTTGCGCGGGAAGTGGAAGACGAGGTCGCGCACGGTGCGGATGCCGAGCCGGCCCAGGTTGCGTGCCGTCGGGCGGGCGACGATGCGCGTGGTGATGAGCGACTGGTCCAGCAGCGGCAGTGGCTCCGGCGCCGGTTGTGACGCGCGCCGGGAGACGGCGGGCGCGCTCACCTACTCGGCCGCGATGACGTAGTCGTAGTGCGCTTGTCCACCGTCGACCAGCTCGACCTCGACGCCATGCAGCGCAGCGGTCAACGCGTCGGCCATGCGCTGTGCAGCCGGCTCGTCGACCGTGCGGCCGCGGTACAGGGTCAGTAGCTCGAAGCCGGGCCTGAGCTTGCCCACCGCGGCCAGGACAGCAACGGTTTCGTCGCGGTCGGCGGCCACGAGGCCGTCGCTCGGTCCAAGGACGATGTAATCGCCGCGCTTTACGCGGCGCCGGCTCATCCGCGCGTCGCGCACGGCGGCCGTCACCTGCAGAGTCTGGATTCGCTCGGCGGTGTCGGCCATCGCCTTCACGGCGGTCTTCAGGTCGACGTCGAACTCGAGGGCGAGCATCGCGGCGACGCCCTCTGCCGGGTTGCGGCTGGGGACGACCTTCACGACCACGTCCGGCACGAGCGCGCCAGCCTGCCTGGCGGCCAGCCTGACGTTCGGGTTGTTGGCCAGGACGATGACTTCAGCCGCGTTGGTGCCGCGGATCGCCTGGGCGAGCTCGCCGGCCGATGGGTTCGAGCCCTGGCCGCCGTCGACGGTCACCGCGGCGCCGAGGGTTGAGAACAGCTCAGCCCAACCGTCGCCCGGTGCGACCACAACGATCGCCGGCCGTGGGCCACCGGTTCCTTGCTCGACGGCTGAGATCCTCGAGGACGTGCCGGACTGCTCGACGGCGTGCTGTCGGAGTGCGGTCGCCTGGCGGTCGAGGTTCTCGACGCTGATCCTGCTCAACTTGCCAACCGACAGACCGTAGGCGAAAACCCGGTCGGGATGCTCGTTGTGAACGTGGACCTTGACCGCGCTGGGATCCCCGGCGACGAGGACCGATTCGCCGATCTCGCCCAGTTTGCGCCGGATGGCGTCGACGTCGAGCCGCTTGCCGTCGTGCGGCACGATGACGAAGACCGTCTCGTAGCCGAAGCCCTCCGCCTCGAGCCCATCGAGCGCGGGCAGCGCGATGTCGTGCGCGACAGGGCCGACATGCGGCGTGCTTTCGCCGTGAACTGACGCGAGCGCGCCAGCGAGAAGCAGCTCGAGCCCCTTGCCGCCCGCGTCGACGACGCCGGCGCTCCTGAGAATGGGCAGCATCGACGGCGTCCGCGCGACCGACGCGCTTGCCTCGGCGACGGCGGCGGCGAGGACGTGCTCGAGCGAGCCGTTGGCCACGAGCGCGGCGGCCGCGGCCGTCGAGGCGTCACGGACGACGGTCAGGATGGTGCCTTCGACGGGATGTGCGACGGCCGAGAAAGCCGCTTCACAACCCTGCCTGAGCGCCTCGGCAAGCTCGAGACCGCCGATCTCATCGACGCCGCTGACCGCCTCGCCCAGGCCGCGAAACAGCTGCGAAAGGATCACGCCGCTGTTGCCGCGCGCGCCCATCAACGCGCCCAGGCTGAGCGCCGCGGCGACGCGCGCCACGCTGCGCTCCAGCTCGGGAACGTTGTCCGCCTCGGCGAGCGCCGCCTGGACCGTCGCGAGCATGTTCGAGCCGGTGTCACCGTCGGGTACCGGGAAGACGTTGAGCGCGTTCACCTCGTCGACGCCGACATTCAGCGTTGCGGCGGAATGCTTCAGTGCGGCCAGCAGGTCATGGCCATTCCAGACGAGGCTGTTCACCGTCCTTCAACCGTCAACGTCAGCGCGTCGATCGAACGGCCCGCGTCGCGTTGGACCGTGTAGCGCACCGCGTCGGCGACATTGGCCAGGACGCTGTCTCGGGGGACACCGGGGGCAAGCTCGACGTTGATGGCGACCTCGAGCGCGGGCGCAGTGCGCACGCGAACGCCGCTGCTGCCGAGACCGAATCGGTCGCCCACACGCTGCCACCAGCGCGCGCCCACGACGTTGGTTACGCCGTAGACAGCGAGCGCGGCGCCGCGTGCGATTCGTGCTACCTGGCGCTCGTCGACGTGCGCCGAACCACGCGGCTGCCCCGAGTCTGTCGCGTTCGGCACCCTGTTATAGTAGCCAGCCGGTGCGGCCGATCGGCCCGCTCACTTCCCTCGATCTGGAGTCCTTTCGAACCATGGCTCGCATGTGCGCAATCTGCGGAAAGACATCGATGGGCGGCTTCAACCCGCAGTCAGTCGGGATGAACCGCGTCCGCGCGCACCGGCGCATGACCGCGAACCTTCAGCCGATGCGTCTCGAGCAGAACGGCAAGATGAGCCGCGCGCTCGTGTGCACGCGCTGCCAGCGCACCCTTCAGAAGACCGCCTAGGTCCAGCGCCGCGCGCGCGGCGCCAGCGCTCCTCAGCCGGCGGCTGAGTCGAGCCAGATCGTCATCGGGCCGTCGTTGACGAGCTCGACCTGCATCTCGGCCCCGAAGATCCCTTTGGCGACTCTGACGCCGCGCTCCTCGACTGCGGAGCAAAAGCTCTCGTAAAGCGCGTTGCCCAGCTCGGGCGGCGCGGCGTCGAGAAAGGATGGCCGGCGGCCCTTGCGTGTGTCGGCGAAGAGCGTGAACTGGCTGATCGCCAGCACCTCGCCACCGACATCGATCAGCGATCGATTGGCCTTGCCTTCGTCATCGCGAAAGATGCGCAGGTCCACGGCCTTGCCGGCCAGCGTCCGCGCAACCCCCTCCGAGTCGTCGTGACCGACGCCGACCAGGATCACCAGCCCGGCTCCGATCCTGCCAACGACGTCCCCGGCCACGCTTACCTGAGCGCGGGTGACACGCTGCAGCAGCAGGCGCATCAGCCGTGCCAGGGGACGGAGCCGGCGTTGCGCTTTACGGCTTCGACCTCGCGTGCCGCGTCCTGACCGCGCTGGAAGAGGGCCGAACCCACGATGCAGACGTCGACGCCGTAGCCACCGACGACAGCGGCCGTCTCGGCACTGACGCCGCCGTCGGCGTGGACGAGCGCGTCCGGACGGCCCGCGAGCAGGCGCTTGACGTCGCTGATCTTGGCCGCTGGCTCGGGCATGAAATGCTGGCCGCCGAAACCCGGCTCGACGGTCATGACTATGACGAGCGCGAGCTCGTCGACGTAGTCGGCGAGGACCGCCGCCGCCGTCTCCGGGCTGATGGCGAGACCTGGTCCGCGCCCGGCGGCGGCAATACGGGCCAGCGTCTCGTGCTTCACCTCGGCGGACTCGTCGACCTCGTAATGGAAGGTGATCGTGTTTGCCCCGGCCGCGATGAACCGGTCCGCGTAGCGCGCCGGCTCGCTGATCATCAGGTGAGCGTCGATCGGCAGGCGGGTCAGCCGCCTGACCGCGGCGACGACGTCCGGCCCGAACGTGATGTTGGGCACGAAATGGCCGTCCATGATGTCGAGGTGGAGCCGATCGACCTTGGCGTGCTCCAGCTTGCGAACGACGCGATAGAGATTGCCGAAGTCAGCCGTGGTGATGCTTGCGGCGACCTGGATCGGCCTCATCTGCGGAGCGCCGCGCTAGTCTGCGGCACGGCCGGCGAGCGCGGCCGCGGACTGGACGACGAGCAGCTCCCGCCGGCGCGCGACGGCCGCGGGTGCGGGCGCGCCCGCCCGATCGGCCGCGAGCTGACCGCACGCGGCACCTATGTCGATGCCCCGGTTGCGGCGCACCGTCGTCTCAATACCCGCCTCGCGCAGTCGTCCGGCGAACGCCTCCGTGCGCTCGATCGAGCTGGGCTTCCACGGCGTGTGCGCCACGGGATTCATCGGGATCAGGTTGACGTGCGCCAGCCGTCCGCGCAGCAGCGCGGCCAGCGCCGCCGAATCGAGCGGTGTGTCATTGATCGAGTCGATCATCACGTACTCGTATGTGATCCGCCGTCGGGTCTGCTCGGCGTACCGGTCGGCAGCGCGGACGACCTCTTCGACAGGGTACCTCCGGTTGAGCGGGACGAGTACGTCGCGCAGCTCCTGCCGTGCCGCGTGGAGCGACACGGCAAGCGTGTACTGCGGCCGCTGAGCTGTGAGCAGGTCCATGCCCGGCACGACGCCACTGGTCGAGATGGTGACGTGCCGCGCGCCGAGGCCGAGGCGTTCCGGGTCCGTGATCCCGGAAGCAGCGGCCAGGACTCGGTCGACGTTGAGCAGTGGCTCGCCCATGCCCATGAAGACGACATTCGTCAGCCGCTGGCCGACGCCGGCCAGCCACTGGCGCCAGAAGCGCACCTGGTCGACCATCTCAGCGATCTCGAGATCGCGCCCGAAGCCCAGCTCACCGGTTGCGCAGAACGGACAGCCGACTGCGCAACCGGCCTGGCTCGAGATGCACACGGTCGCCCGGGCGCGGCGCCATCCACGAGCCGGATAGCGCATCAGGACCGACTCGATCAGCCGGCCGTCGTCGAGACGATGGAGCGCTTTCTGGGTCAGGTCGTTGTCGGCTGGCGTTGTTTCCGTGTCGGCCAGCGTCGAGACGCGGAATGCATCGGCCAGCTGCGAGCGTAGGCGGTGCGGAATCGTGCTGAGCTGATCCGGCGATTGGACCGCGGCCGACCACAGGTGGTCGCCGATCTGGCGGGCCCGATACGTGGGCTCACCGCGATCTTCGAGCCACGCGGATAGTTCATCAGCCGGAACGCCCGACAGCCCGGGTCGGGCGTCGCGCATGCCCGCCGCCGGCAGGCTGATCAGTGGCGAAACCCGTTGCTCCGGCACGGAATCGGAGCGCATCGCGGCATCGTAGCGTCAAGAGGCGCGATCGGCTGACGGCGGTCCAGGATTGAAGAGCTTCCAATGTCCCTCGGAAACGACTTCGACCATGCCGTCGACCACCTTGATGGCCGTCTCATCGTCGATCCCGTAGGCCGGCACTGGGATCTCCGCGGCCATTCTTTCCGCCTTGGCGCTGCCACTTTCCGGGTGGTTCTCGTTATCCAGGTGCGGAAGCAAGGCGAAGTCAACCAGTCCCAGCCCCTTCTCGATGATGAAGGGCGTATCAGCGTCGTCGTATGTCTCGCCGAATGTAGGCGCGGTCACCATACTGCCCGCGCTCACCCCCACATAGACCATCTCGCGCAGCTTCGGCAAGAGGTCTGCCAGTCCGGACTCGCGCATCCAGCGGCACAGATACAGGACATCGCCGCCCCAGACCAGCAGAGCGTCAGTCGTTTGGACGGCGTCGACCCAGTACTCCCGTTTGATGCTGGGTAGAGCGGTGAGCTCCAGCACTCCTAACGATTTCCAGCCCAATCCGACCAGAGGGCTGAGGGCCTTCCCAGTGATGAACCGGTAGGCCCCCTTGGGTCCATCTGGGAACGGGATATCCCCGTGGGAATGCAAAGTGCGTTCGACTCGGCAATCGGCTTGCCCAGCAGCTCGACCAGCGCGTCGTGGATGCTCTTGTTGCTGATTCCGGAGGAAGTCAGAAGAAGCTTCGTGGCGCAATCCCCCTAGCAGGCAGCCGATTGACTGCCGGATTGTGCAGGAACGATGACCGACGAACCAGCCAGCGCGGGATGGCCGCGCAGCAGCTCAGCCGCGCTCATCCGCCGCCCGCCGGCAGGCTGAATGTCGTCCAGCTCGAGCAACGCGTCGCTGGCGGCGATGGCTAACCCTGCGTCCAGCGTGCGCGCGAGGGTACCCACGGCCACGTCCTGTGACCGCGCTTCTCCCACATGCGCCGACCAGCACGTCAGGCGACCCGCCGAGGTCTCGACGAAGCTTCCCGGCCATGGCTGGTAGGCACGGACCTGGCGCTCCAGCTCTGCCGCTGTCTTTGATGGATCCAGGCGGCCATCCTCGCGCCGCAACGGCCTGGTCATCGTCGCATCGCGCTGTTCCTGGGCAACGGGTTCGATTTCACCCGCCAGCCAGTGCGGCAGGGTCGCGACAAGCAGGCGCGCGCCCAGATCCACGAGCTGCGCCTCGAGCTGTGGCGCGGTCTCAGACCCTGACAGTGCCACTCGCGACTGGGCGACGACGGGGCCGCTGTCGAGGCCAGCATCCATGCGCATCAGGGTCACGCCCGTCTCGGCGTCGCCCGCCAGGATCGCGGCCGGAATTGGCGTCGCGCCGCGGTGGCGCGGCAGAAGCGACGGATGCACGTTCAGCGCGCCATGCGCCGGCACATCGAGCAGTGACGCTGGCACGATCTGGCCGTAGTCGGCGAGGACGAGCAGGTCCGGTCGCAGCTGTGCGACCTGGGCGACGGCGTCCGAGGCTCGAAGTCGGTCGAGCCGGAGCATCGGCAGTCCGTACTCGGTGGCCCAGGCTACGACGGGCGGATCGGTGGGTCGGCCGCGCGAACCGGCGCGCTGGGGAGCGGTGACGACGGCGAGCAGGTCGACAGTCGGCTGATCTGCGAGTGCGGCGAGGATCGGCACGGCAAACGCGCCAGTGCCTAGGAAGACCGTCCGGACTCTGCCGGTCACGCGAATGACGCGGGGGCCTCTTCGTCCGCGGGGTCGTCGTGCAGGCGCGTGACCGGGATCAGCTCGTCCATCGACTCGAGGTAGTCGATGTACAGCTTGCCCTGAAGGTGGTCCAGCTCGTGCTGCATGGCGCGCGACAGGAGTCCCTTGCCGTTGACCTTGATATTGCGTCCGTTTCGGTTCTGGGCCACGACCCAGACCTGCTCGCGGCGCGTGACATAGGCGACATAGCCCGGGATCGACAGGCACCCCTCGAGGTCGTTGTCGTCGCCGCTCGAGCGCACGATCTTGGGATTCACGAGCTCGTGCAGCTGGCCCTCGACCTCTACCACGCACGCCTGAAGAGCGACACCCAGCTGCGGCGCGGCCAGGCCCACGCCCGGCGCGGCGCGCATCGTATGGGCCAGGTCGTCGAGCAACTCGTGCAGGTACTTGCCGAATGAATCCACCGGCTCACCCCTGAGGCGCAGCCGCGGGTCGCCCAACATGATGATCGGCAGAACGCTCATTGATCCCGAGTATATGTGTCGCCAGCCGGCGGCCGCCGATCAGAGAAGGCTCTCGGGATCGACGTCGACAGACCACGGCGCGCCGGGATCCGCGCCGAGCACGTCCATCGGCCGCTCGCCGCGGAGCACGACATGGAAGCGCCAGCGGCCGGCGCGGCGCGCGATATACGCCGGCAGCGGACCCAGGACCTCAACCTTGGCATCTGATGCGCGAACACGCTCGCGCAGCTCAGCCGTCATGCCCGTGGCCTTCTTCTCGGCCGCGGCGCGATCCTCGAGCGCGATGGTCAGCTTGATCACGTCACCGAACGGCGGCGCGTTGAAGAGCCGGCGTGAGGCGAGCTCGGCGCCGTAGAAGCTGAGCGCGTCGTCCTCGACGAGGGCGGCGATGACCGGGTGGTCGGGCAGATAGGTCTGGACGATCGCCGTCCCGGCGCGCTCGCCACGGCCGGCGCGCCCGATCGCCTGGACGAGGAGCTGATACGTGCGCTCGGCGGCGCGCTGGTCGGGCAGGTTGAGCGCGATGTCGGCCGAGACGACCCCGACCAGCGTGACCTGCGGCACGTCGAGTCCCTTGGTCACCAGGGCCGTGCCGACGAGAACGTCGAAATCGCCGGCCGCAAACGCGTCGATGACACGCGTCGCCTCTCCCTTGCGCTCGACCACGTCGCGGTCCAGGCGAACGACACGCAGGTGCGGGAAGCGGATCTGCACCTCGCGCTCGACGCGCTGCGTCCCGCCGCCCAGGTAGCGGATACGCACCGACTCGCACGCCGGGCAGCGCCGCGCAACCGGCGCGGTCGCACCGCAGTGGTGGCAGCGCAGCGACAGCGTGTTCGCGTGAAACACGAGCGGGCGCTGGCATTCCGGGCAAATCTGCACGTAGCCGCAGTCGCGACACACGATGACCGACGCACTGCCGCGCCGATTGATGACCAGGACCGCCTGCTCACGATCCTGGGTGTTCAAGTCCGCCAGGGCTGCCGCCAGTTGACGCGACAGGAGGCCCCGATTACCCGCCGCGAGCTCCGCGCGCAGGTCGACCACGTCCACCTTTGGCCGAGCACCTGCGACGCGCGGAAGGACGATCCGCTCGATCTCGCCGAGCTGCGCGCGGCCGTAGGTCACCACGTCAGGCGTGGCGCTGCCCAGGATGACCGGCGCTTCGGCCAGCTTGCCGAGCTCCATCGCGACATCGCGCGCGTGGTAGCGCGGCGTCCGATCGGACTTGTACGCCGAGTCGTGCTCCTCGTCGACGATGATCACGCCCGGATCCGCCAAGGGCGCAAGAGCGGCAATGCGCGTGCCGACGACCACCTTCACCTCGCCGGCCCGGATGCGCCGCCACTCGTCGGCGCGCTCGCCTTCGCCCAGCGCGCTGTGCAGCAGGGCCACGTCGACGCCCAGGTCATAGCCCAGGCGGTCGAGGAGCGGTACCGCGAGCGCGATCTCGGGCACGAGCACGAGCGCGCCCCTGCCCTGCTCGAGTGCTACGCGGATCGCCGCGGCATAGACGCTCGTCTTGCCGCTCGCGGTCGTCCCCTCGAGCAGGACCGTCGTTGGCCGGCGCGCGGCGACATGGTCCGCGATGCGCTCGACGGCCCGCCGCTGGTCGTCGCTGAGTGGCGCGTCGTCGGGCCGAGAGCCGCGCGCCGGCGCCGCGCGATCGGCCAGCGGGCGGCGCTCGACGCGCGCTTGTTCGATCGCGACCAGGCCGCGCCGGGCAAGGCCGGGGATCGCGCTCGTGCCGTGGCGCGCAGCGAGGAGCGGAGCCGCGACCGGTTCGTCCGCGCCAAGCAGCTCGGCCAGCAGCGCGCGCTGGCGTGGCCCGAGCCGCGCGCCGTCCGCCTCGCCGGCCGCCGCGCGACGTCCTGCCTCGGTCAGGCTTACCCGGCGCTCGAGCTTCTCGCGCGCCACAGGCGGCCGTACGGTCCACTCGGTCTCGGCTCCGCCGTCGACATTGCGCGTGACGCGCTCGACGCGCTCGAGCATCCCCGGCGCGAGCATCGCGTGCAGCACGAGCGCGGGTGGCGCCAGGTAGTGCGTGGCGATGTGCTTGCACAGCTCGACCTGGAGTGGCGGCAGGAGCGGCCCGTCGGAGCGCACTCGCGCGAGGATCGGCTTGAGCTCGCGGTCGGGCTGCCCCTCGCTTGTGCCGAGCACGACGCCCAGCGCGCGCCTCCGCCCGTACTCGACCAGCACGGCCTCGCCGGGCTCAACAGTCCCGAGCGCCTGTGGCACTGAGTAGGTGAAGGTCTGTCCGCCGCGTGGGCCGGCGGCGTCCACGGCGACCTCGACGGTGCGCACGTTCGGCTCCCCGGCGGCGAGGCCGGCCGGGAGCTGGTCGCTAGCCGTCGCTTGCGCCGAACGCGCCGCGCTGGACCAGCCAGTCGTGGACGAGGTCGGCGACGGCGTCGGGCATGCCAACGCGCGTGTCGATGACCAGGTCGTAGACCGGCGTACCCGATTCATCGGCCAGGTCGGGATCGAAGACGTTCTGGTCGTCAAGCTCCGGGTGGACCGACTTCCACAGTGCGCGATCGCGCGCCTCGCGCTCGCGCTCGCCCGCGAGGAGCTCGTCGAGCGTGGCCCGCGAGTCAGGGTTATCGCGACGGACCTTGCGCAGCTGGCGCTCCATCCTGACCTCCTCGGGCGCCCAGAACAGGATCGTCACGACCGGCAGATCGGCCTTCTGTCGCTCGATGCTGGCCAGAAACGCGGCCAGGCGAGCCTCGAGGATGAACGGGTCGTCGGCGACGGCGGACCTGATCTTCGCCGCCTGGAAGTCGTCCATCTCCTGGTCGAGCGAACGGTCGCGCGGCGCGAAGCTCGAGGTGTCGATGCCGGTCCGCTTGCGGAACTCCTCGCCGATCTTGATGTTCGGGATGCCGTAGCGCTCGGCCAGGATGTTGGCCGCCGTCGTCTTGCCCGTGCGCGAAGGTCCCGAGATCAGGATCGACACGTTCGGCTTCGAGGTGTGGGTCATGGGTGACTCGCGCGCAGCGCGTCGAGCACGCTTTCTAGCTCGGGCGGCAATGGCGCCTCTGCGCGAATGATGCGATCCGCCGACGGAGACGCAAACTCGATCCGCCATGAATGGAGGAACAGGCGCTCGAGCCCGTCCGGCCCGCGTCTGGCCGCGCCCGTGGCGTACACCGGATCGCCGGCCACGGGATGGCCGATCGATGCGAGGTGGACGCGGATCTGATGCGTTCTTCCGGTCAGCAGATCGACCTCAAGCAGCGTCCATCCGGGCAGGCGCTCGCGAACACGGTAGCCCGTGACCGATGGCCGGCCGGTGGCGATCACGGCCATGCGCGAGAAGTGGCGCGAGTCACGACCGATGGGCGCCTCGATTCGGCCGTTCTGCGCCGACACAGCACCCTGCACGAGCGCGAGATATGTCTTCTTGACCCGCCGCGCCTTGAGCTGGGCCATCAACGCCGACTGTGCCCGGTCGTTGCGCGCGACGACGATCAGTCCGCTCGTGTCGCGATCGAGACGATGGACGATGCCCGGCCGGTCCTCGCCGGCGACCGTGCCGTATGCCTCGATACCGCCGCGGCCCAGGAGCGCGTTGACCAGCGTGCCGCTCGTATGGCCCGGCGAGGGATGCGTTATGAGGCCGGTCGGCTTGTCGAGGATGAGCACGTCGGCGTCCTCGTAGACAACGTCGAGGGGGACATCCTCCGCTTCGATCGTCGCGGCCGGGCGGTCGGGAATATCCAGCTCGAGGATCGTGCCGGCCGCGAGCACGGCATTGCTCTTAACCGGCTCGCCGTGGACGGTCAGCCGGCCGTCCTCGATCAGGCGCTGGACGTACGAGCGCGACAGGCCGACCGCATCGGCGACGACACGATCCGCGCGTCCCGGCGTGGCCGTCTGGGGCACCGTCAGCGAGACGTGCTCAGCCATCCCCAGAGGCCTGCTGCATGACGGGGGTCAATCGCTCGTGGAAGAGCGCGATCAGGATGAGCAAGAGCAGAGCCGTGCTTATCGCGGAATCGGCCACGTTGAACGTGTAGAAGCGTGAATTGCCGACGCCCATGTCGACGAAATCGATGACGAAGCCCACGCGCACGCGATCGATGAAGTTGCCGATCGCTCCGCCCAGCAGGAGCGCGAGGGCCAGCGTGAGCAGCCAGGTGTGCGAGCCCTCGCGCCACTCGTAGTACAGGATCAGCCCGATGACGACCAGGCTCGACAGCGCGAGCACGAGCGCCGAGTTGCCGAACAGGCCGAAGATGCCGCCCGAGTTGTACGACTTGGCGATGCGCACGAATTCGCCCAGGATCGGCGTCGGCGCGCTGCCGCCGGGCAAGGGGTTGGCCGACGCGACGTGGAAATTGGCGTCGATGTACAGCTTGGAGAGCTGATCGACGATGACCACGCCGGCGGCGAGGACGCCGAACAGCAGCCAGCGCCGCCGGCGCTGTGACGGCTCGGTCAACCCTGCCGTCCGCTGCGCCGCAGGCCGATGACCACGTCCGCCTCGGCGAGATGGTGCGTCGCGCGCTGCGCATCAGTTGGTGGCTCATCGTGCGCGACGCGCTCGGCAAGCGTGTCCTCCCCGACCCGGGCAAGGTAGGGCGCGAGCCGATCAATCACGGCGGCAGGTGCGTGGAGCCACAGCTCGATCGTGTCGTCGAGCTCGAGGCCGGCTTGCTTGCGCAGGTCCTGGACGGCACGTGCCAGCTCGCGCGCGTCGCCCTCGGCGCGCAGCGCGTCGTCGAGCTCCGTGTCGATGACCACGACGAGGCCCTGGTCATGGGCCACGGCCGTGCCCGGCCGCGGCGTGGCCAGTATCTCGACCTCGTCCGCGGCAAGGTCAACGCCAGCCAGGCGCACGCCGCCGTCGGACAGGTACTCGACCTCGTTGCTGCGTGCCGCGGCGAGCACTTCCTGGGTCTTGCCACCCAGGCGTCTGCCAATCTTGGGCAGCAGCGGCCGCACGCGGCGCTCGACGAGGGCCGAGTCGTCCGCCATCACCTCGACTGTTTTGGTGTTGAGCTCCTCGCCGAGCAGGTCTAGGACCGGGCGCGGAACGCTCGCGCCGGGCGGCAGCGCGACCCACACCTGCCGGATCGGCTGGCGCAGGTTGATGCCCGCCTGCGAGCGCAGGGTTCGGCCCAGGTCGACCGCGCGCATCACGACGGTCATCGCGGCCTCGAGCGGCTCGTCGCGCAGCTGCTTCAGCTCGTCTGCCGGCCAGGCCGTGAGGTGGACGCTGTCGGGCAGTTCCGGAAGGGCGTTGGCGACCAGGTTCTCGTAGATCGTCTCGGAGATGAACGGCAGTATCGGCGCGACAACGCGGGCGAGGCCGACCAGCGCGGCATGGAGCGTGGCGAAGGCCACCGCGCGCTCGCCCTCAGCGGCGGTCAGGCGCATGCGCGACCGTGAGCGGCGCAGGTACCACGTCGAGAGCTCATCGACGAACGTGCCGACCAGCCGCGCGGCGCCGGTCGCGTCGAAGTCGGCCAGGCGCTGACCGACGGCCGCGGCGAGGCCGCTGACGCGCGACAGAACCCAGCGATCGAGCAGCGGCCAGTCGCCGGCGTGGGCCATCAGCTCGCCGATTCCCGGGCTCGGGCGCCAGTTCGACAGACGGGCATAGTCGACGAAGAAGACGTATACGTTCCACAGCACGAGCAACTCACGCCGCGCCTCGTCGGACGTGCGGTAGCCGAACAGGATGTTGTCCTCGAGCCGCTGGCGGGAGAACATCCAGCGCATGACGTCGACGCCGATGCGCTCGGCGCCCTCATTGAACTCGACCGCGTTGCCCCAGCTCTTGTGCATCGGCCGGCCGTCCTCGCCGAACAGGGTCGCGTAGCCCATGAGCGTCTTAAACGGTGGCTCGCGGCGCAGTACGGTGCTCATCGCCAGCATCGAGTAGAACCAGTTGCGGAACTGGCCCGGGAACGACTCGGTCACGAAGTCCGCCGGGAACCACTGCTGCCAGAACTCGGGCTCCGTCCGGTAGTGCAGGGTCGAGAAGGGCACGATGCCCGCGTCGAGCCACGGGTTGCCCACGTCGGCGATGCGCGACATCGTCGCGCCACAGCCCGCGCACGTGACCTTGACCGCGTCGATGTACGGCCGGTGCGGCGTATGCCCTTCGAACTCGGCCCAGCCGGCCACGGCACGGTGCTGGAGCTCGCCTCGGCCCGAGATGACCTCGAACTTGCCGCACGACTGGCACTCCCAGATCGGCAGCGCCAGGCCCCAGTAGCGCTTCTTGCTGATCATCCAGTCGGCCATCGTGCGCAGCCAGTCGATCTCGCGGTCGTAGCCGAAGCCCGGGATCCACTTGATCTGGTCGACGACATCCATGATCTGGTAGCGCAGGCTGCGCTTCTTCTCGTCGGCCGTGACCTGCTCGCGCGGCTTGTCGTACACCTCGCCCATCGAGATGTACCACTCGTCGACCACGCGGAAGAGAAGCGGCGTGCCGCACCGCCAGCAGTGCGGGTAGCGGTGCGTGTATGGCTCGAGGTGGTAGAAGACGCCCTTGCTTTCGAGGTCCTCGACGACCCGTTCGGCGACGGCATGTGCGTCCAGCCCGGTCAGCCAGCCGAAGCCGGCCAGGTAATGGCCGTCCTCGTTGAGCGGCGCGACGACGGGCAAGTCCAGCGACTTGCCCAGCTGGTAGTCCTCGGCACCGCAGCCGGGCGCGATGTGGACGATGCCCGTGCCCTCTTCCTCGCCGACCTCGTCCCAGGGCACGACGCGGTGCTCGTAGCCCGGGCCGCCGTCGCCGCCGCGGCCGCCGGCGAATGCCGCCTGCACTGCCGGCAGCTCGTCGAACGGCCCGCGATAGCGCCAGCCGACGAGCTCGCTTCCCGGCCGCTCCTCGAGCACCTCGAAGCGGTCGCGCAGAGCGGACTTGAGCGTGCCCTTGCCGAGCCAGAATATGTCGTCGCCCTGACGCACCTTGACGTACGTCAGTGCCGGTCCAACGGCCGCGGCGACGTTGGCACTCAGCGTCCACGGGGTGGTCGTCCACACGAGCAAGGCCTCGCCGGGCCAGTCGACGAGTGGCAGGCGGACGGTCAGGCCCGGGTCCTCGCGGTCCTGGTAGCCCTCGTTCATCTCCATCTGGCTGATGCCCGTGCCGCAGCGCGTGCACCAGGGCATCGAGTCGTGGCCCTTGTACAACCAGCCACGCCGGTTGCACTCGGCCAGGAAGCCCCAGATCAGGTCGTTGTTCTCGTTGCTGAAGGTGAAGTACGAGCCGCCGATCTCGGGCATGCCCAGGCGGCCAACGATCATCTCGACGGTGTCCGTGACTGGGCCGTTCGGCCCCTGTACGGTGACCTGCTGCGAGGGATCGGCCGCCATCAGGTCGCGCAGCCGGCGCAGTTCGTCGGGATCGTTCCAATCCATCCACATGCCCAGGCGGATCGACTGCTCGGTCTGGAGGGCCGCGTAGGTCAGGACGCGCTGCTTGCACAGGCTCACGAAGTTGGCGATGCCGTTCGCTTCGATGTCGCGCTTGCTCGTGTAGCCGAGCTCGCGCTCGACGTTGACCTCGACCCACAGGCCCTGGCAGTCGAAGCCGTTCTGGTAGCGCTGGTCCTCGCCGAGCATGGCGTGGAAACGCTGGTAGAGGTCCTTGTACGTCCGGCCCCAGGCGTGATGTACGCCCATGGGATTGTTCGCGGTGATCGGTCCGTCCAGGAACGACCAGCGCGCGTTGCCGCTGTTCTGGGCGCGCAGCCGGGCGAACGTCCGGCGCTCTTTCCACGCGGCGAGCGTCTCGTGCTCGAGCGCGGGCAAGTCAGGCTGCCGGGGTACAGGCTGAAACGGGCTCTCCACCCGCGACTCGGTAACCATTGGGGCCTCAAGGATACCGAAGTGGCGTCCAGCGCCAGGATGTGCCCGGCTAAGTGCCGTGCGACCGCCTGAAACTGCGGCCTCGCGCGGCCCTGAGTTGCGCTGCCCGCGGCCGAGAACCGCCAACGGGGACACGAAAGCGGCGGCCGTGTCGCCGGCCGCCGCTACTCATTGCCCAAATCGAGCCACACGCTTCGCGATCTTCCGCGGGCGCGCGTCTAGTTCATGCGGATGCCCTTACCCCACGACATGCCCGCGCCACCTGTCTCCGCATTCTGCGACCAGGTCGCGGGATTGGAGTCGACCACGGTGTAGGTGCCGGCCGGGATGACGACGTTCGGGTTCACGACCCAATAAGCGTTCTTGACCCCGCCTTGTCCCGGCTGGCCGTCCACCTGCCAAGGGCCAAATTCAGTCCCGTCGCCGGCACGCAGGGTGATCGTGCCCAGGGGTGTGGCTCCGTGACCGTCGTTCCAATGGTAGTCGATGATCTCGGTGACCAGCCATGGGGACGTGATGGTGAACGTTGTGGGCGCGGTTGCACCGTTGTTAGCTATACCGAGACTCAGGATGCGGTACATCTCCTCCGCCTCCGCCCCCGAAGGCACCGTGGCAGTCGGCTCGGGGGTAGGCACAGGCGTCGGCTCGGGCGTCGGCGTTGGAGTTGGAACCACAGGCGTGGAAGTCGGCATCGGCAGCGGCGAAGCGGGTGTTATCGGTGCCACGGTCGCGCGTGGTGGCACGGGTTCCGTGCCACCGTAGACGTACTTATAGATGTACTGACCGTTGCCGCCCGGACCGCCCACCGAGGCGTAGATGACGAGGATGTCGTCCTGGCTGCCAGCGGGGATCTCGATCGATCCGCTCTTGGAATCGGACTTTGGCAGGTCGCCACTCCACGCGCCGGACTGAACGTCGCCCAGTATCTTCTCCGACCATGACATGCGACCGCCCAGGTTGTCCGGCGGCGGGTTCAGGGTCAGGACCATCCAACCCTGGCCACCGTTGAATCGCCCGCCGCCCGTCTGGTTGGCGGTCGATTGGCACTCCATGGTCAGCGCGACGGTTTCGCCAACCTTCAGGTACGAAGGCGGCGCTGTCCAACTGCATGTGCCGATGATGGTTCCGGAGTAGTACGGCCCGCCTTCGCCGGTGCAACCCTCGTCCTTCCACGACCCGGCCGAAGAGAAGCCACCGTCGCCGAGGGCGACCTGGTTGCCGAAGTAGCAGTCGCTGTCCTCGGTTTGGGCCGGTAGTGGGATTACCTGCTGGAGGACCCAATCGCCGGATCCAACCTGGCTGGTTTCTGAGGGCCCGGGCTGAGAAGCCCCGACCGAAGGCGTGGCCGTCGCTTGACCGCGAACGATATTGAGGCGCACGAAGTCGACGTACTTCCACGTGGAAGTCACCGTCGGAAGCGGCGTCGCGGGTGATTGGTGGTCGACCTTGCCCATGACAAACACCCCGATCTCGTTGTTGCCTTCGTCGAGGGCAACGGGACCGACAGGCAGTTCAGTGACTCCGCGATAGCGGTACATCCCGAGCCGCTCTCCTGATGTGGCGTTGATGCCGATCGAGATGCTGGCGGCGTCGGTCTGGTAGCCGTCTGTCAGCGGTGTCCAGTCGCCCTCGTCGGTGCTGTCCGCCGGCCGGGCCGACAGCGTGTAGGCGGGGAAGATGGTGTCGCCAGCGCTGCCGTCCTCGAACTCGGCCCAGCGGGCGGCAATGCCGGCCTCGCTCGCCGAGGCACGCCACGGCATGTAGGCGAATTCCCTGTAGACAGTCGCGCCCTTGGTCGCGATGTCGGCTGCGTTGTCACCGGAGCTGTAGGGGCTGAGCTTGCCGCCGATGGCGTCATAGCCAATCGTGCGCAGCCTGGCGGGGTAGTTTGGGTCGGCGATGAACAGGCGCTCGGGGGTGACACGATAGACGATCAGCGTGTGACTTTGGCCGACGGGAGCGCCTGCTTCGTGGATCTTGATCATCTGGGGCTCGGCGCTGAAGGCGATCGCAGATCGGAATGAGGCGTACGTCAGACGATTGTCGACGCTGCTCCATTGCGTTGTCTTGAGAGACGAGTAGGTGTCGGGAAGCGCAATCGGGTCGTCCTGCACGGTGCTTGCGAAGCGATAGGCGTCCGAATCGTCTTGCCAGAGCGTTGGCGTCTTCTCGGTCGCCCCGTTGTTGTCGTATAGGCCGTAGAGGGCGCTGGCGCCCGCCCGCTTGCGCTGGGTGACGTAGTACCAGATCGCGGTAGCACTCTGACCCTCGCAGTGACCACCGGGCGCGACGTAGCTTCCGTAGTTGGTGAACTGCCAGTCGTCTGTGCCGGGCCGAAAACCGGAATCGGTCGTGGACGGCATGTTGGACAGATTCATCAGCCCGCCGAAGAACGACGAGAAATGCGTCGTGGCGGCGGTCAGGCTGGTGGCGTCCTCGGAGATGGGCACGAGCGGCGTCAGCGTTCCCGTCGTGTCGTCGAACGAGAGAGCGAGGGCTGTTTGTCCCGCGGGGATGTCCGCGACCATCGTCACGTTGACGGGCTCCTGGAATGCCGGGTCACCCGTCTCGACTGTATACAGCGGGGTCAGTGGGGTGACCGTGCCGCTGAAATCGGCAGCCGTGATGGGCGTGGCGGTGACCGAGAACGAGGTATCGGCGGCGAGCGTGCCTGGCGCGAAGTCGATCCGCAGTCCGCTCGCCTCGATGGTGCCGCCGGCCGAGCTGATCGTCGCGATGAGCGCCTGGCCGGGGGTTCCGAGCGTGAGCTGTCCCGTGATCGGTGTTGTCTCCTCGTAGGCGGGGACGTCGCCCTGCTCGAGGATGGGCGGCGACGGGAACAGCTCCGTGCCGGAGGGCAGAATCTCGCCGACTCCAGTCGCTGCCGGCGAGGGTTGTTCAACTGACAGGCAACCTGCCAGGGCCAGGCTCATGACGAGCGCCTCGGTCACGCGCGAGAGAGAGCGTGGGGAAACGAAAGAGGGAGTAGATCGGAGCCCAGGGCTGTCGCCGACCGAGATCGCGGCCTGGATCATTGCGCCACCTCCGTTCGTGGGATGCTGGCGTTTCCAACGGCGCACGCACAAGAGCCGAACGGCTTGATGTGACCGCGCCCGATCCGACTGGCCGCCTTGGGTACGTCGCGCATTCGCGGACAGCGACACCCGCGAACGAGCCCCTCACGATGCCTATGGAGGCGTGAGCCACAACAGCGACCGGCGAGGTCGCGTCCGATTCCCTATGGCCTCAACTCGACGCTTTTCCCCGCGATGGCTTAGTAGATCGGGGTCACCCAGTTGCTGTGCTGCGGCAGCTTGCCACGGACGGTGTCGAAGTAGAGCTGAGCCAGCTTGCGCGTGATCGGGCCGACCTCGCCGTTGCCCACGGCGCGGTGGTCAATCTCGACGATCGGCGACATCTGCGCACCCGTGCCGCACAGGAAGGCCTCGTCGGCGATGTACAGCTCGCTTCGGTCGACCGTGCGCACGACGGTCTCGATGCCCATCTCGTCGCGCGCCAGCTGCATCAGGCCGCTGCGCGTGATGCCCTCGAGAATGTCGTCGGTGATCGATGGCGTGATCAGCTCGCCGTCGCGAACGAGGAAGAAGTTCTCGGCGCTGCCCTCGGAAACGTGGCCGTCCATGGTCAGCACGATGGCCTCGTCGTAGCCGTTGAGCACCGCCTCGGTCTTCGAGAAGGCGCTGTTCACGTACGCACCGACGATCTTCGAGCGTGCCGGTAGCGCCTGGTCGCTGTTGCGCCGCCACGACACGACCTGGGCGCTGATGCCACGGTCGACGGCGATGTACTCGCCGAACGGGACGCAGAAGACGACCAACTTCTGGTCGAGGTTGTGGAGCCGGACGCCGATCGCTTCAGTCGACTTGTACAGCGTCGGTCGGACGTACGTGTCCTGGCGCAGTCCGTTGCGGCGCAGGAGGTCGACGGTCATTTCGACGAGCTGCTCAGGCGCCATCGGCGGCTTCATGAGCAGCACCTTGGCCGACTGCCACAGGCGCTTGTAGTGCTCCAGGAGCTTGAGCCCGTAGAGCTGTTCCTGCTCTGCGTTCCAGTAGGCCCGGATGCCCTCGAAGACCGCCGTGCCGTACAGGAAGCCGTGGGTCATGACCGGGATGCGTGCCTCAGCCAGCGGCACGAACTCGCCATCGAAATAGCAGACGAGATTGGCGTCAGGGGGACGCGTGCCGCTTGCCGTCATTGAGGCGACGGCGGGCTTCTGGGTCAGCATGGCGGCGAGTATACGTCCGACGTCTTAGGCCTCCAACTGCCGGTCGTAACAGGTTTCGAGGTCCAACCCGCCCATCACCACAGGCCGGCCAGATGGGTGATCACGAGAGCCACGTAGGCCAGATAGAAGACGCCTCCGACGAGCAGATGGCGCCCGGTCAGTGAGCCACGTCGAGCCATGGGCACGAAGATCGTGGCGGTCGCGGCGAAGGCGATGCCCGCGGAGGCAAAGCTCAACAGGCTCTGCTGGGTAATGGTCCAGGCACCGGCCGCCAGCAGGACACCGATCGCCGTGGGGATGCACGACTGGAAGACCATCGCCCCCGTTATGTTGCCCATCGCGAGCGTGTCCTTGCCCTGACGAACCCAGATCAGACTGTTGAACTTTTCCGGCAGTTCGGTCGCGATCGGGGCAATGACCAGCGCCAGCAACGCGGGATCCAGCCCGGCGTCGCGCGAGATTTGCTCGACGGCGTCGACAAAGACATAGGCGCCGCCGATGATCAATGCGATCGCGACGAGAACCTGGAAGTTGACGACGCGCAGGCGCGGAGTGCTCGGATCACTGCGATATCCGGGACGATCGACGCGATGGAAGCGCAGCGGTGCGAGGTCCGTAGCGTCGACCGTGGTGTCCGCCTCGAAGTGCGACTTGACGTACCAGGCGTAGATGCCGATCAGAAGAGCGACTGCCACGTAGCGCAGCCAGGACATGTCGGCGGGGACGAACGCCGCGGCGACGGCGATGGCATAGGCGACGAAGAAGTATCGGATGTCGAGGCCCATGACGCGCGTGTCGACGGTCATGGTCGCGCCCGAGGCGCGCCGACGGACGAAGGCCAGGACGCCGACGCCGGTGACGAACATGGCGAGCGTTGACAGCATGAATGGCGCGCCGAGGATGGCGCCGACACCGATGTGCTGGGCTGTTGCAGGGCTGCCGCCGGTGCCGCCCAAGAGGATCGCGACAAGCGGAATCATCGTCTCAGGCATGGCCGTGCCGACTGCCGCCAGCACGCTGCCGACGACGCCCTCAGCAAGGTTCAGCTTGTGGCCGAACCATTCGATGCCGTTGGTGAAGAGCTCGGCCGCGAGGAGGATGATCGCCAGCGCGACGAGAAGCTCGATCGCCTCCATCAGCGCGCGCGGCTAGCTGTGCGGCGCTGAGGTGACATCAGGACGCGATCAGGAGCGAAGGTGCTCTGGCGCGTAGGGCAGCAGGGCAACCGTTCGGGCACGCTTGAGCGCGACCGCGAGCTGGCGCTGGTGCTGGGCGCAGGTGCCGGTCTTGCGCCGCGGCTCGATCTTGGCACGCTCGGAGAGATAGCGCCGCAGCCGGTTGATCTCCTTGTAGTCGATCTGGACCGTCTTGTCGGCGCAGAAGGCGCACACCTTGCGGCGACGCCGGTCGCGATACATGTCATCGCGCTTCTGTCGGCTTCGGCTGGCGGGGGGCATGGTGGCAGTGGATCCTTTCTGTATGCCTAGAAGGGCAGGTCGTCGTAGTCGGGCTCGGGCTGCTCGGAAGCCTTGGGCTGGCCGGCAGGCGCGCGCTGCGCGCGCGGTTCCGGTGGCAGCTGGCTGCCGCCGTCGCCGGTGTCCTCGCGAGGACGCCGCTCGAGGTTCTGGATGGTGTTGGCGACGAGCTCCGTCGTGTAGCGCTTCTGGCCGTCCTGGCCTTCCCATTGACGGGTCTGGATGCGCCCCTCGACGTACACCTTGGCGCCCTTGCGCAGGTATTCGGCGGCGAACTCGGCCTGCTGGCCCCACGCGACGACGCGGAACCACTCCGTCTCTTCCTGGCGCTCGCCCTGCTGGTCCTTGTAGTTCCGATTGACGGCCACTGTGAACTGCGTCACGGCCTGCCCGCTGGGCGTATAGCGCATCTCCGGGTCACGCCCCAGGTTGCCGATGATCATGCATTTGTTGAGCGACACGACACTTACCTCCTGCGCCTATGGGCGCTCGACGGCGGCGGGAGCAGCCTCGGTCTCCGACTCGTCGATGAACTCTGTGTCGAGGTCGATGTCATCGTCCTCGGGCGGCGGGCCGGGGATGTCATCCTCGTCGAGCTCGGCGCCATCGCCGGACTCGGCCTGCGGCCGACGAGAGGGTGGCCGCTCGACGCGCGTCAGGAGGTGACGCATCACTTCTTCGGTGATGTTCAGGCCGCGCTCGAGCTCGAGCACCGCGTTAGCCGGCGCGTCGAACAGGACGAGGAAGTACGACCCTTCGCGGTACGCGCCGATCGGGTACGCGAGGCGGCGGCGGCCCCACGGACTGACTTTGACGATCTGGCCACCGGCCGCAGCGATCGAGCGCGTGGACCTATCGAGCAGGGCTTGGACCTGTTCATCCGGCGTGTCAGGCCGCAGGACGAGCATCAACTCATAACGACGCATGGTTCTCCTTCCGATGGGGTGTGCCCCGCTCGTCGGGCCGTTGGTCCGCGGTGGAGCTGAAAGGTGCCAGTAAAGTATAGCCGGGCGTCGGACTTGAGCCGTCGGTTGGTAAACTCGCTCGGTCGGCCGCGGATCTTGGCCGGTGCACAGCGTTTCAATTCAAGGGTGGGAGGCCAAAGCCCTGTCCAATAGCATCCTCGTGCTGACCGCCGACGGGCTAGCCGACAACGCGATCGTCGAGCCGCTCCAGCGCGCCGGCATGAACGTGTCCGTGACCGACGATCTGGGCTCGGCGCTGCAACACCTCGGCGAACAGCAGCTGCTGATCCTCGACGCGAGCGACGAGTCGAAACTCGCGATGCTCTGCCGCCGGATCAACGACGAGACCGGCAGCCGGCACGCGCCCATCCTGGCCGTGGCCCACAGCCACGACGTCGAGGAACGCGTGCACCTGCTCGAGGCTGGCGCCGACGACGTCATCGGCCTGCCCGTCGACGAGCGTGAGCTCAGTGCGCTGGTCGAGGCACTTTTGTTGCGAGCGCCCGCGCCGCCGACCACCGGCGAGGGCACGACCATAAGCGTACCCCCGCGGTCTCTGCCCACCGGGCCGGGCCGCGTCATCGCCTTCGCCGCGGCGAAAGGTGGCTCGGGAACCACGACGCTGGCCGTCGACACGGCGCTCATCCTCGCCGAGATGGCCCCCGGCAGCGTCGCGATCGCCGACATGGACATGTACCACGGACAGGTCGCGACCCACCTCGACCTGTATGCGCGCAACTCGACCGCGCAGATGGCCCGCGAGGACCGGTCGACGCAGACGCCCGACATGATCCACGACGAGGGCAAGCAACACGCCAGCGGGCTGATGGTCTTTGGCGCTCCCTATCGGCCCGACGAAGCGATCGACGTGAGCGGGGCGCAGCTCGCCGCGCTGGTTGAGCAGCTTCGCGGCGTCTACGGCACGGTCATCATCGACGCCGGCTCTACGCTCGACATGCGCTCGCTATCGGTCCTCGCCGAGGCCGACCACGTCGTAATGCCGATCACGCCCGACATTCCCTCGCTGCGCCTGCTGCACGCCGCGCTCCAGGTCATGAGCGAGGCGGGGTCGCTGACCGACAAGACGATGTTCGTGCTCAACCAGATGTATCCGCACCCCACGATCATGGCCGACCAGATCGAGGAGCACCTGGGTGTCCGAATTGCGCTCGAGGTGCCCTACGACGGCGAGAACTTCCTGCGCGGAGTGAACGAGGGCCAGCCGCTCGTCCTGCTGGCACGACGCAGCGCTGCCGCGGGGGCGATCAAGCGCCTGGCCGAGCTGACTGCCGAGACGCGCCTCGAGCATGAGGTGATGCAGCCCGCCCGCCGCGGACGCCTGCGCTCCTTCCTGGGTCGCAGCTAGCCCGGGTTTTGCGCTCCCTCGGCAGCAATCGCCGAACGGCGTCCGGTCTGCGCGCAGATCCGGCACGCCAGTCCAGGGCCTCGCTCCACGAGGAGCGCCTCGCGTCGGACGTACCGCCCGCAGAGCGTTACCGGATGGCCGCGGCCGAGCCATGGACGATGTGCCAGCGACGGAAACGCGGCCGGCCAGGTCCTTCGAAGCGGACGTACATCTGGACGCACGGTGCGCGGCACGGCGGCGAGCCCGCAAGTCCGTCGAATTGCGTATCCCGACAAGAGGCGCGCCGATCGAGCCATGGTGATCGATTGGCCCCCACCGGTAGGGTCCGGCGGCGCCCGTCCCCGTGTACCGAGCTCGATCGGCCGTCACCGCGAGACGTAGAGCAATCGGCAGGGCCAACAGCCACAACTGCCGCAAACCGTGGTGCCGAAGGTGAGATTCGAACTCACACGCCCTTGCGGGCCGCGGATTTTAAGTCCGCCGCGTCTGCCATTCCGCCACTTCGGCATGAGCCTGTAGCCGCGGCCGAGTCTATCGCCGGGCACGTTGCCCCTGCAGACGTGGGACAATCGCAACTCTCCCTTAGAACCCTAGAAGAGGCCTTTTTATGCGCACGCTCCTCGTCAGATCAGGCATCCTGGTTGCTGCGGCGCTCGCCGTCGCGGCATGTGGCGGCACCGCCACGCCAACCGTTCCGCCGGTCAACGTTCCGTCGATCGCAATTCCGTCGATCGCGATACCGTCGATCCCGCCGATCCTGCTGCCATCCGGCGCTCTGCCCAGCATCGCGATCCCAAGCTTCGCGTTCCCGAGCTTCAACACGAACGCAGATCCAGCGCTCGCCGCGCGGTTCCCGACCCAGGTCGCGGGCCAGCCGGTGACCAACGTGCAGACGGTCCGATTCATGGACTTCCTCACCCTGTTGGGCTCCGACGACCAGACCACGCTCACGGCGTTCACGCAGGCGCTGACCAGCATCGGCGTCGACCCGAACACCCTGACGGAAGGAACCGCCACCGCCACGGTCAACGGCAATAGCGTCCAATTCGAGGCGATTCATATGCCTGGCGCCGACGCGAACCGGTTCATCCAGATATGGCCCCAGGTGACCGTCCTGTTCTCACCCGAAGATCAGCCGCCCACGTTGGGCCAAGCGAGCATCGGTGGCAAGAACGTATCGACGCTGACCGACCCGAGCACAGGCGACGTGTCGTACCTGTACGCGAACGGCGATGTGGTCTGGAGCGTCTCCAGTGCGGCCGCCCAGGCGGAAGTCGCTGCGGTGCTGACCGCCCTGCCGTAGCCGCGCGCTTCGCACAACACAGAGGCCCGGGCTTGCGCCCGGGCCTCTTGATTCAATTGGCGCATCTGGCACTACTCCCCGTGGGTGGCGACGACATCGGCAGAATCGGTCCCTATCCGGATGTTCGGCCTTAGGTGGCCGCGTGGCCGTCGATGCATCGGATTCGGCTCTTGCCCATCGTCCATGGCCTCGCGCAATCTCTGTGTCTGAGGCCTGGAAGATCTCCGAATGACCCAACCGTCGAGGGCCGGCACGGAAAACCGGCCCGAAGGCCGGTTTTCTCGAGCGCGAAGTTGAGCGTGAAAGTGGAGGCGACGACCGGATTCGAACCGGTGAATAGAGGTTTTGCAGACCTCCCCCTTAACCACTTGGGTACGTCGCCCCAGGTCGGCGCCACTCGCGGCGCCTTCAGATTGTGGCTGGCCCTCCTGGATTCGAACCAGGGTTAACGGATCCAAAGTCCGCTGTCCTACCGCTAGACGAAGGGCCAGCGGACCTCGTCGGCGAGATGTTCAAGGAAGAGTGGAGCGGAAGACGGGACTCGAACCCGCGACCCTCACCTTGGCAAGGTGATGCTCTACCAACTGAGCCACTTCCGCCCGATATTGAACTGCCCGGCCGTTCCGGATGTGGTGGTGCCGAGAGCCAGAATCGAACTGGCGACACCGCGATTTTCAGTCGCGTGCTCTACCAACTGAGCTATCTCGGCGCGTCCAGAACCGTCACGGCCGCGGCAACGACCAGCGGTTATTGAACCACAGTCAGTCGAGGCCTGCGAGTCCGGCGGCTGCCTGTGGATCAAGAGGAGCTTCGCCGGTCAGCGCTCGAAGCCGGTTGATTCGATCGACTATGGGAGGGTGCGTCTCCATGAGCCCCGCCGACTTTGAGCCGAACTTCTTGAGCGGATTGACGATGTACAGGTGCTGCGTGGCCCGGTTCGCGACCGCGAGCGGTTCGCGGTCGCTGGCAATGTTGGCCAGAGCCCGCTCCAGGCCGTACGGATTGCGCGTCAACTCAACGCTCGAAGCGTCCGCCAGGTACTCGCGCTGGCGGCTGACCGCCATCTGCACGAGTGCCCCGATGATCGGGGCGACGATGGCCAGGATCAGCCCGACGACGAACATGATCAGGACGAGCGCTCCGCCGCCACCGCCACTGTCGTTGTCGCGGCCCCGGCGACCGCTCATGCCACCCCAGAACGTGAAGCGCAGGAAGAAATCGGCCAGCAGCGCGATCGAGCCAACCAGGGTGGCCACGAGCAGCAGGAAGCGCGTGTCGAGGTTGCGCACGTGCGACATCTCGTGGCCGATGACGCCCTGGAGCTCCTCGCGGTCCATCTTCTGGAGCAGGCCGGCGGTGACGCAGATGCTCGCGTGGCGTGGGTCGCGACCGGTGGCGAACGCATTGGGCGCCGGGTCGTCGATCACGTACACGCGCGGCATGGGCAGGTTCGCCGCGATGGACAGCTCCTGGACGACGTTCATCAGCTGCGGCGCGCTCGTGCTGTCCACCTCGCGGGCGTGCGAGACGGAGAGCACCAGCGAGTCGCCCGAGAAGTACGAGAGCGACGACAGGAGCATCGAGATCAGGACGGCGATCAGGAGCGCGACGATGCCGCCCTGCCAGGTGCCGCTGATTGCGTAGCCGATGACGAAGCCGAAGGCGGCGAGCACCGCCGTCAGGAGGATGACGAGCAGGATCGACTGCCGCCGGTTGGCGGATTCCTGCTGATAGAAGTCCTGGGTTGCCTGGCCTTGCATGGTGTGGGCGACCGACTACGCGCCGGTCGCTGTTGCTGACGCGGTCAGCCGGCGGCGGGCGGAGTCGCCGGCGGGACGCTCGGCGGAACCGTCGGCGGGATCGAAGGCGGAGCCGTCGGCCCGCTGAGGTTGCTCAGGTCGACCGTTGGCACCTGCTGCGCCTCTGGCTCGGCGTCGAAGAACTGCTCGGCGTGAAAGCCCAGCGGACCGGCGATGAGCACGCTCGGGAAGGTCGCGATGCCCGTGTTGTAGTCGAGCACGGTGGCGTTGTAGTGCTGGCGCGCGAAGCCGATCTGGTTCTCGGTCGTGGTCAGCTGCTCCTGGAGGTTCAGGACGTTCTGGTTGGACTTCAGGTCGGGGTAGTTCTCGACGACCGCGAAGAGCGAACGAAGAGTTCCGGTCAGGGCATTCTCAGCCGAGGCCTGCTGGGCCGGGCCCTGGCCGCCTGCGGCAACCGCGTTGGCGCGCGCCTGGGTCACGCTCGTGAGCACAGACTGCTCGAAGCCCATGTAGCCCTTGACGGCATTGACGAGGTTCGGGATCAGATCCCAGCGGCGCTTGAGCTGGACCTCGATCTGCGCGTACGCCTCGCGGATGCGCAGGCGGCGCTGGACGAGGCCGTTGTAGATCAGGATGCCGCCGATGACGATGACGACAATGACGATCAGGACGATCAAGACGGTTGGGCTCATCAATTCTCCGTAGGGTGCATGGCCGGCGGGTAAAGCCGGCTGACGCGAAAAAGTCTACCAGCGGCGGACTCTCAGGCCGCGTTAGTGGTGGGCGGTGAGGGACTCGAACCCCCGACTTCCTCGGTGTAAACGACACGAGTACGGTGCCGCCTAGTGCCGTCGGGTACCCTTCTGAGCGTGAATCGGCGGACTCGCCCGGCCCCTCATGCCGTCTGCTGACGACTCATTCCGGGCAGTCCGTTAGCGAACCTGTTAGCGGGAGGCCTCCCATGGAACATACGTGGCAATTCTTCGCGGTTCCGGGCGAGAAAAACACTGTGCGAGCCGTAGCGATATGCAGCGAATGCGGCGAGGCGCGGCACACTCTGGCAGGCCTTAGGCCAGGTAAACGGCTGGACCTGACCGGCGAATGCCCAGGCCGGCCAGGACGGTCGAAGGCACAGGTCTACTAGAGCCGAAACCGAAGGCGGATAGCCCCGGCCGGCACTGGCGACTGAGCGCACGGACCGGGCCGGGACGTACCGCGTTCGCCGGCTCACGGAGCGAACCGGCGGGAACATGCTCTAGTACACCCTCACCTTCGGCGGCCGCTTGCCGGCGACGGCTAGGCACAGGGCGACAACCAGCTCGCCGCCGATGATGCCGTCCTCGCGGACCTCGACGCGGTAGCCCAGCAGCGCCTTCCTGAGCGCGTCGTCGTGCTCGCCCTTGTGGATATGGATGCGCTGCTCTAACTGCGCCACTCTCAGGGCGTCGGGCAGCTCCTGGCGCTCACGGCCACGCTTGGCGTAGAGCTGCCAGCCACGGCGGCGGTCGACGCGCAGGGCGTCCCACAGCGCCGAGCCGAGCCCTTCGGCGTCGATCACGACGCGCGTATTCGGCGGGAGTGCGGGGAAGTCGTCACACAGGGCTTGCAGACGATCGCGGAAGGCTTCGAGTGTGGCCGGCGGGCGCTCGACGGCGGTCACGGTCACGTCGTCGGCGATGGTCCGCGTGGTCGTCAGGATCACGCCGCCGGCCTCGGTGATGCGCGCGATGTAGACGGTCATGGGCGGGCGCTCAGGGGCCGGCGACGAGCTGACGATGCTGAGCAGCGGTCGGATCATGGTCATGCGGGGATTGCCTCCGGTTCGGTGAACATCGTTTCGACCTGGGCGGTGGTGAACAAGGGCGTCGCCGCGAGCTTGCCAAAGGCGCAGAGGTATTCGGTCGAAAATGCCTCCGGGCTCATTGCCGCGCGCTCCGATGCCAGGAACTCGGGCGAGATGGTGCTCACCTCGTCAGAGCGCACGGTGAACCGCTGCCAGCCCGCATCGGCGCCGGTGACCAGCTCGTGAAAGTCGCCCGCCTCGATCGCCGGTGTGGATTGCACGATGACGCGACCGCCAGTGGCAACCAAAGCGCGGGCAGCGATGAACGTGGCGGGCTCAATGAAGGCGGCCTCGTCCAAGATGAGCAGGCGCGCCGTCCAACCTCGGACGCTGCGCGCCGTGCCGGGCAGGCTCAGGATGCGCGCGCCGTTGGTCAGGCGCAGCATGGATGAGCTGTCCTGTTCGAGGCGCACGTCGAGATTGCGCAGCCCATTGCGCGCCTTCGTCAGAATCTCCGTCGACTGCTTCAGGGATGGCGAGACGATGACGACGTTCGAGTCCGGCCAATACCGCGCGCCGTGGATTGCCAGCGCAGCGGCGGCGAGGGATGCGCCGATCTGTCGGCCTTTGAGTACGACGACGTTGCCGGTCGTGCGTAAATATGCAGTCTGCCAGTCGAGCGGTGCATAAACGAACGCCTGGCGGAATACCTCCGCCGGATCGAGCGCGGCGCACAGGTCGGACGCGAGGCTCATCGGCGCGTCAGGTAGGCGATCAGGCGGGGCAGGTTGCGATCGCCGCCGAACGCGCCCAAGAGGCTATTGCAGCGCCCGCACAGCAGGCCTCTGACGCACAGCGCGCAGCCCTCACGGCCGGGGCAATGCCGATGGTCATGATCTATCTGCAAAGGCACCCCGGAGCGGCCACAGAGCGCGCAGGCGCCATGCTGGCGGGCATATAGCGCCGTTTGCACATCCGGTGTCAGGCCGTGCCGCTTGCGTGGCGTCGGAGCGCGACTGTCGGTCGGTCCGAGGATGCGTTGCCGTGGTCGACGCGGCGGGAAGGGCGTCACGAGTCCATGCCCGCGAGAGCATCGGCGACGGCGATGCGGGCCTCGGGGAAGGGCTCTAGGGCGTGGAGCAGCTTCGTGCGCAGCGCGTGCCACTCCGGCTCGTCGGCCAGGTCACGGACAGGCGGCGCGGCGTGGCGCACGTCCTGCTGAGCGGCAAGGGCCAGGCGGTACTCGCGCGTGTCGCTGGGATTGCCGGCCAGCGCCCGGACGCGGAGCGCCGCGACCAGCTCATCCAGCGGATCGTCAGACGCCGGCGAAGGTGGCACATATGTGCCACCCGCCCGCCGCGTCAGGTGATTGCGGGCGTGGCGGCACAGGGCGTCATAACTGATCGAGAACTCGGCCGCGATCCCACGCGCCGGGCGACCGGTGCGCAGCAGATCGTCCAGGGCACCGGCCAAAGGGAGGCTACAGATCGAGCAGTGCAGCCCCATTCAGCGACCTCCGCCGGGTAGCGGCGGCGTCCTCCGGTTTGCGGCGGTTGTCGGCGGATTTGCGCAAACGTCAGCCGCGGCCTCTTGATTGCCGACGGAACAACGGCGTCGGCATGGTCGCTGTTGAAAAACGGTCATCTCCGCCGTCACTTGCGCCGGTCCGGCTCCGGGAACTGCCATTCGCTGGGCTCGTGCGTGTGGGCGCCGAGGCTGATGCGGGTGCCGGCATGCACGTGATAGCCATGTTGGGGATGGGAGTGGCCGTACTTGGTCAGCCAATCGACGACGACGGCCAAGCGCATCTCGGGCGTTAGACGCTGGTCGAATGCCAACACCGGGGGACTGTCGCTCTGAAGCAGGGACGTTTGCAGTCCGATGTTCGGGGTCGCGTCTTCCGTGTCGCTCATCGCATCACCTCCTCGCCGGCGTGCGCCGCGCACGCTGGGGAGCCGCCGAGCAGCAGCGTGACGGCCACTGCCGGGCACCATGCGCACGTCAGCGATGCGCCGGCCAGGTGTGCGACGAGCAGCGGCGCGACAGTGGCGATGGCCTCGCGCAGTTCGGTAGACATGGCGCCGCCTTCGGTGACGACGGCCAGGTGCGCCCGGTCAGGCGTCAGCTCGACGCGCGCGCCTGCCTTTGACAGTCGGGCAAGGATGGCATCAACGCCCGATGCCGCGGGCTCGGCCGGGGTGAACCGCGCGATGGATGCGCCACGATCATCGAACAGGGCCGCCATCGCCGGGCCTTCAGTCGCCGCGGGGTCCTGGAGCGTGAGCACGCTGTCGCTGCTCAGTACCACCAGATCGCGCTCGGGCCGCACCTCTACCGAGGTCATGCGTTCGGAACGAGCCGCGAACAGGGGGATCGCCGATATCGCGTCGACGCGCCTGGACGGGCGGGTGCGCCGCGCTTTGGCCGCCGGCAATGCCGCGAACGAGTCCGCCTTTGCCCGCCAGTAAACAAGGTCGCCCGTGTCCGGGTCGGGTCCGCTGATGTAGACGGCGGAATCGGCAAGGCGGACCGTAGGTGAGTCGTCGCGGATTGCGTGCCGCCAGTCGACCGCGTACTCGGTGCCGCGGTATTTGACAAACTCGCGGTTTCTCAGGCGGCCCAGCCGTTCGACATCGGCCAGGGGGATGATCGTCGGCGGTGGCGGGCCGGCCTCGCGCTGGGCGAAGGCTTTGCGGACGGACTGGGCAATGCTCATGACTTGACCTCCGGTTGTGGCTTGCGGGGATGACGTAGGCGCCGCGAACGGGTCACGGCGTTGACCAACGGCGGTGAAGGCGGCGGTGGTGCCGGCTGGACGTGGCCGACCTCGAACCAAAACGACGGTTTCGGCTCGTCTTGCGGCGGTTGTGGCTTCACTCTCTAGGACTCCTTGCGGTTCGTTGACGCGATGGGGCGGGCAGCGGGAGCGGTACCCACGAACCGCTCCCGCCTTCCGCGGGACGTGCCGGCTCGGCGACTGGCAACGAAGTGCACTGCGCGCCGCCCGGCACTTGTGAGGCTGAGTGCGAGCGCTGCATGGAACTCGCACTCAGCTCATCTGGTGTGACCGCGGCGGTCATGCGTCGGCCCTCGGACGGGCGAGCAAGGCATCGCGCAGCAGGATCTCGTCGACGCCCGAAACGCGGGCCAGAAGCCGCAGGTAGCCGTCGCGATAGATCGGATGCCTGACCCGACGCAATGCCGGCAATGCGTCGTCGACGAGCCGGGCCCTGCCATCCAGCGTGTGCGGATCGTGGCGCTGGGCGGCGGCGATGATGACGGCCTCAACGTAGGCCTCATCGGGCCTGTGCTCCGGTGGGTGCCAGCTCATGCCGCGCCCTCGCCGTCGTCGTCAGTGGCGTACTCGGGGTCCCACTCTGTCCCGCTTGTCCCGCTTGTCCCGGTTGCGCCGGTGTCTACGTAGCGCCGCCAGGCGTCGGCGAACTCAACGGCGAAGTAGCCGCGAGTCTTCTCACCACGCACACGTCGTTGGGCCGGGCCTAGGCCATACGGTTCGAGCAGCCGAGCAAGGCCGCGACCGGTCAACGGCTGCCCATACCAGTCGCCCCATGGAGAGTCCTCTAGGTCCCCTAACCGGCGGATTAGTTCAGCCGTGGCAAGGTGGTCGGCTTCACCGAAACACTCGCGGATATCGGCCAGCAGGCGCATCCCGGTAGTCAGGTGCAAGCCTTCCTCGCCGGATAGCGCGATCGCTGCCAGGCGTGCTCGATGCGGCCAGTCGTCGCCGGCCAGGTCGGCGATGCCAAGCAGTGCCTCCCAACTGTCAGCCGCTCTATCGGGCAGCTCGTCCGGCACCTGCGCAAGCGGGACATCCGGGACATGCGGGACACGGATCACGGCGGCCTCGGCCTCGGCGGTGCGACGGCGAAACTTGGAGACGTATTCGTCGGGTGCCCGGCGCTTTAGTCGGATCGGGATCGCCCGGTCGGCGACCGTGGCGGGCAACTCGCCGATGCCGGCGATCACCTTCGGCCCGTAGACGTCGAAACGGTCGACGCCACGTTTGCGGCCATCGAGCCGGACACGCGGCACGGTGGTGCCTTTCCTATTGCCGGCATTCAGGATGCCGCGCACGCCTTCGTACCGCTCAGCCTGGCGGCGGTTGCCAAAGATGGCGTCCGCCTCGTCTATCAGTAGCGTCGGGCGCGGGTCCTGACTGAGCAAGGTGTAGACGACAGATTCAGAGGGCAGGACCGACCGCTCCGGGTTGGGCACGAGCAGCTCGAGCACGTCGAGCAGTCGCGTCTTTCCGGATCTCATCTCGGCCGACGTGACGGCCAGGATCGGGCTCGTTTCGAGCTGCTCGGCCAGCCACGCATGGGCTACCCAAAGGGCCACAGCGACGGGCTCGTGCTCGGAGGGGAAGGCGACATAGCGGCGGGCGAACCGCTCGACGGCGGCCAGATAGTCGGCCAGGTCAACGTTGACGTTCAGCTCCGTGACCATCTTCCGCGCGAGCCGACGCTGCTCGTCTTCGGGCACTGAGGGCATCGGCTCGTCCTTCCAGAGCGGCTCCGGCGTTTCGGCGCCTTCGAGCAGAGGCTCGATGTAGCCGTCCCACTCCGGGGCCGCGCCATCGTCCAGCCCGAAAGTTGAGGCTGTGGATGGGTGCGTCATGACAGACGCGCCTCTCGTGATGCGTGGGCACCGATAGCGGCGCGAGGCTTGCGACCCTGCTTTAGGGGGGCTGCCGGAGTTCGTGGGGGCAATCTGTCGGCCTTCCGGTCCTGCTCGGCGCCACGCGCCATCCGTTCGGCCTGGTCGCCGTTGCCGTACCAGCAATCCGGACCAGTGGCAGCCCAGCAGCGCGAGCAGTACGGGCCAGCCGCTTCCCACTGATGGCAGGTCGGACAGGTCTGTTCTAGCTTGCCCTTTCGCAGCTCGTCCAGGTGAGCGCCGATCGCCATGGCGGCCGTGTCCGCGAAGATGGCGGCCAGCCGCTCGTCGCCGGCGGCCTTCGCGGCCCTGGCTTGCAGCACGGCACGACGGGCCGCGCGGGCGTGGCGGGTGTTAGCGTTCTCTCGGCCGCCGGGTCGCATCATGACCGGCGGCATTTACTTTGCGAACGCTGGACCGGCCAGCAGCCGCTCGAGGGCAGCTCTCGGCACTACCAAGCGCTTGCCAAACCTAATCGCCGGAATCTCGCCGCGAGCCACGGCCTCATATGCCTGTCCACGGCCGATTCCCAACAGCCGGCCAGCTTCCGGGACCGTGTACGTCTGACGCTCCATAGGGCCTCCCTGTGTGCAGTAATTACCTTGTATGTCTAAGCGTATCGTGCTAGACTGTCCAAGTGGTCCGCTGGACTGTGCGATTTGCAGCACAGGGAGTCCAAAAGTGGCAATAGGGCCAGGCGTGCGACGGACAGTCGACGACTTACTAGCCCGCGGCGGCGGTCGGGATTTGGCTGCTACCTGGCACAAGGTCGAGCACATGGCCGCCGCGGGAGAGCTCGAGGACGCGCCGGGGAAGTCGACGTTTTACCTATGGGCGCGCCAGTGGCGCGAGGCACGCGAGCGGGACGACTCGGGGATATGGACGCTCGCTGGGGACGACACGGGCCAGCCCGGCCTAGTCATGTCGGTGCTCGGCGCGCTGGCAAAGGCAACGGACGGACTGCGCTTGACGCAGGCAGAGGCGCGCTGGGTGGTCAAGCTCGGCTCGGCTGTGCCGGCCATTGCCGAGCCGGCTATTCGCGCAGGTCGCGCCAGTCTCGGCCCGCTAACGCTCTACTCGTGGGCACAGCGATATGTCGACGCCAGCGGCGACGCCGACCGAATGGCCGAGCTAGACAGCGAGATAGCCGCGCTGTACGCGTCGGACCTTGACCCTGCATCGGCCCTGCGGCAGCGGCGCAAAGAACGTGCCACCACACAGGCCAAGATTGAGCGGGTTTGGCCGGCAATCAGCGATCAGGAACAGCAGGGCGACGAGCCGAGGGAGGGCTGAGACATGCCAGGCACCATTCGCAAGCGTTATGCGGGCTCGTGGACGGTCATAGCTGATCTGGGCCGCGATCCGGACACTGGCAAGCGGCGCCAGCTCTGGCGCTCCGTGAAGGGCACCAAGCGTGACGCCGAGCGGCTGTTGGTCGAGCTGCTGCATGAGCGTGACAGCGGCGTAGAACGGCCCACAGGACGCCAGACAGTCGGCCACTACCTAGAGCGCTGGCTGGACGATTACGTGGCTGTCAGCGTCGCACCGAGCACGGCCAGCCATTACCAGCGGATTGTCCGCCGGGTGCTCATTCCGGCGCTTGGCGGCGTCGAGCTGACGGCACTACGCCCGCAGCAGATACAGGCTTTCTACTCGCGCCTGCTGCGCGACGGCCGCGCGGACGGCTCGGGCGGACTGTCGGCCAGGACCGTGCTTCGCTACCACCAGGTGCTCCACGCCGCGCTCCACCATGCCGTCCGCTGGCAGCTACTCGCGCGCAATCCGGCGGACGCCGTACAGCCACCACGCGCGGCACGGCGCGAGCTGACGACGATAGGCGCCGCCGACGTGTCGCACCTGCTGGCGGCCGCGGACGAGACGCCGATCGGCAGCCTGGCGCGCATGGCCGTCATGACCGGCATGCGCCGCGGCGAGCTGCTCGGCCTGCGCTGGCAGGACGTCGACCTGGACGCCGGCATGGCCCACGTCCAGCAGACGGCGCAGCGGATCGCCGGCCAAGGCTGGGTGTTCCGGCAGCCGAAGACTCGCCTCAGCCGACGCGCGATCGCGCTCTCGCCGGCGACGGTCCGGCTGTTGCGGCGGCACCGGCGCGAGCAGCTCGCCGGGCGCCTACTGGCCGGGTCGGCTTACCAGGACCGCGATCTAGTCTTTGCCAGCGGGCTCGGCACGCCACTCGAGCCGGGCACGATCGCCCGGACGTGGCGGCGGGTGCTTGAGTCGGCCGACGTCGGCCATATCCGCTGGCACGACTTGCGTCACGCCCACGCCACGCTAATGCTGTCGGCCGGCGTTCACCCGAAGGTAGTCAGCGAGCGACTCGGCCATGCCAGCATCGCGATCACGCTCGACACGTACTCGCACGTCCTGCCCGGCCTACAGGTGGCGGCGGCGGCGCAGCTCGACACACTGCTGGACGAGCCGGCCCAAGCAGAGGCAATCTAGCGCACCTCTCGTTAGCGGTTTGTTAGCGAAACACGATTTCGGCCCGTCCGGCAAGGCGCCAGGCGGGCCGATTTCACGCTCAAATTGGTGGTGGGCGGTGAGGGACTCGAACCCCCGACTTCCTCGGTGTAAACGAGGCGCTCTAACCAACTGAGCTAACCGCCCGACGCCAGCGAGTTCGCCTGCAAAGAATACGGCGGCCGTCACGGCCGCCGTAGATCAGCGAATTGGTGCCCAGGCCGGGACTTGAACCCGGATGACTTGCGTCATACGCCCCTCAAACGTACGCGTATACCAATTCCGCCACCTGGGCACTGGTACCGAGGGAGGGACTTGAACCCACACGACCTTGCGGTCACTAGGTCCTGAACCTAGCGCGTCTGCCTATTCCGCCACCTCGGCGCGCAGCCTGCAACGCATTTCTACGCTCCAGGCGAGGGCCGAGTTTAGCACGCGATGGACGCTAAGCCAGGCTCACTGTCTGCGCGCCGCCGCCCGGCCGTCAGGTACCGGCGAGCTTGAAAGTCGCGAAGCAGAAGATGCAGAACAGGATGCCGAGGACGAGCGTGAACTGGAACAGCCGCTTCTCGATGCCGCGCCGGCTGCGATACACGCTCGAGTCGCCACCGAAGGCCGCACCGAGGCCCGCGCCGCGTGACTGAAGCAGAACGGAAGCCATCAGCGCGACACTGATCAGCATCTGGCCGAAGAGCAGGATCGTTGTCATCCGGCGGGAGGATAGCAGGCGCGGCCGCTCAACCCTCGAGCAGCGACCTGCCGGTCATCCCTTCGGCGATGGGCACGCCGACGAGATCGAGCAGAGTCGGGGCAACGTCGGCGAGCACGCCGTCGTGCATCCGCCGGCCGATCACGGCCTTGCCTACCAGCACGATCGGCACGGGGTTGAGCGAATGGGCGGTCATCGGATGGCCCTGCTCATCGACCTCCTCGTCGGCGTTGCCGTGATCGGCGGTGATGCACAGCAATCCGCTTTCCGGCAGGGCGTCGACGACCTTGGCCAGGCAGCCGTCGATGTACTCAACGGCCGTGACCGTCGCGTCCCACACTCCCGTGTGGCCGACCATGTCCGGGTTGGCGAAGTTGGCCACGATGAAGTCGTAGCTGCCGCCGCGCATCGCCTTGGTCAGTGCATCGGTCACGCCGTGCGCGCTCATGTCGGGCTGGAGGTCATAGGTGGCGACCTTGGGGCTGGCCACGAGCATCCGCTCCTCGCCCGGGAAAGCCTGCTCGATGCCGCCGTTGAAGAAGTACGTGACGTGCGCATACTTCTCAGTCTCGGCGACGTGGAACTGCTTCCAGCCCAGCTTCGAGAAGACCTCGGCAAGGCTGGTCACGGTCAGCGGTGGATATGCGACCTCGACCGGCAACCCGGACTCGTACTCGGTCATGGTGACGACGAACAGGCCCCGAGGCCGAGCGCCGCGGTCGAGGCAGTTCGCGTCGAACTCGTCTCCGTCGACCAGGGCGTGGATCAGCTCGCGCGCGCGGTCGGCGCGGAAGTTGAAATGGAGGACCACGTCGCCGTCATGGACCGTTCCGTCGGCGCTGTCGATGACCGTGGGCTGGATGAATTCGTCGTTCTCTTCGCGCGCGTAGCCGTCGAGGACTGCCTGGGTCGCTGTCGCCGAGCGCAGGCCACTGCCGTGGACGATCGCCTCGTAGTGGCGCGCGACGCGCTCCCAGCGCTTGTCGCGGTCCATGCCCCAGTAGCGGCCGCCGATCGTGGCGATGCGCGCTCCGGGATGGGCCTCTTTGAGGCGCTGCTCGAAGTCGGGCACGAACTCGATCGCCGAGCGCGGCGGAGTATCGCGGCCGTCGAGCAAACCGTGGACTACGACGTCCTGCGCCCCGGCCTGCCGCGCGAGTTTGGCGACAGCCACGGCATGGCGATCGACCGAGTGGACGCCACCGGGACCGACGAGACCGATCAGATGCAGGCGATGTCCCTGCGCTGCCCGGCGCACCGCCGCCAGGAGGGCGCTGTTCTCGAAGAAGCTGCCGCTCTCGATCTCGGCGTCGATGCGCGGCAGGTCCTGGACGACCGGCCGGCCCGCGCCAAGATTGAGGTGGCCAACCTCACTGTTGCCCATCTGGCCCTTGGGCAGCCCGACGGCGCCCTCCGATGCCCGGAGCAAGGCGTTGGGCCATTGCGCGAGGAGACCGCGCCAAACGGGCATCTTCGCCGCACGAATTGCATCCGCCGCGGGCCGCCGGCCGACGCCGAAACCGTCGAGGACGACGAGGACCAGCGGGCGCGGCCGCGCGTTTGCGGGGCCGCTCACGCCGCGCCCGCCGTGGCGCTCGATCGTGCCTGGGCCGTCATGCCCGCGCGGGCGACGATGCCCGCCATCTCGTCGATCTTGAGGCTCGCGCCGCCGACGAGGGCGCCGTCGATGTCCGGTTCGTTGAGGAACTCGTCGATCGCCGCGCTCGTGACGCTCCCGCCGTACAGCACGGGAATGCTCTCGGCATCGATGTCGCTCTCTGTGAGGACCTTGCGGATGGCCTGCGCCATCGTGGCCGCGTCACTGCCGCGCGCGGTCCGGCCCGTGCCGATGGCCCACACCGGTTCGTAGGCGATTACGAGATCAGCCGGCAGGTCGCGGCCGAGCCGGCGAACCTCGGCGATCGTCGCCTCGAGCTGGCTGCGGACTGTCGATTCGGCACGGCCCTGCTCGCGCTCCTCGAGCTGCTCGCCGACACACAGGATAGGCCGCAGTCCGGCCTCGAGGCAGCGCACGATCTTGTGCGCGACAAGCACGTCGTCCTCGCCCTGGTCGCGGCGGCGCTCGGAGTGGCCGACGATCGACCAATCGGCCAGGCCGACCAGCATCTGGGCGGAGATCTCGCCGGTGTAGGCGCCCGCCTGCTCGGCGTGCACGTTCTGGGCTCCGACCTCAACGTCGGTGCCCTGCAACGCCTCGCGCACCGCACGCAGACAGACGTACGGGGAGCAGATGACGCGCGTGACGCCTTCGACTTTCGTGGCGGCCGCGATGTCGGCGGCAAGGCCGCCGGCAGTGGCCGGAGTCGTGTTCATCTTCCAGTTCCCGGCAATGATCACCGGTCGAGCAACGTTCATGTCCACCTCGGGGCGTTTTCCATATCGTCGTTCGTGGCGTGGAGCGCAATAGAGCCGATCAGATCGAAAGCGCGTTGCACTTGGCTCCGTGACAGGTCGAGCCGCGCGGCAAGCTCGGAGAAAGTCGCCTCCGGGGCGCGGCGGCGTTCGACGGCCACGCGCCGCGCGTCGCGCGACAGCAGGCGCAGCCCGCCACGCTGCTCTAGCAGCTCGATCGCGGCCAGCTGGCGCCGCGCGGCGACTACGGCGCGCTTCAGGTTCGCGTTCTCGGCATTGACCACGCGGTTGAGATGACCGGTCAGTGAGCGGCCGACGAGCTGGGCCTCGAGCTCCAGGATCGTTGCCGTGGCGCCGATCCGCCGCATCAGTGCCATCACCGTCTCGGCACTCTTCCAGGTCAGCACTCCCCTGCCCCGCCTGGTGCGCGCGCCGGCTGGCAGCCCCATGGCCGCCAGCCGGCGCGCCATGGGTTCCAGCTCAGCTTCGTCGACGACGAGCTCGAGGTGCGTACCAGTGACTGTCACGCTGAGTGAGCCGCGCGCCAGGAACGCGCCGCGCAGATAGGCGACGCGGCAGTGATCTGCGGCCGCGTCCCAGTCGAAGGCCTGGTTCGCGGCGGCGTCCTCGAGGCGGACGGCCAAACGGCCGATGAGCGGCGTCCGTGCGCGGCCCTCGGCCGCCGAGCCGAGCCCGGCCCGTTCAGCCACGCGGTCGCAGCGCCGCGCCGGCTCGATCGCCGCGAGCTCGGCGCGCAGCGCGGTGACGAGCTCGGACGTCAGGGATGCGACCACTCAGGAGCGTACCTCGACGAGCGCGCCGTCATGCCGGCCCACGGTTCGGTCGTCATATAGCGCGAGGATGGCCGCCGCCAGCTTGCGCGAGTCGTGGCGATGCGCGTTCCGATCGTCGACCACGTCGCGCGGCATGATCCGTGGCGACCCGGTTCGGCGGCCCGCGACGTCGATCGTGACCGGAGCTGCAGGATCGTCCGGCAGCTGCTGGGCGTGCGTGTTGCTGTTGACCAGGACGGCGTCGACCATGCCCGACAAGCCGTGGGAGGCGAGCGCGGCGAGATGATCGGAGACCGAATAGCCCTCGGTCTCGCCAAGCTGCGTGGCAACGTTGCATACGAAGAGCCGCGCGGCGGGAGTGTTCGCCAGTGCCTCGCGCATGCCCGGCACGAGCAGCGGCGGCAGCAGGCTCGTGTACAGGCTGCCCGGGCCGATGACGACGATGTCGGCGCTGGCGATCGCCGACAACGCCTCGGCGGAGGGTGTGACGTCGTCGGGCGTGATCCAGATACGCTGGATGCCCTTGGCGTGCTCGATGTGCGATTCGCCCTCGAGCGTCGTCCCATCCTCGAGCTGCGCGTGGAGGGTGATCGGCCGGCCCGCAACGGGAATCACGCTGCCGCGCACGGCGAGCACCCGGTTCGACTGGCGCACGGCCTCCTCGAAGTCGCCGGTCACGTCAGTCAGTGCCGCGATCAGCAGGTTGCCGAAGGCGTGGCCGGCGAAATGCGGATCGTGTCCTTCGCCCGCTGGAAATCGGTACTGGAGCAGGCTGTTCATCGCCGGCTCGGCGTCGGCCAGAGCCGCGATGCACATCCGGATGTCGCCCATCGGCGGCACGCCCATCTGCGTGCGCAGCTTGCCCGACGATCCGCCGTCGTCGGCGACCGTCACCACCGCCGTGATGTTGCTGGTGGCTTCCTTGAGGCCCCGCAGCAGCACCGACAGGCCCGTTCCACCGCCAATCGCGACGATGCGCGGGCCGCGCGCGCGGGCACGACGCTGGTAGAGCATCTCGGCCAGCGGCTCGTCGTGGCTCTGGTACGGCGCGACCAGCGCGCGCAGCACGCGCCAGCCGCCGTAGGCGAACACGACCGCGCCGGTCACGAGCATGAGCGCGATGCGGACCTCGGACGGCAGGAATTGCAGGGTCAGCAGCGAGACGAGATCGAGCGAGCCACTGCCGGGTCGCGAATTGCCGATCAGCGGCCGCAGCATCAGCGCCACGGCGAGCGCGATGAGCACCTGGCCGACGAGTGCGACGACCAGCCAGCGCTTGATGCCGATGCCGGGCGTCAGCCAGCTACGCCATATCCGTCGGCGCTCGCGCGCGCGGAGCAACGCGTCGGCGCGCACGGTTTCACGCTCGGTGCGCGGTCCCTTGACCGTCATGCGCGCTCGAGCTCGCGGTGCCAGATGGTCACCGGCGTGACTTCCTTCTCGCGCAATCGGCGCGATACCTCTTCGGCGATCGCGATCGACCGATGCTGGCCCCCGGTGCAACCGAAGGCGACGGTCAGCCGGCTTCTGCCCTCCTTCTCGAAGCCCGGGATCAGGAAGTCGAGGAAATCGGTGACCTGTTGCACGAAGCGCTCCGTGATGGGCTGGGCGAGCACGAAGTCGCGCACCTCGTCGTCGAGACCGTTCAACGGTCTCAGGCGGTCGATGTAGAACGGGTTCTCCATGAAGCGGACGTCGAAGACGATGTCCGCCTCGAGCGGGACGCCGTGCTTGTAGCCGAAGCTGATCAGCTGGATCGCCAGGGCCTGTCCGTCGTCGGGCAGGTCGAGCGCTCCGTAGAGCCGCTCACGCAGCTGGCGTCCTGAGAGCTCGGAGGTGTCGATGATCACGTCTGCCTCGGCCCGGATCTCGGCCAGCAGTGAGCGCTCGCGGGCGATCGACGCCCCGACGCCGCCCTCGTCGCTGTCGAGCGGATGTCGGTGGCGCGTCTCGCTGAAGCGCCGGATCAGCACGTCATCGCGCGCCTCGAGGAAGAACACCTCGGGCGAGATGCCGCGCGACTCGAGCGCGTGGAGCGCCTCGCGATAAGCGAGCGCGGCGTCTCCGGAGCGCGCGTCGAGGACGAGGGCAAGCCGCTCGAACTGCGTGGTCTCGCGCGCAACGAGCTGCGCCAGGTGGCGCAACAGCTCCGCCGGCAGGTTGTCGATGACTCGGTAGCCAACGTCCTCGAGCAGCTTGCTCGCGGCTGTCTTGCCCGCGCCGGAGAGGCCGCTGATGATCGCCACGTGCGGTCGCACAGCGGGGTAGTCCGGACGCTCCATGTTCGTCACCTCAGGCTGCGGCTTTCGAGCGCTCATAGCGCGCGACCATCCAGATCGTGAACTCGTACAGCGGATAGGCGACGACGGTCATCGCCGTGGGGCTGAATGGGTCGCCGCTGGGCACGATCACGACGGCGAAGACGAACATCCCCAGCAGAACGTAGCGCCGCGCGTGGCGCAGCCGCTGGGCGTCGATGATCCCGACGCGCGCCAGGAGCATGATCACGAACGGAAACTGCATCACGAGTCCGAAGGTGACGAACATCGTCGTCACCAGCCCGAAATAGGCGTCCGCGGTGATCAACGGCTCGATCACGCCGGGTATCTGGAAGCTGAGCAGGAACTGCGCAGCGACGGGCAGGATCGCGTAGGCGACGCCAACGCCGAGCGCGGTGAACAGGACCGCCAGCGGGATCCAAGGTCGGAATGCGCGTCGTTCCTGCGGTGTCAGGCCGGGCGAGATGAACGCCCACAGCTCGTAGAAAACGACCGGCGAAGCGAGCACAAGCCCGACAAACACCGCGATCTTCAGCTGAAGGAAGAGCGCGGCGCCGGGTCCGGTGAAATAGAGCGGCCCGTTGATCGGCGCTTTGAGGATGCGGATCACATCGGGCGCGAGGACGAAGCCGACGACCGCGCCAACGGCCACGGCAAAGAGGCTGATAAATAGCCGCCGGCGCAGCTCCGCCAGGTGCTCGATCAGGGTCATGATCTTCTCGCCGGCGTCGGCCGGGTCGGACGACGACGGTGGGGTGATCAGCTCGGAACGCTCGGTCAACGTCGCCATGTTCTAAGCGCGTGCCCGCGTCGTGCCGCGTGCGCGCTATCGCGTCAGGATGACGAATTCGTATTTGCCGCGCTGCGCTCTTGTTCGAGCGCCGCGAGCCGCTCCTCGAGCATGCGGATCTTCTCGTTCGGGTCCACGGTCGCGCTCGCCGCATCGGGAGTGTCCAGCGCTGGCGGCGTGGTCGTGGCCGCGGCAGCCGGCGCGGTCGCAGCAGGCGCCTGGTCGAGCTTGATCGAGTCCTGGAGATCGCTCGAAGTCCGGCGGAACTCCTTGATGCTCTTGCCCAGTGCGCCGGCGACCTCGGGCAGCTTGCCAGGGCCGAGAATCAGCAGGGCCAGGATAAGCACGACCAGCAGAGTCAGCGGGCTGACGTCGATGATGTTGGCTAGGAACGGCACCGACTCATCGTACACCGGCCTCACGGACGGCCGAGGGTCAGGCGGGGCCGGTCCGGAGGAGATCCGCCCAGCGTGCCGCGGCCGCCGCCAGCGCGGCCTCCGGCTCAGCAGTGCCAAGGGCGGCGGCGGCGATGCCACGCGACAAGTTGACCAGCAACGCCCCACCGGGCAGGGCTCCCGGGGCGCCCGCGGTCGCCGGGCCGAAACGCATGGCCGCGTCAAGGTCGCCACCCTGCGCGCCGACACCCAGTACGAGGAACGGAAGCTGCGGCACGGCCGAGCGTATCTGCTCGAGCTCGGCGGGCGCAGTGGCGCCGACGACGAGGCCCACGTTTTCGCGATCCACGGCCCACTCCGCCGCCCGCCGCGCAACATGCACATAGAGCGGCTCGCCGCCCACGTCGAGGTTCTGAAGCTCGCCCGCGCCTGGGTTCGAGGTGCGACACAGGACGTACACGAAACGGTCGGTGCGCTCGAGCAGCGCCGCGATCGCTTCGCCCCCGAGGTACGGGTTGGCGGTGACAGCGTGCGCGTCGAGCATGTCGTACAGCGCTGCTGCCTGCCTGGCGACTGTGGTGCCGATATCACCGCGCTTGGCGTCGGCGATGAACGGGACGTCGGACGGGATGCGTGCCCTCACTCGCTCCAGCGCCGCAGTTCCCCGGCTGCCGAACGCCTCGAAAAACGCGATGTTGATCTTGACCGCGGCGGCACGGTCAATACACGCGTCGAGGATGAGTGCGGCGAAGCGCTCCACTCCTGAGACGTCGCGCGGCCAGCCCGCGGGAAGTGCCTCAGGGTCCGGGTCTACGCCAAGGCAAAGCGTCGTGTGAACGGATTCGACACGGCGCGCTAGCCGCGCCAGGAAGGCTTGGCCGCGGTCAGCGGCCGCGGGCAACGGCGAACTCGCGCGCGCGGCGTCGATCGTCGTACAGATGCCAGTCGACGAGCAGGGCGCTTGCGTTGAAGATCGACGAGTAGGTCCCCGAGATGATGCCGATGACCATGGCGAACACGAACGCCCGCGTCGCGTCACTGCCGAACAGCAGCAGCGCCGTCAGGACCAGGACGGTCGTCATCGAAGTGTTAAGCGACCGGCCGACGGTTTGAAGAAGGCTGTGATTGACGATCACGTCGAACGGCTCGCCGGCGTGCCGGATGCGGTTCTCGCGAATTCGGTCGTAGACGACGATCGTGTCATGCACGGAGAATCCGATCACTGTCAGCATCGCCGTCACGAACAACGCGTCGACCTGTAGGCCAAAGAACGTGCCGGCTATGGCAAAGGTGCCGACGACGACGATCACGTCGTGGAGCAGGGCGGTGATGGCCGTGGCGCCCATGCGGAAGTCCTGGAAGCGGAACGTCACCCAGGCGAGGATGCCGATCGAGCCGAGCACGACGAGGAGAAGGGCCTGCTGCGCAATCTCGGCGCTGATGATCGGCCCGATGTTCGCCTCCTGGCGAACCTCGTCGATCGGCCCGAACTTGTTCTCGAGCGCGACGCGCAGGTCGGCCAGCTTGCCCGTCGTGGGCAGGCCGATAACGTTCGTCGTGGGCGAGGCGGATGGGCCTGGGCTCGCGCCGGGAACGATGGCACCCGACGCGCCGGGCGATGCTGAAGGTGACACGCTGGCTACGGGCGAGGAGCTGGGCGCTGCCGACGGCACGGCCGACGAGCTGGGCGCTGCCGACGCACCGGTCGAAGCGAGCGGCGAGCCCGAAGGCGCCGCTGACGCGTCGAGGGATGCGAGCGGTGAGCCTGACGGGCCAGCCGACACGGACGGGGCAGCCGACACGGACGGGGCAGCCGACACGGCCAGCGAACCTGACGCGACCGGTGACCCCGAGGCGCCGGGCGAGCCCGAGGCGCCGGGCGATGGGCTCGGAACCGCGCTTGGGAATTCGGCGAGGCCGATCTGGATCGTCCGGATCAGCACGTACGACTTGTCGCCGGCCGTCGTGATTGCCACCGATCCGGGCAGGCCCTGCTCGGCCATGACCTCCTGGATCTGCGTCGGCGTGGGCGTGCCGTTGGCGAAGTGAACCTCCCAGACGGTGCCGCCGGTGAAGTCGATCGAGAACTGGAGACCGACCTTGCCGCCGGTGATTGGCGTCAGGAGGATGAAGATGAAGCCCGGGACGGTGATGAGGAGGCTGAAGATATAGAACCAGCGGCGCTTGCCGATCAGGTCAAACACTGGCCCCTGCCTGGCGCTGCCGCCCGCGCGGAGGCGCAGCGAGGATGAACTCGTCCTCGGACACGCCGAAGTAGGAGGCCTTGCGTGCCCACGGCTGGCGGACGACAAAGCGCAGCATCATCCGGCTCAGGGTCACTGCCGTGAACATCGACAGCAGGACACCGATGATCAGCACGAGCGCGAAACCGCGGATGGTCGCCGATCCGAAATAGAACAGGATCGTGGCGGTGATGATGCTCGACATGTTCGAGTCGAAGATCGAGTTCCAGGCGCGGTTGAACCCTGCCTCGATCGCGCTGACGAGCGTCTTACCCGAGCGCAGCTCTTCCTTCGTGCGCTCGAAGATCAGGATGTTGGCGTCGACCGCCATACCCACCGAGAGCACGAAGGCCGCGACACCTGCGAGGGTCAACGTGACTGGTATGAAGCGGAAGATCGCGTACACCACGAGCGCATAGAAGGTCAGCGCGATGCAGGCGATCACGCCGGGCAGTCGGTAGTGGACGAGCATGAAGATGAACACGAGCAGGATCCCGATTGCGCCGGCGAGTATCGACTGCTGCAGGAAGTTCAAGCCGAGCGTGGCGCTGATCTGGCTGAAGCTGACTTCCTGGATGGCCAGCGGCAGCGCGCCGTACTTGAGCACGGTCACCAGCTCGTTGACCTGGGCCGTCGTGAAGCTGCCCGTGATCTGTCCGCTGCCGCCAGTGATCGCCGTTTGAATCGCCGGCGCGGACTGGACCGTGCCATCGAGCACGATCGCGAACTGGTTGCCGACGTTCGCGCGGCTGTAGTTGGCGAATAGCGTCGAACCGGTTCCCTTGAGCGTGAAGTCGACGGCGCGCTGGCCGGTCGTCTGCGACGAGCCCGCGTTGGCCGACTGGACCTGATCGCCGGAGAACAGGACGCATTCCGCGCTGAACGTGGTCGCGTTCGGAGCGCAGGCCGGCAGGGACGTGCCCAGCACGGTCCCCTGGTTGACTCCCGTCGTGCCCGCGGGAATCGGGACGAAGTCCAGGCGGCCGGTCGAGCCGATCAGCTTGCGGACCGTCTCAACGTCGCTGACGCCCGGGATCTCGACGACGATACGGTCCGTGCCCTGGGTCTGGACGACCGGCTCGGCGACACCGTACTGGTTGATGCGGTTTTCGATGATCGTGCGGATCGTCGTGAGGTCGTCGGCAGTGACCGCGTGGTCTGCGGTTGGCAGCGCCTGGTACTCACCGCGCAGGCCGCCCTGCAGGTCGAGGCCGAGGCGCGTGTCTATGCACCCGCTGCTCAGCCCGGCCGACGGCGCGCATGGCTGGTCGCTGAACGGGCGCGGGATAGTCAGAAAGTCGATCGCGAGGGCAGCAACGGCTATTGCCGCGACCAACCAGGGAAGGATGCGACGCATTCGCCCGGGACTATAGCAACGAACTTGCGATCAGGCGTTCAGACCATCGTGAATCCGCTCGGCAAGCGAGCGGCTGATGCCAGGCACGGCGGCGATCTGGTCGACCGTGGCGCCGCGCATCTGCTTAGTCGAGCCGAACACGCGCAGCAGCGCGCGCTTGCGCGCCGGCCCGATGCCGGGCACTTCGTCGAGCACCGACTTCGTCTGCGCCTTGGCGCGCAGCTGGCGGTGGTAGGTGATGGCGAATCGATGTGCCTCGTCGCGCAGGCGCTGTAAGAGGTACAGCGCCTGCGAGTTGGTCGGCAGCACGAACGGCTGGCTGATGCCGGGCAGGAAGATCTCTTCGCGCTCCTTGGCCAGGCCGATGGCGGGCATGTCGGTCAGTCCAAGCGAGTCGAGGACTTCGCGCGCGACGTTGACCTGGCCCAGGCCGCCGTCGATCACGACGAGATCGGGCAAGCGCCAGCGCAGCTCCTCGGCGACCCCCTCCTCTGCCTCCAGCGCGCGAAAGAAGCGGCGCCGCAGCACCTCGCGATGTGATGCGAAATCGTCGGGCCTGCCCGGCGCGACCTCCGGCGTCCGGACGCGGAAGCGCCGGTACTCACCCGACCTCGGCCTGCCTTCCTCGAATACGACCATGCTGCCCACGGTGTTCGTGCCCTGGATGGTCGAGATGTCGTAGCACTCGATGCGCAGCGGCGGCGCTGACAGGCCAAGCGCAGCGGCAAGCTCCTCGAGCGCCGCCAGGGTCTTACCCTCATCGGCCAGCCAGCGGGCCTGCTCGCGGCCGAGCGTGTCCGCCGCGTTGCGCGCCGCGAGATCCAACAGCTCCCGCCGCTCGCCGCGCTGCGGCACGGCAATCTCGACCTTGTGGCCGCGGCGTGCCTCGAGGAACGTGACCAGCTCGGCCGAATCGGGCGGCAGGAACGGGACAAGGACGCGCGGCGGGATCGACGAGGCCGCGGCGTAGTACTGCTTGATGAACGCGGACAGTGCCTCGTCGTCGGACGAGTCGCCCACGTTCTCGAGTAGGAAGACGTCGCGCGCGATGATCGTTCCCTCGCGGATGGCGAAGAGCTGGACCGCACCACCGCCCCCGGACCTGGCGAAGCCCAGCACATCGAGCTCCGTGCGCGCGAACGCCGCCATCTTCTGCGACTCCATCGTCCGCTCGACGGACCGCACCTTGTCACGCAGCTCGGCTGCCCGCTCGTAGTCGGTCCTGTCCGACGCGGCGCTCATCTCGTCGCGCAAGCGGCGCACGACGAGCTCCTGGCGGCCTTCGAGGAAGTGCATCACCTGATCGATGTCAGCCCGGTAGTCGTCCTTCGAGATGGCCTCGATGCACGGGCCTTGGCAGCGCTTGATGTGGTAGAGCAGGCACGGCCGCGGCAGGGCTCGCTTACCTTCCTTGATCTCGATCGTGCACGTCCGGAACGGGAACAGCCTGCGAATGAGGTTCATCGCCTCGTCAACCGACGACGCGCTCGCGTAGGGTCCGAAATAACGCGACCCGTCGTTGGGCAGCTTGCGCGTGCGCTCGATGCGCGGGAAGTCGTCGGCCAGGGTGACCTTGATGTACGGGTAGCTCTTGTCGTCCTTGAGCCGGACGTTGAAGCGCGGTTGATGGCGCTTGATGAGCGTCGCCTCGAGGAGCAGTGCCTCGCTGACGCTATCGAC
>Ga0209638_1000082_pt1 | contig 60943 bp, 48 predicted proteins | sample BarGraNGADG00211_FD_184490 | JGI IMG/M metagenome (GOLD analysis project Ga0209638, IMG submission 184490) | Arctic peat soil microbial communities from Barrow, Alaska - Barrow Graham LP Ref core NGADG0002-211 (SPAdes) (version 2) | ecosystem: Environmental > Terrestrial > Soil > Wetlands > Peat... | reverse complement strand
CGCAAAGGCGATCGGCAGGAGATCTCCCTCGGAGCCGCCGACGACGACCACGTCGCATTCGTCGGTTTCGATGAGCCGGTGGCCGTCGATGAAGGCCAGCACGCTGCTGGCGCAGGCGGCGACCTGAGTGATCACCGGACCCGTGATCCCGTACTTGATCGAGATCTGACAGGCAGCCATCGAGCCCGACAGGGCAGGGATGGCAAAGGGCGAGACCTGGCCCTTCCCCTTGGTCTCGAGGACCTCGGTCCCCTCGATGATCTGCTCCAGTCCGCCGCCTCCGGTGTTGAAGCAGACGCCGACGCGGTCCATCTCTTCGGGTGTGTACGAGGCGAAGTCGATGCCGGACTCGTTGATAGCCTCGGTTGCGGCCGCCATGCCGAGCTGGATGAAGCGACTCATGCGCCGTGCCATCTTGCGATCCATCCCGACGGTCGGGTCGAAGTCCTTGACGTGCGCCGCGATGCGAACGTCCAGGCCCGAAGGATCGAACGTGCTGATCGTGGTTACGCCCGAAGCGCCTGCCAGAAGGTTCTCCCAGAAGGCGGCGGCGGTGTTACCGATCGGGGTAACGGCCCCAAGACCGGTAACAACGACGCGACGCGCAAGGTTCTCATTGGGCACGACGATCTCCTACGACGTGTCAGGTGGCGAGGCGCGCGCCGTAGCTCGCGACGCTCCGATTCATCCGCCGACCGGGCTCACAGCGGGCCGGCCGGCGTGACGGCTAACGGCCCACTCGCATGCCGGCGGGCACGGACCAATCGGGTGAATTGTACAGTCCCGAGCGAGAGCCCTCAGTCGCCGCTGTAGTGCTTGAAGATCAGGGCCGCGTTGTGGCCGCCCAGGCCGATGTTGTTCGACAGCGCGTACCGAAGCGGCTTCCCTATCGTCTCGGTGGCCACGTTCAGGTTGCATTCCGGGTCGGGCTCGCGGTAGTTGAGCGTCCCCGGAACGATGCCGTGGTACACGGAGAGCACCGTGGCCAGGCCCTCGAAGGCGCCCGCCGCGCCCATCATGTGGCCCGTCATCGACTTGGTGGCGGAGATCAGGACGTCCGGTGTATGGCTGCCGAAGACGGTCCAGATGGCCTCCGTCTCGCGCTTGTCGCCCATCGGAGTCGACGTCCCGTGGGGGTTGATCATGTCGATCTCGTCGGCCGGCACGCCCCAGCGCTCCAGGGCCATGTTCATAGCTCGGGCCGAGCCCTCGCCGTTTTCCGCCGGCGCGATCATGTCGAAGCCGTCGGCCGCGGAGCCGTAGCCGACGACCTCGGCATAAATGCGGGCCCCGCGCGCCTTCGCCAGCTCGAGGTCTTCCACGATCAAGGCGGCGCCGCCCTCGCCCAGGACGAACCCGTCGCGAGTCAGGTCGAACGGCCGGCTCACGGTAGAGATCGGCTCGCCCGGACGTGGGGAGCCCATGCCGCGCATGTTCGAGAAGCCGATATGGACCAGTTCGAGGAGCGGCGATTCCGCCGCCCCCGCGATTACGGCAATGCAGTCACCGCGCCGGATCGCCTCCGCTGCTTCGCCGATGGCGGTCGTGCCGGTCGAGCACGCCGAGACAGGGCAGAAGTTGTGGCCCTTCGCCCCGGTCTCGATGGCAATCGTCCCGGAGCTGGCGTCCACCAGCCCGTTGGCGATGAAGAAGGGGCTGACGGATCGCGGGCCCTTCGAGTGCCAGATCTCCTGGTTCGAGATGAAGAGGCCCTGGCCACCGCCGCCGGAACCGTAGATGACGCCGACGTCGTAGTGGTTCTGGTCGGTGATCTCCAGGCCCGAGTCGGCCAGGGCTTGCTTGGCCGAGGCGACCGCGTAGTGCACGGTCGTGTCGGTTCGGCGGGCGTCCTTGAAGTTCATGTATTTGCCGGGGTCGAAGTCCCTGACCTCCGCCGCAGCCTTGTGCTCGTAGGGCGTAGTGTCGAAACGAGTGATCTCGCCGATGCCGCTGCGTCCTTCGACGAGGCTCTGCCATGCGGCGTCTTTGTCGTTGCCGACCGAGCTGATGACCCCCAGCCCGGTGATGGCCACTCGTCTCGTGTAATCGGGTTTGCGCACTGGGTCGTATTCCTCCTGGGTGGCTGCGGCCGAAACGGGGTCCTGCGGGTGTGCTAGCTGGTGACGGGAGAGGCTGATTCGATGAATGGGACGGCGATGCCGCCCGGCGCCGAGGCGTCGTCCAGGGCGATTGCCGTGGCGTCCGGCGCGATGCGCTTGATCAGGCCGGTCAGGACCTTCCCCGGCCCGACCTCGATGAAAGTCGTAACTCCCTCGGCGCTCATCCGCTCGACCGCGGAAACCCAGTCCACGCCGCGCGTCAGGTGCTCGATGAGCTCATTTCGCGCGGCTGCGGCGGTGGCGATCGGACGCGCATCGGCGTTGGTGAGCATCGGGATCTGCGGGTCGGAGAACGCGATGGGCTCGAGGACGCGGGCCATCCCCACTGCCGCTTCGGCCATCAGCGAGGAGTGTGCCGCGACGGACACGGGCAGAACCTTCACGAGCCGGGCGCCGAGCCCCCTGGCGCCCGCTGCGGCCGCTTCGACGGCGGCACGATCGCCGGAGATGACGACCTGGCCGGGCGCGTTCCGGTTGGCCACGGTCAGGCTGCCGTGGGGAGTGCCGAGGGCCATGAGCTCATCCAGGCGGGCGTTGTCGAGGCCGATCACCGCAGCCATCGCGCCCGATCGGCCCTGTCCGGAGGCCTGCATCTGGCGTCCGCGTTTGCGGACCAGACGGACGGCGTCGGCCAGCGAGATGACGCCGGCGGCGACCATGGCGCTGTACTGGCCCATCGAATGACCCGCCACGTAGGCAGGCGTCGGGGCCGCGAACCCGGCAGCGGCCCAGCGGTCCCGCAGCGCGACCAGGAAGGCTACCGAGACTGCGACGATGGCCGGCTGTGAGTTGGCCGTCAGGTCGAGCTGTTCGGCGGGCCCATCGAAGGCGAGCCGGCTGATCGATTCGCCGAGTGCCTCATCCGCTTCCGCCAGGACGGCCGCCGCTGCCGGCGATCCCTCGGCGAGGAGCTTGCCCATCCCCACCGACTGCGACCCTTGCCCCGGAAACACGAATGCGATGCGGTCCATTACGTTGTGATCGATCTCCTGCGGCTCGCCAGAAGTTACCGACGCGATCGTCCGAGCCAGGGTGAGCCGCGTGGCTTGCGACCGCCGGGGCGGCCTGTGGATACGAATCGTAAGCCTCTTGAACGGCTCTACTAAGGAAAGTGTGTGCAGGTTTGCACGCATCAGGCATTTCGGCGTACGCTGGCGGCCTCATGCCTCAGTTTCGACCCAAGCTTCCCAGCCTCGGACCCCGCGCCGTAGATCAGGGAAATGCCGGGCCTGTCGGTCCGACGGCGGGGGCTTCCGAGGATCCGGCCGGCACAGCCCCGCAAGACGAGCCGAACCGGCCGCGCGAAGACAGGGCGCGCAGCCGAGCCTCGCTCCGCCTGCTCAGAGACCGGCCGCGCCCTTTCCTGCACATGCCGTCCCTGACGGTCCCGAGCAGGACCGCCGTCGAATCCGCTGCCCGGGAACTGCTCTCGGCGCCCGTAGAGGCGGCCCGGCACCGCCTGCAGAACCCGCGCGAGCTGTCCGAGCGGATAGCCATGGGCCGCGCCATCTGGCGAGATCTCGTAATCGGCTTCGCGGCACAGCTGGGCGAGCTGGGCCTGGGCTTCACGCAGCTGGCGGCGCTCTATGCCCTGGCCGACGGCGGCACGATGACCGTGGCCGACCTGGCGGACGTACTCGGTCGCTCCCCGTCGGCCGTGAGCCGGCTGGCCGACGGCCTGGTCCAGCGTCAGCTCGTCGAGCGACAGCAGGACGTCGAGGATCGCAGGCAGCGGACGCTGGCCCTCACGGGGCGCGGTCAGGCCCTCCTGGGGTTGGTGGACCGGGCCCGCGCGGAGGAGTTTCTCTCGATAGTCCGACCGCTTCCCACAGCGGAACGAGCGGTCGTGGCTATGGGCGTGGCGGCCCTCTCGACCCACGCGATATCGCGGCGAGGCCGTCTGATCAAGCAGCGGTCTCGCTAGGTCCCGTCAACGGCCGGTCCGCTCGAGCCAGCCCTGGAACCAGCCTTCCGGGTTAGTTCTGCGTCGCTGCCTCGACCAGCCTGTGGATCGTGGGCAGCCCGAGGATCTCGCGGCCGAGCTCTTCGTTGTCGACCGAGAGGGACCACTCGGCTCGACCGTCTCGCCGCCCGATGACGCAACAGCCCTTCAAGGCCACGCCGCCGTTTGCGAGCCGGACCGTCAGGTCACCGAGAGCACAGGGTGAGTCCTCGATCTCGACGATCAACGTGGATCCCTCGACGAACGAGTAGCCCATGCTGCGGAGCACTTCGCCGGTCGTCGTGTCGTCGTCGGTGTAGATGAGGGCGCAGGCGAGATCGCCCGCCGTGCTGCCCTGGATCTGGATGATGTTGACGCCTCGCGCGCAGAGCCCTTTGGCGAGGTGGGCGAGTTCGCCTGGTCGATTTGGCACTTGGACTACGAAAGGCTGACCCATGGTTCCCTTCCCGACGTTGGTCAGGCGGCTTGGACTCGGTCGACCAGGGGACGCGGATCGACGATTGTCAGGATCCCCTGACTCGCATGAGCGGGGACGCTGGTTCGGTTGGGTCGATTGTTCGGTCCCGCACCCGAGTCGGGCAAGGGCCGCTTGACCCGGCCCGCATGGGCCCAAGGTTCCCCTTGGGGACGCGATGGCGCAAGTTCATCCGGAGCCGGAGCGGAAGTCGGCGTCCGGCAACGTCAAAACGTCGGCCCGACGCTCCCCCCAGCCGTCAGCCGCAGAAGCGGATGACCGCCTCCCAGAGCACCGGCAGGCCGAAGCGCAGAGCCTCGACGCTTACTCGCTCGTCGTCGCCGTGCATCAGCTGGAGCAGGCCGTCTTCCGGGCTCAGTTTGAGCGGCGAGAAACCGTAGGTCGGAACGCCGATGCGGGCCAGGTGCTTGGCGTCCGTGGCATACGGTGCCAGCATCGGCAAGGGCACGCCGTCGGGATCGTGGTGGCGCAGGGTAGCCTCGAGGATCCCGTAGAGGGGTCCTTCCATCGGCGCCTGCACTGCGGGCCCGATCTGCTGGCACTGGACGTCGACGTGCGACCACAAGTCCTCGCCCATCCGCTGGCGCAGCTGATCGCGCATCGCCGGCTCGTCGGTGCCCGGCAGAGTGCGGCAGTCGAGCTCGATCTCGGCGGTGCCTGGAATGACGTTGTACTTCAACCCTGCGCTCAGAATCCCGGTCGAGATCGTGTCGTGGATGACCGCGGAGGCCTGCCTCGCCAGGATCGGGTCGCATAGCTCGCGCAGCGTCGCCTCGACCCGCTCGGGGCTGGAGGATGTGAGGCCCATTACCGCTGCCTGAGCCCCGGCCGAAAGGCGCGGCATCGCCCGGCCGAGCAGCGCCCAGATGGTCTCGGTCAAGCGTGGCGGCCCCGGCTCGGCGAGCCTGGTGACGATCTGCGCCGCCAGGACCGCCGCGTTCTCTTCGGTCGGGACCGAGCCGTGGCCCCAGCGGCCGCGGACGGTGAGCTTGTAGACGACGAAGCCCTTCTCGGCGACCTGGATCGGGTAGAAGCGCGTGCCCGCATAGCTGACGGCTATTCCGCCCGCCTCGTTGAGGGCGCCGGCCGCCTGCAGCCAGTCCGGATGCTCGTTGACGATCCAGTTCGCACCCTTCCAGCCGCCCGCCTCTTCGTCGGCGGTCGCGCAGAAGATGATGTCCCGGCGCAACCCGGGGATTGGGTCGGCGGCCGGGTCGCGACCTGCGGCCCTGGCGGTGGCCGCGAGAAGGCGCATCACCTGCACCTCCATCGCCACCATGGACTTCATGTCCAGCGCGCCGCGACCCCAGATGTAGCCGCGCTCGATCTCCGCGCCGAACGGGTCGTGAGTCCAGCCTTCCGGAGGGGCGGGCACGACGTCGAGATGGGACAGCAGCAGCAATGGATCGCCGCCACTGCCGTCGCCGCGAATCCGGCACACGATGGAGCCTCGGCCGCGGTACGGCTCGACGACCTCGGGCTTCAAGCCGGCGTCGACCAGCACCTGCTCGAGATACCGGGCGGCTTTGATCTCGCCGCCGGGTGGATTTACCGTCGGGATCCGAATCAGCGCCTGCAACAGCTCGATGAGTTCGGCGAGCTCTCGCTCCGGCGACTTCTGCTTGGCTATCGACTGCCTGCCGGGGTTGGTGTCGAGACCCGTCCGCTTTGCCATCCCCGACCTCCAAGCGCAGCGACACACATGGCCGTCAGCAGCGTCGGGACGATGATGACCCTTCCGGCGGCCGGGTACCACTAGAAAGAAGGTTCAAGGCATACGGTACGCGCGGCTCAGCCTGGCTGGAACGCCTTCGGACCGATTCCTGCACAACGCCAGGGCGCGACCGGACCTATCGTCCGAGCCGCTCTGCGAGTCGCTCTCCGGTGGTGACCGCGCCGTATGACGCGGACGAAACCAGCGCCGCGTACTTGGCCATGACTCCGGTCTTGTAGCGTGGCGCCGGCGGACTCCAGCGGGCGCGGCGCGCGGCGAGGACGTCCTGGTCGACGTTGAGGTCGAGAGCGTGGCGGTCCACGTCGATGACGATCTCGTCGCCGTCCTCGACCAGCGCGATCGGGCCGCCGAGCGCCGCTTCGGGCGCCACGTGGCCGATCATCAGGCCGTGCGTGCCGCCGGAGAAGCGGCCGTCGGTGAGCAGCGCGACGTGCTCGCCCATGCCCTCGCCGACGAGCGCCGCGGTCACCGACAGCATCTCCTGCATGCCGGGGCCTCCGACCGGCCCCTCGTAGCGGATGACGATCACGTCGCCTTTGGCGATCTTCTGCTTGCGAACGGCGTCGTAGCAGGCGTTCTCGTTCTCGAAGACCCGTGCCGGGCCCTTGTGGAAGCGGCGCTCATGGCCGGCCAGCTTGATGACGCAGCCCTCCGGAGCGAGCGTGCCGTGGAGGATGGTCAAGCCGCCGGTGGCCTTCAGAGGCGCCTCGATCGACACGACGACTTGCTGGCCGGCGGTCTCGGCAGTGGCAGCCGCCACTGCGCCGATCGTGCCACCGTCGACATTCGGCGTGGAGCCGTCGATCAGATCTTTCTTCAGCAGCTCGCGGGTGACGAGTGACAGGCCGCCGGCCTCGAACAGGTCCGCGGCGGCGTAACGGCCGCCCGGGACGAGGTCGCCGACGATCGGCGTGCGGTCGGCGATCTCGCCGAACTCGTCGATGTGGAGCGGCAGCCCGTACTCGTGGGCGATGGCGAGCAGATGCAGGACCGCGTTTGTCGAGCCGCCCGTCGCGGCGACGCAGGCGATGGCGTTGTCGATCGACTTGCGGGTAACGAACTCCTTCGGCCGGACGTCGCGCCGGACCAGGTCCATGACGATTTCGCCGCAGCGATTCGCGGCCGCGTTCTTGTCGGGATGCTCGGCCGGAATGCCGTTCAAGCCCGCGGGCGACAGCCCGAGGATCTCGAGGACCATCGACATGGTGTTGGCCGTGTACTGGCCACCGCACGCGCCCGCGCCCGGACAGCTCACCGACTCGATCTCGTATAGCTCCTCGGCGGTCATCTTGCCGGCGCGGTAGGCGCCGATGGCCTCGAAGATGGTCACGATCGTGGCGTCGCGCTTGCCCTTGTACACGCCCGGATAGATCGAGCCGTTGTAGAGAATGACGCCCGGGATATCGAGCCTGCCGAGGGCGATGATCGCGCCGGGGATCGTCTTGTCGCAACCGACCAAGCAGACGATGCCGTCGAACAGGTGGCCGCGAGAGCACAACTCGATCGAGTCGGCGATCACTTCGCGGCTGATCAGGCTGGCCTTCATGCCTTCGGTGCCCATCGAGGTGCCGTCGGAGACGGCGATGGTGTTGAACTCCATCGGCGTCCCGCCCGCCGCCCTGATACCCGCCTTGACGTGCTCGGCCAGATGCCGCTGGTTGTAGTTGCACGGCATCGTTTCGATCCAGGTCGTTGCCACGCCGATGATCGGCCGGGCCAGGTCCTGGTCGTTGAAGCCGATGGCCTTGAGCATGCCGCGCGCGGCGGCGCGGTCCGGGCCGTCGGTCAGCGCGGCGCTGTGGCGCTTGGCGGGATCGCTGGGCACGTCGTAGGGAAGCGGGCGAGGGGCGTCGTCAGGCATGGTTCCTCCGCGGGGTGTGCGGTGCTTGTCGGTCTCCCCAAGTTTAGGCAGATTGAGACGGCAACGGCGCGAAGGCGGGCTCAGAGGCTCTGGATCAGCCAGTTCAACAGGCTGCCGTGGAAGTGGGGCGGCCGCCCGAGACGCAAGTCGGCCGCAATGGTCCGGCGCTCGCCGTCAGCGCCGACGGCCGTGACCGTGACCCACCAGTCCGACTGGGTTGGGGAGAGAGTCGTGAAATCGATGATGCTGCCGCTCGAGGCTAGCGTCGCTCGACTGGCCGTTGGGTCGGGCGCGATCAGCATGCCCTCGCGGCGCGCCGGCCAGATCTCGAGTTGCACGTCGATCCAGCCGGAAGCCTCCGGCAGCGTGACCTGGACCTGCGAGCCCGCTCCATTGGCCCCGCCTGTCCAATTCATCGACACATTCGGCACGGCCGTATAGGGCGCGGATCCGGCCGGCTCCTGGTCCGGCTGAAACTCCCAGGCTCGAACTCCCGGCAGGATCAACAGTGAGATCGCCAGGGCGCCCCCCAGAGCCACGCCACCGACCGTGAGCACGTCTCCGGTCGCCGGCTTCGGCCGCCTCGTTCCGGCGATCCAGGCGAACGGGATGGCGATCAGCGTTGTGGCGCTGAGCGGATCGAGGTTCGCCGGGACCACCAATGCCAGAAGCGCCAATGGGGGAGCGCCCAGCAGCGCCCATTTGGTCCAAACCACCGCCTCCGCCTGGCGTGACTTGAGGCTCAGGGCCGGCATGCTGAGGCGGGCACCCAGGAACGCGCCCACGCATCCGGCGATGCCGAGCTCCTCGGTGTGAAGCTCGCCGACGTTCGGGGCGTAGAGATGGATTCCGAACGCGCCGCCGACGTGGGTCAGCAGCCAGAGGAGAGCGGGAGTCAGGGTCGCCAGGAGGATCCAGGTCAGCGCCATCGTCCCGAAAGATGCAAGGGTGGCCTCGGCGCTGGCCCACTGAAGTCCGTGGCGGAGGCGCTGCGGGGTGAGCTGGGCCACGCTGATCTCGGCGCCGAGCTCACTCGCCGGACCCAACGTCGCAATCGCTTCGGTGATGGCCTCCTTCGGTTCGCAGCCGCCGGCTCGAAGATGTGCGGCACTGTCCGCGATGTGATCCTCGATCTCGGCCCGCGCGTCGTGGCGGTATACGGCCGAAAGGTGCAGCGACGCCTCCAGCTCGCCGAGGAAGGCCTTGACGGGCGCCAGCTCGACGATGTCGCTTCGGGTTACGTCAAGGCCCGGGGGTATCGAGTCGGGATCGGCGTCGGGATCGGGAGCGTCGAGGGCCGATTGCCAGACCCAGCCGCTCTCGTCACTGCCCGAGCCTGGGGGCGCGCTCGCGCCGCGGTTCCGTCCGGGCGCGAGGGTCGCCCAGCCGTGGCTCTCGGCTTCCGCGAGGCCGGCGGCCGTGATGCGGTAGGTCCGCCTGGTGCGCTCGCCCTCGCACCAGGAGCTTTCGAGCAAGCCCCCGGCTTCGAGTCGATAGAGGGTGGGATATAGGTTGGCCTCGCTCAGGCCTCCCTGCGCGCCGTGGACGGGACCGAGCCATTGCCAGATCGCGTAGCCGGAGAGGTCCCGCTCCCGAAGCGCACCGACGATGGCCCTGGTGATTCGCAAGTCGGTCGCGGCCGACGTGGCTTCGTTCATCCGATCGCGCCAACTCCAGATGCTGTCGCCTGCCAGGCTACGCCGCAATGGCAACCGCAGCTGTCCAGACGCGATCCCGTACCGCGGTGTTCATCGGCGGTTTCGGCCGGTTGCGGCGGGAGGTCGGCGGGCGCGGCGCGTCGCTCGGTCAGTTGGAGGCGGTCAGCCAGTCCCAGATCGTTCCCGAGAACTGCGTGTATACGAAGTCCGGCCGGATGCCGAGCCAGTAGCGCTGTCCGTCGGGCGCAATCCCGGTCAGGAAGATCCACCAGCGTTCCGTTCGCGAATGCGACAGGTTGAGGTGTCCCTCGATAACGCCCTGAGGACCGACGGCGGCCGGGGCCGTCGCGAAGGGCGCGTTGTAGCTGATGTCCAGCAGCCCCAGGAACACGTCGGCCCCCGGGTACGGCCCGGCTCGCCAGGCTTCGATCCGGAGATCTCGGAACGACGCCAGCGCGGGTGCGTTGTCGACCTGGATTGCCGCCGGCGCAGCTACGCCGCCGTCCACGAGGGACTGGCCGTCCACGAGGAACTTCATGCCGTCGTCCGGCCAGTGCGGAGCGACGTGGTTCCAGCCGATGCTGTCCGCGGTGTAGCTGGTGTCCGAGCCGTCGAGACTGCTGCCCGCGTAGCTTGTGACCATGAGGCCGGGTATCGCGACGACCAAGAGCAGCGCGATCGCCGCCGCGAACCAGCGCCCACCGACGCTCGGCAAGTGCGAGTCCACTCTGAAGAGGGAGCCGGCCGCGAACGCGATCGGGATGACGAGCTCGAACGCGACGACGAGCCAGCTCTGCTGAACGGTCACTACGAACATCAACAGCCAGCCCAACCCCAGCAGGCCGGCGAGTGCCCACCAGCGCCCGAGTCTGGCTGCAGACCGTCCGCTGATTTCGGCCGACGCCTGAACCCCTCGACGCCCGGCGACGAACGCCGCCGGCCAGGCCAGCATTCCGGCCAGGGCTGTGCCAAAGCCGAGCTCGTGAGGGTCGATGTTGGGGCGGATGACATGCGTGACGACGAAATCTACGGCCGGACGGAGGCCGATCGCGAACAGGATCGCAAGGAGCAGGAATATCGTGACCGCAAATATGTAGCCCTGCAGCGCACCGATCCCGGCCGACCACACCCCACCCGCCGCGCCGGCGAGCAGCTGCTGGGTCGACTGGTGGGTTTTGCTCAGGTCGCGCGCAAGGTTGTCGGCGCGACCGAGTCGCGCAATGGCTTCCCGGGTCGCGAAGCCGGCGTCCTGCCCTTCGGCCTGGATGGCCGCGATCGAGTCGCTCAGATGGTCGGCCAGCTCCGCTCGAACCTCTCGGCGGGTCTCGACCGGAAGCTCGAGCCTTGCGTGCACCGTCGTCAGATAGTCGAGCGCCTCTGGGGGCAGGGGGCCCTCGGTGCGTGAGTCGAGTGCCTGCCTGCGGGCTTCTTGCGACCTACCGTGCCGGGATAGCGTGGCCCGAGCGTAGATGGCCCAGGCGAGCAGCACGCAAGTCGCGATCAGCTTGGCGAGACTCGACGCCCACAGCGTTACGGCCAGAATCAGAGCTGCGGAAGCCAGGGCGAAGCCGAAGAGCCTAGCCATTCGCGTTCCCAACGACCGAGCGCGCCATTGCGCTCGCGAACGAGCTCCATTCCCTTTCCCGTTCCTCGAACAGCGCTCCGCCCAGGGGGGTGATGGCGTAATAGCGGCGGCGCGGGCCCTTGTCGCTCTCGCGCCACGTGGCCACCAGTGCCCCATCGGCTTCCAGCGCGTGGAGCGCGGGATAGAGCGCGCCCTCGCTCGGGGCGAAGGCTCCGCCGCTCCGCTCCCGGATGCGCTGCGCGATCTCGTAGCCGTAGAGCTCGCCGTCGCGGAGCACGCTCAGCACCAGCAGGGGAGTCGTACCCTTCAGAAGCTGGCCCCTGATCCTCCCGACGCCCATGTCCCGCCTCTGCGTACGCTGTCCAAACCCGAGTACCTCAGATAACGAGGTAGATCATAGCCAGCCAAGATCGCGGCAGTCAAGCGTTTGGATGCGGACGCGAAGAGACCCGCGCTATTCCGACGAGTCTCCGGTTGAGATGCTCGAGCTACAGAGCCGCCGCGCCCTCGCGAGAGTCGATGCGAGCCGGATGGGCGGCCTCCCAGGTCTCGATGGCCGGGAGCCTCGACAGGACGTAGCCGACCTCGTCGGTGCCGGCGAGGATCATCGTCCGGGCGAACGGGTCGATCTCGAACGCGAACGAGTCTCCGCCCGGCAACGTCACCTGCTGCGCTTCGAGGTCTACGGTCCACTCGGCGTCCGGGTTTGCGGCCACGAGCTCCACGAGTGCCGCATACCGCTCCGGAGTGACGACAATCGGAAGCAGCGCGTTCTTCAGGGAGTTGCCATTGAAGATGTCGGCGAAACTCGTCGAGAGGATGGCCCGGATGCCCCACGCCCGCAGCGCCCACGGAGCGTGCTCGCGCGATGACCCGGCGCCGAAGTTGTCACCGACGAGGAGGATCTGGCGGGCGGCGTTGTGGGGCTCGTCGATGAAGGACACCGGCTCGCGGCGCTTGCCGTCCGGCGTGAAGCGCCAGTCGAAGAAGAGCGCGTCGGCCAGCCCCGCCTTGTCGGTGATCTTGAGGAAGCGGGCCGGGCAGATCTGGTCGGTGTCGATGTTCGAGCGCGGGATCGAGATCACGCGGCTGGTGGTCTTGACGAAAGGTTCGGGCATGTCAGTGGGCCTCCACGGCCGGGCTCTGAGGGGCGGGTAGCGTTCGTGGATCGGTCACGACGCCGGTGACCGCGCTCGCGGCCGCGGTCAACGGCGAGGCGAGGAACGTTCGCCCGCCCTTGCCCTGGCGGCCCTGGAAGTTGCGGTTCGAGGTGCTGATGCCGTACTGGCCTGGCTCGAGCTGGTCGCCGTTCATGGCGATGCACATCGAACAGCCCGACTCGCGCCACTCGGCGCCGGCAGCGCGGAACACCTCGTCGAGGCCTTCGCGCTCAGCTTGGGCCTTGACCTGCTGAGATCCGGGGACGACCAGGACGCGCAAGCCGTCCGCGACATGGCGCCCGCCGAGGACCGAGGCCGCGACGCGCAGGTCCTCGATCCGGCCGTTCGTGCACGACCCGATGAAGACGACGTCGAGCTTCTGGCCGGCGATCGACGCCCCCGGCGTCAGGCCCATGTAGGCGAGGGCTCGCTCGAGGTCGTCGCGTGCGGCCGGCTCGACGTCGGTCAGGGCCGGGATTCGGCCGGTCACGGGAATGCCCATGCCCGGGTTGGTGCCGTAGGTGACCATCGGCGCGAGCTGGTCGCCGTCGATGACGATCGTCCGGTCGTAGACGGCGCCTTCGTCGCTCGGCAGTCTGCGCCAGCGCGCGACCGCGTCGTCCCAGGCCGCTCCCTGCGGAGCGAACTTGCGGCCCTTCAGGTACGCGAACGTGGTCTCGTCCGGGGCGATGAGCCCGGCTCGGGCGCCGCCCTCGATCGACATGTTGCAGACGGTCATGCGCTCTTCCATCGACAGGGCGCGGATGGCGTCGCCCGTGTACTCGATGACATGGCCGGTTCCGCCGCCGATGCCGATCCTTGCGATCAGGGCGAGGATGATGTCCTTGGCCCCGACACCCGGCTGGAGCTTCCCGTCGATCTGGACCCGGAACGTCTTGGGCTTGCGCTGGAGTAGCGTCTGCGTGGCCAGGACCATCTCGATCTCGCTCGTCCCGATGCCGAACGCGAGCGCCCCGAAGGCGCCGTGCGTGGCGGTGTGGGAGTCGCCGCAGACGATCGTCATGCCCGGCTGCGTCAGACCCAACTCCGGCCCGATGACATGGACGATGCCGCGCGTCGGCGAGCCCTTGCCGTGGAACGGGATCCCGAACTCGCGGCAGTTCTCCTCGATCTGGCGGAGCTGTTTGGCGGCCAGTTCGTCGGCGATCGGGATCGACGGATCCAGCGTTGGGATCGAATGGTCGGCCGTCGCGACGGTCTGGCCCGGCTTGCGAACCTTCAGGCCACGCTCGCGCAGGCCGGTGAACGCCTGAGGGCTGGTGACCTCGTGGACGAGATGTAGATCGATCGCAAGGATTGCCGGTGCGCCGGGGTCGGACGACGCAACGTGGTCGTCCCAGATCTTCTCCACAAGGGTGCGCGGTTTGTCAGCCATGTTCTACTCGCGATCGATTGCCCCGACTCACAGCGGACGGGGCCATCGAATTTACCAGATGACTGCAAATCGATGCGCCGGGAAGCCTGGCGGGTCAAACTGGCGATGGCCCGGAAGTAGGGGTTACCCGCAGTCCGCCACTTTCATACCGTGCAAGCAGCCATGGCCACCGCATCTCCGAAACCACAGGTTAGCGCCGTCATGCCATGCCTCGACGAGGCGCGCACGATCGCGGCCTGTATCGAGAAGGCGCAGTCTTGCTTCCGCAAGCTCGGCATCGACGGCGAAGTCATCGTCGCCGACAACGGATCGTGCGATGGATCGCAGGAAATCGCCCGCTCACTCGGCGCGAGAGTGGTCGAGGTCGAGCAGCGCGGCTACGGCGCGGCCCTCATGGGTGGGATCGAAGCGGCGCGCGGATCGATCGTCGTAATGGCGGATGCCGACGACTCGTACGACTGGTTGGAGATGGGCGCGTTCGTCGACAAGATCCGGTCCGGGTTCGACCTCGTGATGGGCAACCGGTTCGCCGGTGGAATCCAGCCTGGGGCGATGTCGCCGCTGCATCGCTACGTCGGGAATCCAATCCTCTCGCTGGTTGCCCGGGTCGCATTTCGTGCCCCGATTGGCGACTTCCACTGCGGCATGAGGGCCTTCACGGTCGACGGGTACAAGCGGATGCAGGTTCGTACTCGGGGCATGGAGTTCGCCACGGAGATGGTCGCCAACGCCGTGCTGGCGGGGCTGCGGATAGGTGAGGTGCCCGTGATCCTGTACCCCGATGGCCGCAACAGGCCGCCGCACCTCAACACCTTCCGCGACGGCTGGCGCCACATTCTCTTCATCGCCACCTACGCGCCCGATCATCTGTTTCTGATACCGGCCCTGGCGTGCCTCGCCGTAGGCGTGCCGCTGGTCGGTCTGCTCGCCGCTGGGCCCGTCACGATCGGTTCCGCATACATCGGCATCCACTGGCTCGCCCTCGGCTCGATGCTGACGTTGTGCGGGATATCGCTGCTCGTGTTCGGAACGATCGCGAAGCTCCTGATCAGGCGAACCCACCCGGCGATGAGGAGCAGTCTGGCGAGTTGGGCTCTCGAGGGCTTCCGAGTCGAACAAGGATTGGTGCTGGGGCTGGCGATGATTCTCGTTGGGCTGGGCGTGGAGTTCGCCGTCTTGACGCGTTTCGTCGCGGCGGGCGGCGGCCCGTCCGAGTTCACCGTGCACCCGACTATCGCTGCGGCGACCCTCGTGGTTGCGGGCGTGCAGCTTTGCTTCAGCTCGTTTCTGGTGCGGTTGATGGCCGAAGAGGCGCACCGAACCGATGTCTGAGGGGCTCGCCGCCAGGCGGTTTGGCCGTGACCCAATCCAGATCGCCATGCCAGGCGTGGCTGCCGCGGTCGTGGCCATCCTGCTCGCGGTCGCTATCGTGCAACAGGGCAGGCCATTGTGGCCGCCGCAGATTGTGGATCTCCCGGCGGCCGCGCTGGTCCTGGCTAGCCTGCTGCTCGCAATCCGTCTTCCGCTGCCGGCCGCGCTCTGGCAAGGGCTGGTCCGCCTGTCCCAAACGAAACACCCCTACCTGCTCCTCGCGGCGCTGACGTTCGTCGTGCTGGCGCTGGGGACCATCCTGGTCCTTGGGACCACGCCAACGACCACCGACGAGGCGGTGCCTCTCTACCAGGCGCGGCTATTCGCCGAGTTCAAGGTCATCACTCAGTACCCGGTTGGCTTCGTCAATGCCGTGATCCCGCAGGCGGACCAGCAAGCCTTCGTGATCGTGTCGCCGGAAGGGCGGGCTATCTCCGTCTACTTCCCGGGCTGGGCCCTACTGATGACGCCCTTCGTCTGGCTCGGCGCACCCTGGATGCTGGGCCCGGCAATGGGCGCCACGGCCGTCTACATGATCGGCCGTCTTGCGGCCCTGCTCACCTCGGCGCGCACGGCCGCGATCGCCCTGATGCTGGCGCTGGCATCCGGATCCTTCCTCCTCACCGGCATGTCGCTGTTTCCTGCGGGTGGTCACCTCACCCTCAGCCTGATCTACGTGTGGTTTGTGCTGCGAGGCAAGAATCGGGACTACTTCCTCGCAGGCCTCGTGGGTGGGCTTGCCCTCAGTCTCAACAACCCGTTCCCGCACGCCGCCTTCGCGGTTCCGTGGCTGCTTTGGCTCCTGCTCGACCCGACACGGCGCAGGGGCCTTGTGCCGTTATGCCTCGGCTATTTCCCCGGCCTGGCCCTGATCGCCGGCTGGATAGTGCTGCAGGGATCGCTGGCCACGCCCGGGGCCGCGGCTTCCGGCAGCTTCTGGTCGTCGAAGCTTCCGCAGCTGGTGAACTTCCCCAGCATCCACTCCGTGGGTCTGCGCTTCTTCGAGGTTTTGACCGCATGGTCTTGGGCCGCTCCCGGAGTTCTGGTGCTCGCCGCCGCCGGCTGGTGGCAGACGCGAGGCAACGTCGCGCTGCGGTTGCTGGGCGTCTCTTTCGTCTCCACGGTGTTGCTCTACACGCTCTCCCCGCTGGACCAGGGCGTTGGCTACGGCGCCCGATACTTCAGCGTGGCCTGGGGAGGCTTGCCCATCCTCGCCGCCGTAGCGCTCTCCTCGCCCGGTAAGGAAGCGCTATGCCGCTTCGCTCTCGGGGCGGCCCTGATCGGAGCGCTCCTCGTCGTTCCGCTACAGCTGGTCTACGGCAACGTGCAGCACAACCGCGGCGCCGAACCGATCGACGCACTCAGTGGCCCGGGCGTGGATCTCTACTTCGTCGACTTCTCGCACGCGGGCGCGCAGGAAACGGTGCTGGCCAACGACCTGTCTCATGGGGCCCGGCTCGAGCTCGTCAGCCAGGGGCAGGCGATCGATCAGTCCATCGTCGATCGGTGGTTCCCGGGCTCACGTCTCGTTGTGCACAACGCATACGGCAGCGGCTACGCCCGACCTTGAGGGGCGACCGGCTCGCCTGGCATGTGCGAATCGACCATGTCGCCGAACAGTCGGAGGTAGGCTGCCGCAGCCCGATCCCAATCCCAGTGGAGCCGCGCGAACTCTATCCGGGCCAGCGCCGACGCGGAAGTATCGCCGCGGATGATTTCCTCGATCCGTCGGGCCCATCGCCGCGCCGCGTCGGCGCCAAGTGCTGGCTCGCTTGCCGCAACCGACGCCACCGCGCTGTAGCCGGCCATCGTCGACGGGTCGACCAGGACGGGCAGGCCCATCGCCAGGGCTTCGCTCACGACGAGGGGAAACCCTTCACCCACGCTGGGGAGGACGAGTATGTCGGCTGCGGCGTAGAGTTCGGCAACGGTCCGGCCCGTCCTCTGCCGTTCGACACGCACGTTGGGGAGGTGCCAGGACTCGGGATCGAGCGGGCCGCGACCGGCGAAGACCCAGTCGACTTCGGTCATTTCTCTCGCCAGGTCATGCAACAGGGGGAGCCCCTTTCTGTCCACGAAGCGTCCGACGAAAAGCACCATTGGCTGCCCGCCTATTCCGAGCTCGTCCCGGACGCGCTGTCTGTCCGATCTGGCGAGTGGCCTGAACGTCTCGAAGTCGACGCCATTCGGCACCAGAGTCTCTCTGCGCAATGCCCAGCGCGCGAGGAATTCCGCGCGGACCCGCTCGCTCACAAAGACAACCGCGGCCGCGCGAGTCAGTACGAGCCGTCCGACGACCGCCAGTGCCCCAGCCATCAGTCTTCGTTCTACCCCGCTTCGATAGGGGATCGCGCCCACGTGCACGGTTACGACAAGGGGCCTCCCCGTGGCCATGGCGGCGATCGCAGCGGCGAGGTTGGCCGGGTAGATCAGGTCGTGCACCCAGACGATGTCTGATGCGCGGACAGCCCCAAGGAGTCTGAGGACGGCAAGCGGGGATGGGATCGGGACCGGCAGGCCGAACCGCCTTTCAAGGCCGTTCCAGCACCTCATCGGGCGAAGGGCGACGCCGTCCACGCCGGCGTCACCCGGGGGGGCCGCGGCGAACCAGATCACATCCGACTCCATCGAGACGCGGCTCGCAAGCTGGCCCGCGACGATTTCGACGCCGCCGCCGTGTGGTGGGTAGAAATGAGTGACCAAGAGCACCCGGGTGTGTCCTTGAGTCTGCTTCTGGGCGAACGCGACACGGGCATGGGTGAGGTAGAGAACAGGAGCCAGCCAGGCAGAAGTGATGACGCTGGCGGTCAGATAGCTCAGCTTCAGCCCATCGACCAGGAACGCCATCGACAGCAGATTCAGAGCGAGACTGACGCCCACCGTGGCGTAATAGCGCGCCAACCTCCGGCCCGGGTGATCTGCGACCCGGTATACCCATCCTCGATTAGCGGCGAACCCATAGGCGTTGCCCAGGATGAAGACAACCACTGTCGCCCAGAGGTACTGGACCCCAAGGCCGCCCACGAGCGATGCGAACAGAACCAGGTTGAGGCCAACCGCTCCAGCCCCAACGATGAGGTATCTCAGGAACCGGTGGCGAATCACCTGGAGCGTTGGCATGCGGCGACGATCCGCGGGCTGCTCACGAGACGCCCGAGGCCTCGATGATGTCCTGCTGCATCCGGCGGACGGCCAGCGCGTCCGCGCGCCCGCAATGCTCGGGGTCGCGACCAGCCGCTATTGCGTCGGCGAACCTGCCCACCACACCGTCCACGCCGTAACGGAGTCGGCCCGTGACGTGGAGAATCCCGCTGGATGCGTAACCAGACCAATGACCGAGGGTGGCCGCCAACGATGATCGCGCCACCGTCGACGTAGTGTGCGCTCGATCATTGGGCAGGCGGAAGTAGATGTCCCGGAAGATGTCCGCTATGCCTATCGCGCGGTCGCCATGAACGGTCAAGAACCACTCGCTGACCGCAGATTCGAAGTTCATCGAGACCGTCACCGGGATTTCTGCGTCCCCTCCCCCCGAGTAGCGTGCTCGGAGCACCTGGGGCGTCCGCCGGCCGTTTCGCCCAAGGGCCAGGTCTACGTCTCGAAGCGTCATGTCCGGCATGACACGGCGCAGAAGATAGAGAAGATGCGGGCTCTCGTCGAAGAACAAACCCAACGGGAGTTCCTCGTACCAATCCGGCAAGCGGCGAGCACGGTTGCTCAGCTGGATAGCTTCGACGCTGCGAATCGTGCCCAGCCGCCCGCTGGAAAGGTCGGACCACATCTGCTCGGCGGAGCGCGAAAACTGGAAGTTGTGCATAACGGCCACGATCGTATTGCCCGGCGTCGCGGCGAGTTCCGAGTCGTGGATGTCGAGCGTAAAGGGCTTCTCCGTCAGGACATGGCAGCCGAGAGCGCGTGCCTCGCTCAGAAGTCCAGCGTGGGCATCGGGCGATGTGGCGATCGTGATTGCCTCTACGGCCCCCATCCAATCCACGGACGCGAGAGAAACCGCCCCCGCATAGTTGGGGAGTCCGAACCGCTTCGCAGCCCTGGCTGCGCGATCTTCGTGGCGATCGATCACTCCAACCAGCTGGAAACGCCGGTCTGACCGTAGTGTGGGCAGGTGGCGGTTCGTGCCGACCCACCCTGCTCCAACGACTGCGGTCCTGATTGGGCGTCCTCGCTCGGTCACCATCCGAGGTTACTCCAGCTCGAACCGGGCCCGCAGCCGGATGTCGCGCGACGAGCGGCCGACCTGGATCTCGAAGGACCCCGGCTCGACGTGCCAGGCGTTTCGCTCCGTGTCCCAGAAAGCCAGGTCACGGTCGGAGATGGCCATCCCGATTTCCGCCGACTCGCCGGGTTCGAGCCGCACGACCGCGAAGCCCTTGAGCTCGCGCGGCGGGCGGCGCACTGACGACTCGAGGTCGGCGACGTAGACCTGGACGACCTCTTTGCCCGCGCGGTCGCCGGCGTTGCGAAGGCGGATTCGAAGCTCGAGCGGTTCGCCCTCGACCTTTCCATCGGCTGCGAGACCCAGCGACTCGTACTCGAAGTCGGTGTAGCCCAGGCCATGGCCGAAGCAGAATCGCGGCTCGATGGCCTTCGCGTCGAAATGGCGGTACCCGATGTCGACGCCCTCGGAGTAGACGAGTTGGTCGTGCTCGTCCGGTGTCGTGTTCAGAGCCGGGTAATCGCCGGAATCTCTGGCGATCGTGACCGGCATGCGGCCGCCGGGTTCGGCGACGCCCAGCAGCACGTCTGCCAGAGCGTTGCCGAACTCCTGGCCGGGCAGCCAGGCGTAGATGATCGCGGCCACTTTGTCGGCCCAGGGCAGGGCCACCGGGCAGCCGGCATTGACCACCACGATGGTGCTGGGGTTCGCGGCGGCGACGCGCTCCACGAGTTCGTCCTGCCGACCCGGGAGCGTGACGGACCTGCGATCGCGGCCCTCGGTGTCCCACGTGTCGTCGGTGCCGACGACGACTATCGCCACGTCCGCCGAGGCCGCGGCCGCTACCGCCCGACCGATCGGGTCCGAGTCCTCGGGTGGCTGGCAGCCGATGGCCAGCAAGCTCGGGGCGTGTACGAGCGAGTGCAACTCGGCCTGGACGAGGATTCGCTGGCCCTCCGCCAGATCGAACGTGGCCCCGCTCTCCTTGCCTTCGAAGAGCGCCGTCGGTACGTCGATTGCGGCGGAGGAGGTGTCCCATTCGTCGGCGACCAGGGCGCCGCCCACCATGAGACGCCGGCCTCCAAGGCCGCGCATAGCGATGGCGTATGAGCCGGCCCGGTCGGCGGTTAGCCAGGTGGAGACGCGGACGGAGAAGTCGTTCTGCGGCAGGCCCGCGGGCAGATCGCCGAAGAGATGCAGCTCGGTCGATACGGTCTGCCAGCGCTCGACCGGATCGCCGACGGGGTCCTGGCCGCGGAAGAACTCCACGCTGATGCCGGGCTGGCCGGTCAGGTCGTGGACGTTCAGCATCGAAAGCGGCGGCAGGAAGCGTTCTGTCCGTCCGCCCTGCTCGTGGACGATCTCCACTTCGGCGGGCAGCGCGGCGCGGAGTCCCTCCAACGGCGTCACGGAGTATGGCAATCGGATATGGGCGGCGCCGCCGCCCTGGATGCACGGTTTGGCCGCGTTCGGCCCGACCACCGCCACCCGGCGCAAGCTCCCGCCCGAAAGCGGCAAGATTCCGTCGTTCGACAGCAGCACGAACGAATCCGCGGCGGCTCGGCGGACGATCGCGGCGGCTTCCGGCGTGGACAGTCGAGTCTGCTCGGTCGGATCGAAATTGGTCAGCTCGCCGCTGCCGTCCGGCGTTGCGAGAGCCCCGACCCGTGCCGCCAGCTGGAGGATTCGCCGGGCTTTGGCGTCGAGCACGCTCTCGTCCACCGCTCCGCTCCGGACGGCCCCGGCGAGGGCCGCGCCCATGACGCGGCTCGGGCCCGGCATCTCGAGATCCATCCCCGCCAGGGCCCCGCCAATGGTCTCGTGGGTCGCGAACCAATCGGACATGAGAACGCCGTCCCAGCCCCACTCGCCCCGCAAGACGTCGCGGACGAGGTGCAGATGGTCCGAACAGTAGACCCCGTTGACCCGGTTGTAGGCCGACATCATCGACCAGGCGCCGGCCTCGGCCACCGCCTCGAAGGGCAGGAGGTATAGCTCGCGCAAGGTCCGTTCGTCGACGACGCAGTCGACCGTGGTGCGGTGCGCCTCGGCGTCGTTGGCGACGAAATGCTTCGGCGTCGCGGCAACCCGCTCGGCCTGCATCCCGGTCACATAAGCCGCTCCGAGCCGGGCCGTGAGAACGGGGTCCTCCGCGAAGCATTCGAAGTCCCGGCCGCCGAGCGGCGAGCGGATGAGATTGAGAACCGGTCCGAGCATGTATGCCACGCCGCCACGCTTGGCCTCGGCACCGATCAGGCCTGCCAGTTCCGCCACGAGGTCGACGTCCCAGGTCGCGCCCAAGGCCGTGCCACAGGGCGTACAAGTGGCGCTGGAGCCGGGCGGGAAGCTCATGCCGCGGACCCCGTTGGGGCCGTCCGAGGTGTGCATCTGAGCGAGCCCCAGTGACGCCGCGCCGGACGCGTGCCAGCTGTCCACGCCCGAAGTCAGGGCGGCTTTCTCCTCGATGCTCAGCGACCGAACGAGTTCGTCGATGCGGTCGGGCGAAATGGACGGGGCTACGTTGGTGGGGTGGATTGTCGGCATGCGGAGCATGCTAGCGCACCACCCGCAAAGGCAGTACGTTCGGCGGCGTGGTGGGCGGGGCCTCAGTCGCCTAATCTGTAGCGCGCCGAGCGCCGGTGCGAAGACCCGCGGGCGCAGGAGGGCAGGGGTAATCGTGGCTATCGTCGAAGAGCTGATCGAGGATCAGGCGCCCGTCGAAAGTGGAGGTTCGGGAAGCGCGCTGCTCGACCCACCGCAGTGGGGCGAGGGGTGAGCAGTCATTGGCTCGTACCTGACACTGCGTCTTCTGCGACATCGCTCGCGGCGGAAGGCATGAGCGAAGACGGCCCCGCGCTGGGTTCGAAGTCGCGCTGGCAATCGACCCGAGCCACGATCGAGCGGCGAATCGTCGCCCCGACTCTCGATCTGGTGCGAGTCGGCGTGTCGTGGGTTGCGCGGGTCATGGACCAGCGCGGACCCGTGGACAGGACCCTCGTCGTCCTTCTCGCCATCTACGTCGGCGGGCTGGCCCTGTTGGGCGTGCCCGAGCTGAGAGCCGCGTTCCCCTCCGGCATGGACATCGAGATCCCACTACGAGCCGCGACTCATTGGTCGACTGGCGCCGCCGTATATCCGCCGTCGGCGATGCTGGTCCAGCACGGCCCAGACCTGCCGTACCTGTATCCGCCGTTTTTGCTGCCGCTGCTCAGCCCCATTGCCGCCCTGCCTCGGGATCTGGTGACCGATCTCTGGCTCGCCCTGTGCCTTGTGGCGGCCGTGTGGACGTGCCGGCGCCTCGGAATTCCGTGGATCGCGGTTCCGTTCCTGCTGGCCTGGCCCCCGTTCCTCGAGGGGCTAATAGTTGGCAACGTCCAGATCCTGCTCTTCGCAGCTTTCGTGGCCGTCTTCTATGAGCCTGGGAAGGGGGCGCCGGAGCAGAGGAGCCTGCGGCCCGATCGCGACCTCCAAAACGGGGTCCTGGCCACCGTCGTGGGAGCGCTGAAGGTCACGCAGGGGTTGCCGGTTCTATACCTCGCACGCCGCCGCGTCAGGGCGGCTCTTCTAGGCGTCGCCGTTGTCGGCCTGGTCGCCGTGGCGACGTTGCCGCTGACCGGCATCCACATCTACGGTGACTGGCTGGCGCAGCTTCAGCGCGCCTCCGACCCCGCCTGGACGGTCGGAGGAGTGTCGTTGACGCATCGGTACGGCATCCCGGATGCGGTTGCGATCGCCGCCGGGGTCGCGCTGGCGCTGGCAGTGCGCGGCCGAGACTCGGTGGCGTGGCTTGGGATCGCGCTCCTCGTCGCCACCCCGAGCGCCCACGGCTATACGTTCCTGTTCCTGCTGCCGGCCATGCTGACGATCCGTCGCGACATCGCGATCCCCCTCGGCGCGCTCTTCCTCGGCAACTATCACGGTTACGCCTGGTGGCTGGCCTGGCTGCTCGTGACGTGGACCCTCATGGCCTCATCGAGGTGGCATTGGCTGCGTGCGCCGCGCCGCTCCGAGGCGCACGGGCGGGTGCCCGAACGCCCCGCGGCTGAGTCGCGAGAGGCTCCCGGCGTATGAGCGCAATGGTCGCCGATGACCGACGGCAGCGCGCCTGGGCGACTCTGGTACACCTGGTCACCGATGTCGGCCTCGTGGTGGGTGGTGCGCTCGCTGTCGCCTCGCTCATCTCGATCGCGCAGGACCACTGGGGTCTGGGCTACGACACGCCTTCCTATTGGCTGGCCGGCCGCCATGTCATCGAAGGGACGCGCCTCTACGCGCCGGACCCGTATTCCACTCTCGCCCTGTACACGTACCAACCGGTTTTCGCACAGCTGTTCGTGCCGGCCGCGCTGCTGCCGGAGATCCTCGTGGCCTGGCTTTGGCGGGCCAGCGGCGTGCTCTGCCTGCGGTACATCGTCGGTTCCTGGCGGGCGACGGTCGTCGCCTGCGCCTTCGTGCCGGTGCTGACCGAGCTCTCGATCAGCAACGTGACCCTGCAGCTGGCGGCCTGTCTCGTCTTCGCCCTGCGCGACAAGCGAGGGGCCTACCTGCTGCCGTGGGCCGCGGCGCTCAAGTTCGGCCCGGTTCTGATCGTTCCGTACCTCTGGTTCCGAAAACCCGAGACGCGTCGGCCGCTCGTGGTTGGAACCCTCGTGTTCCTGGCCGCCTGCCTCGTTTCGATCGTTCTGGCACCTCAGGCGTGGGCCGACTACGTGGACATGCTCCGCTTCCAGAACGCGACCCTCTTGTCGGGAACCCAGGTCATCCACCTGATTCCATCGGGCGGCGGGATCGACTTCGTAGCCAGGTTCGCCTTGGCCGCCGTCGTGGCTCTGCTGGCCGTCTACATCCGCCGCGACTGGCTGGCCTACGCCGCGGCTTCGATCACATGCCCGGTGATGGCGATCAGCCGGTTTGCGCCGCTCGTTGGCCTGTGGCGGTTCCGCCGGGGGGTCGAGGAGGGCGGTGCCATCGTCGTGGCGGCCGCCCCAACCCCGGTTCTCGTGGACTCGACAGTGTGACGGGCATGAGTGCGGCACCCAACGGCGAAGGCTCCACGGCGGCGCCCGCCGTTCGCTATCCCGCCCTACGTGCCCGGCTTCGAATCTATCGAATGCCGGTCCTGGTGGGCCTGTCGGGCGCGGGCTACGTGCTGCTGGCATGGCTCCTGCTGATCGTGCCCACCGCCAAGGGCTTCAACAGCTTCGTCGGCTTCGACTCATATGCCTACTGGGCGGTCTCGCCCTTCCACCCCTACGACGCGGCGTTGGGCACCGTGGGCTCGTTCACCTATTCGCCTGCCGCGGCTCTCGCCTTTGCCCCGGCAAGCCTCGTGCCGTTCAACTGGTTCTACCTGTTCTGGGCCAGTTTCCTGATCGTGAACCTGGTGTGGCTGACGCGGCGATATGCCCTCGTCTGGCTCTGCTTCCTGCCCGTGCCGCTCGAGCTCTACCACGCCAACGTCCACCTGTTGCTGGCCACCGTCTGCGTCCTCGGCTTCCGCTATCCGGCGCTGTGGTCGATCGCGCTGCTCACCAAGGTCACTCCGGGTGTGTCGCTGCTGTGGTTCGTCGTGCGACGCGAGTGGCGCTCGCTCGGCATCGCCCTCGGCGCAACGGCAGTCATCGCCGCAGTCTCGTTCGCGATCGCTCCCGGGGCCTGGTTCGATTGGGTCAAGTTCCTGACCAGCTCGAACGCGACCGGGGCCACGGCGAACGACTCATACGGCTGGCTCGTGCCGCCGCTGTGGTCGCGGCTCATAGTCGCTGCAGCCCTCGTGGTCTGGGGTGCGCGGACCGACCGGCGTTGGGTCGTGCCGGTGGCAAGCATGATTGCGCTGCCGGTACTCTGGATCACCGGGCCGGCCATCCTGGTCGCGATCCCGCGCCTGCGTGGGTCGGCGGCGCGCCAAGCTCAGCCCGCCTCGGAGCTGCCGGCCGATTCACGGACCGACCTGGAACTGCGTCCGGCTTAGAATCCCAGACAGAGCGGCCCGGATCGCGTCCATCCGGCGGCCGGCACTTCGAGGGTTCCGAATGTTCGACCGGTTGGGCAGTCTCGTCCTTCGACTGCGTTTCGTGTTCGCCGGGGGCTGGCTGGTCTTGGCCGTTGGGTTCGGCCTGCTGGCGCCGTCCCTTTCGCTGGTCGGGTCGGCCGACGAAACGAGCTTCCTGCCCGCCGATGCCCAGTCGCTGGCGGCGCGCCAGGTCGATGCCGCCGCATTCCCCTCCGATGCGGCGCCGTCCCAAGCGCTCATCGTCTTCTCGCGAAACGGTGGGCTCACCGACGCCGACAGGGCCGCCATAGACGGGCTCCGCGCCTGGATGTCGGGGGCCGGCCACGGCGACGGGGTCCTGCGCTATGTCTCGGCCGAGCAGTCGTCGAGCCTTGCGTCGATGTACCGTAGCGCCGATGGCGTAGTCGAGCTGGCGCGAGTGGACCTCAACTACCCATCGTTCGTTCCCAAGACCAACGCGGCCATCGATGCCATACGGGCGCACCTCGGCGCGTCGAAGGTGCTGCCGGCCGGTCTTCAGGCGCAGGTCACAGGTCAGGCCGGCATCGGTCGGGACTACCTCAAGGCAATCCAGGATGGGACCGATCGAACCACGCTCGTCACAATCGTGCTCGTCGTCGTTGTGCTGCTGCTGATCTACCGGGCCCCGCTCGCCGCCCTCGTCCCGCTGATGACGATCGGCGCCGCGTTCCTCGTGTCCCGGGGCCTTCTCGGCTTCCTCGCGCAGGGTGGCTGGAAGCTTTCGTCCGTGCTCGATTCGTTCATCGTCGTGCTGGTCTTCGGCGTCGGGACGGACTACACGATCTTCATGATCTCGCGCTTCCGGGAAGAGCTCGCCCGGAACCGTAACGCCGACGCGGTGCGCGTGACCGTCAGCCGGATCGGCGCCGTGATCGCGGCATCCGCGGCCACGGTGATCGTCGGGCTCGCGTCGATGGTCGTGGCGCGGTTCGGGATGATCCAGACGACCGGCCCGGCCCTGGCCCTCGCCGTCTTCATCACGCTTCTGGCCGGGCTGACCCTCACTCCGTCGCTCCTGGCGATCTTCGGGCGGCGCCTCTTCTGGCCGCAGCACGAGCGGACCCGCGTCGCCAACGACGAGGCCCGCGGCTTCTGGGCGGGACTGGCCCGGCGCATTACCGATCGGCCCGGTCTGCTGGCGGCAGTCGTGCTCGTCCTGCTGGCCGTCCCGTTGCTCGCCCTGCCCCAGCTCAAGGAGAACTTCGACGTGCTCCAGGAGCTGCCCGCGAATGCCGCTTCTCGCCAGGGCTTCGATACCTTGAGCCGGCATCTCGCCCAAGGGCAGCTCATGCCGCTCTCGGTCTTTGTCCAGGTTCCGGGCGGGAATCTCGACAGCCAGGCGTCGCTGGCGCGGATCGGGAACCTCGAGACGCAGATCGCCGGCTTGCCGAACGTCGGCGCCGTCCGGAGCGTCGTGGATCCGCGGGGCGAGGGCAAGGTTTCCGACCTGGTCCGGTCTTCAGTCCAGCTGGCCGGGATGGCAGCTGCCTTCGGCAATCCCGCCAGCTCGGACCTCAGCGTCCAGCTCGGCAGCGCCGCCCAGGCTTCGGTGCAATCCGCGGAGGCCTACGTTCGAGGGCTCGCGGAGCCGTTCCCGAAGGTCGCGGGCTCCACTCCGCTGACGGCTGCGCTGGCAGATCTCGCGGCTCTCGAGCAGGGGATCGAGCAGAGCCGCTCGGCGGCACTCGTCTCGAACCAGCTCGACTCGATCCAGGCGCGCCTCCAGGCAGCGGCCGGGGGCTCGGTTTCCGCCGATGAGGCCGCCCAGCTGGCGAGTCTCAAGGCCTACCTGGACGAGCTCGCCGGCGCCGTTCCGGCAGTCAAATACGAGTCCGCCTACGAGACGGCGGGCTCGGCGCTGGAGGCGGTGGCGGCGACGCAGAACCCGATCGCATTGATCCAGCTGGAGTCGGCCATCGGCGATCTCTCGGCGTGGTTCAGCGCCCAGCCGGCGCCGGTCTACTTCTCGCCGACCAGCGTCCCGCCCGACGCCGCGGCGGTTGCTCGGACGCAGGCGATGGCCGCCGCTCGGGCGGGACTGCCAAACGAGCTCGAGCAGCTGGCCGCCGCGTTCACGGCGAGCGATCTCTACGTCACTCCCGACGTCCTCGCCGTCTTCGACTCGACCGGCGGCGACGTGACGCGGCTGTACGTGACGACGGTGACCAACCCGTACGACACGCCGTCATTCGATACCGTTCGCGACCTCCGCTCGCTTCTCGCGGACCAGACGAGCGCGTTCGGTCCCGCTGCCCGGAGCTACCTCGGCGGCTCCACGGCCGAGTTCACCGACGTCCAAACGACGATCTCGGCGGACTTCCTCCGAGTGGCGGCCATCACGATCCTGGGGATCCTGCTCGTGCTCGTGCTGTTGCTGCGTGCGATCGTGGCGCCGGTCTACCTGGTCGTGACGGTGCTCCTCTCCTATGCCATGAGCCTGAGCGTCTCGGCTCTGATCCTGCAGCGTGTCTTCGGCCAGCCGGGCCTGAACTACTTCATTCCACTGATGGTGTTCGTACTGCTGGTCGCGCTCGGGTCCGACTACAACATCTTCCTGATGTCCAGGGTCCGGGAGGAGAGCGCCACGAGAGGGTTGCGGGCGGGTATTCGCGCTGCTTCGGCCCGTACCGGAACGGTGATCACCTCTGCCGGGTTGATCCTTGCCGGGACATTCGGGGCTCTCGTCAGCTCTCCGTTGCAGCTGCTCTTCCAGGTCGGCCTGGCCGTGGCCCTGGGGGTTCTCGTCGATACGTTCGTGGTCCGGAGCTTGCTGGTCCCGGCGCTGACGGCGTTCATCGGCGAGCGCGCCTGGTGGCCGTTCCATCGTCGGGCCGGCGAGTAGGGCCGCGGTAGGGGTTGACGCCCTCGTCATCTACGGGTTGGCGTCGATCCTGCCCGAGCTCGAGTACAGATTCGACCTGCCTCCCTCTTCCGAGTCGACGATTCCCACCCATTGGGCACATCCGACGAGAGGGCGAGCCAGGGACGCCACGAGCGGTCGGGACTGCCCGGATCAATGTGCAACGCCGATCTCGGTTGGTCGGCATCGTCAAAGGTGTTCGCCTTTCCGGGCAGAAGCGACTCGCGCGAAGCCTTGCTTGCCGGTGCCACGTCACAATTGCCCACCACCAGGACAACCTGACTCGCGGAGGGTCGAATTGGTCGAACCTGCTCACCGGGCGCACAGGATTGACCGCGAATAGCCACCGCCACGTCAGCGGCGACCTGCGCCCGGCGTCCTCGAGCACGGCACGATGGCCAGCGCCGGCCGCGGTGGGCCGGCCGCGGTGGGTGGGCCGCGGTGGGCCGCCCGGGACGGCGCCGGCCGCGCCGGTCGCCACGGCGGCGCTGCCCGGCACTTGCGCCCCTCCCCCTTCAGTGTCGCGTCTGGCGGGCGATACCTCCCTCAGTCGCCCTCCCCGAATGGGGCGTGGCGCACGTCTTGACCTCTGCTGATACACTCGCCGAACACCTCGGGCTGCAAAGCCCGGTGTGCGCTAGCTACGGAGGACCACGTGGGTCTGTTCAATAGCAGGAACCGCAGCCGCGTCGCCATCGCCATCAGGGCGGATGGTCGTCGTGTCTTGGTGCCTGCGGACGACCTCGGCCTGGTCGACGTATCCCTCCTCGGTCTACTTCGCTCCGTCGAGCTCGGCATTGAGCGCGTATTCGTACTCATTACCGGCTCCCGGCGGGAGACTGGACGCAGGGACAAGCGCTGACGACGCAAGCCCGAACGACCAGAACCCTCGCCGGAGCGGCGAGGGTTTTTTCGTGAGCAACCCGGACGCGGATGGCAGACGAAAGGAATGGCGGCAGGGATGGGGACTACGGACGACGGCTCGGGCCGTTCGAGAACGGCGACATCGGGTCAGGTGAGCGGCGCGCCAGAGGCGGTCGGCGCCGCGGGCGCGGACGGTGCCGCGGGCGCGGACGGTGCCCAGGCCGTCCCGGTCGCCTCCGAAGCAGCCGGGGCCGGTGGCACCGCCGCTGACGGCACCGCCGCTGACGGCACCGCCGCTGCCGGCTCAGGCTCCGGCGCGGGCCAGCCCCGCGCGCGAATCAACCACATGCCCAACGCGGGCACCCCTCAGGCTGAAGCGATCAGCGCCGGGCGGCGCGAGATGCTCTCCGACGCGCGCCGGAATCAGATCAAGAGCCTGGCTGAGCGCGGCGTGAAGCGGCCTCGGATCGGTGCCGACGCGGTCTGCGAGGCTCTCCTCCGTCAGGGCGTGGAACTGTTCTTCGGGTACCCGGGCGGCGTCGTCCTGCCGCTCTACGACGTCCTCGGCGATTACCCGGAGCTGCGTCACATCCTCGTCCGCCACGAGCAGGGCGGAGCCCACGCTGCCGAGGGTTATGCCCGCGCGACCGGCAAGGTGGGCGTCTGCCTGGGCACGTCCGGCCCCGGCGCCACGAACCTCGTCACCGGCATCGGCGACGCCATGCTCGACTCGGTCCCGATCGTCGCCATCACCGGCAACGTCGTGGGCTCGCTGCTCGGCAAGGACGCCTTCCAGGAAATCGACATCACGGGCATAACGCTGCCCTGCACCAAACACAACTACCTCGTGCGCGACGCCAACGACATCCCCCGCGTCTTTGCAGAAGCGTTCCACATCGCCCGAACCGGCCGGCCCGGACCCGTCCACATCGACCTGACCAAGGACGCTCTCATGGGCGCATGCTCGGCACAGACCCCCGAGACCGTGGACCTGCCCGGCTTCAAGCCCAATTTCGACGGCCATCCGCGCCAGATCAAGCTCGCGGCGCAGGAGATCGCGCGGGCCCAGCGCCCGCTCATCCTGGCCGGTCACGGCGTACTGATCGCCGAAGCCACCGAAGAGCTGCGCGAGTTCGCCGAAAAGGCGCAAATCCCCGTCGCCCACACTCTCCTCGGCGTGAGCGCCATGGACGAAACGAACCCGCTGAGCGTGGGTTTCATGGGCATGCACGGCTGGAAGCACGTCAACAAGACGATCCAGTCGGCCGACTTGCTCATCGCCCTGGGCATGCGGTTCGACGACCGCGTCACGGGTCACGTCCCCACCTTCGCCCCGTACGCGCGGATCATCCACGTTGACATCGACCCCGCGGAGATCGGCAAGAACGTGGCGGTGGAGATCCCCATCGTCGGAGACGTGAAGCGCGTACTGGAAGCCCTGATCCCACTGGTCCAGCGCGTCGAGCCCGAGACGCGCGCCGCCTATTTCGCGGAGATCGCCGGCTGGCGGGAAGAGTCCGAGAAGATGCCCTGGCATGGTTCGGGAGCCTGGCGCGACGGCCAGCTATCGGCCGACTACGTCGTGAGCCACATTGCCGAGGCCACCAACCACGACGCCACGATGGTTGCGGACGTGGGCCAGAACCAGATGTGGACGGCTCGATATGGCGGCTTCCGCCGCCCGAACAGCCACGTCAGCTCCGGTGGCCTGGGCACGATGGGTTACGGCCTGCCGGCAGCGATGGGTGCGGCAGTCGGCCGGCCGGACAAGGAGACGTGGGCGATCGTCGGCGACGGCGGCCTGCAGATGACGGTTCAGGAGCTGATGACGCTCGTCCAGGAGCACATTCCGCTGCGTATCGCGCTGCTGAACAACCACAAACTGGGCATGGTCCGGCAGTGGCAGGAGCTCGTGTATGCGGGCAACTACCACTCCTCGCACCTGCTCGGACCGGACTGGCTCAAGCTCGCGGAGGCTTATGGCGTGGCCGGCTTCCGCGCCTCCACTCCCGAGGAAGTGGACTCGGCCATCGCCGCGGCCCGAGCCGTCGATGGACCCGCATTGATCGAGTTCATCATTGCCCAGGAACAGAACGTCTTCCCGATGATGCCGGCAGGCAAGGGCCTGTCCGACCTGCTCGAGGAACAATTCGAGGAGCCCAACCGATGAGCCCCGCCGGCAACAATCCAGGTCCGAACCCCGCCGATCCGGCGCATGCCGCGGATCGGACGCTTTCCGCGCCAGCCCACACCGCCCCGCCGGCCCGGGCACTGCCGGGCAGCGGTCTGGCCCGCCGCCACGTTCTCGTGGCCGTCGTCCTCAACAAGCCCGGCGTCCTCAACCGAGTCGCCAGCCTCATGCGGGCGCGCAACTTCAACATCGAAACCCTCGCGGTCAGTCACACTGATCAGCCGGAGGTGAGCCGCATGACGATCACGTTGCGCGGGGACGACGTGGCGGTTGAGCAGGCGGCCAAGCAGCTCTATCGGCTCATCGACGTGCTCAAGGTCCAGGACGTCACAAGCGATCCGACCGTTGAGCACGAGATCGCTCTGGTCAAGGTTCGCGCCGACGATCGCAACCGTGGCGAGGTGCTGACTCTCGCCGACATGTACAAAGCCAAGGTCGTGGACCTGGCCGCCGAATCGCTTATCGTCGAAGCGACCGGCACCGAGGCCGAAGTGGATGCGCTGATCGCGCTCCTCCGAGGATTTGGCATAAAGGAGCTCGTTCGCTCCGGAACCGTAGTCATGTCCCGGGGCGCCGGGTCCATAGAGGAGGCTGTCAAACGATGACCGCGAAGATGTACTACGACGCCGACGCCGATGCCGCGGCCCTGGCAGGGCAGAAGATCGCCATCATCGGCTACGGCAGTCAGGGCCACGCCCACGCCCAGAACCTTCGCGATTCCGGTTACGACGTCGTCGTCGGGTTGCCCTCGACCAGCAAGAGCCGCTCCCTCGTCGAGGAAGCTGGACTTCAGGTGGCGGACATCGCCGACGCCGTCAGGGCGGCCGACGTGATCATGATCCTGGTCCCCGACACCATCCAGAAGAAGGTGTACGAGACCTCGATCGAGCCGAACATGCACGCCGGCCAGCTGCTGATGTTCGCCCACGGCTTCAACATCCGGTTCGACCGGATCCGGCCGGGCGAAGGGATCGACGTCGGCATGGTCGCGCCCAAGGGTCCGGGGCACCTCGTCCGCTCCGTGTTCGAGCAGGGCGGCGGCGTTCCGGCTCTCTTCGCGGTCGAGAAGGACGCCACCGGTACGGCCCGCGCCCGAACCCTCGCCTATGCCCGCGGCATCGGCGCCACTCGGGCCGGCGTCCTGGAGACCACGTTCAAGGAAGAGACCGAGACGGACCTCTTCGGCGAGCAGGTCGTCCTGTGCGGCGGCGTCACCAGCCTGATCAGGAACGGATTCGAGACCCTCGTCGAGGCCGGCTACCAGCCAGAACTCGCCTACTTCGAGGTCATGCACGAACTCAAGCTGATCGTGGACCTGATGTACCGCGGCGGCATGAACTTCATGCGCTTCTCGGTCAGCGACACGGCCGAGTACGGCGACTACGTCTCGGGTCCGCGTATCGTGGACGCCAGGGTCCGCGCCGAGATGAAGCAGGTGCTCACCGAGATCCAGGACGGCAGCTTCGCGGCCGCCTGGATTGCCGAGAACGAGGCCGGCCAGCCCAACTTCAAGAGAATGCGCGAAGCAGGTCGCGACCACCAGGTCGAGCAGGTCGGCGCCCGACTCCGCAAGGCCATGCCTTTCCTCAATCCGGTCGAAGTCGTCGACGGCCAGCCGCAGGCATCGGCCAAGTCGAAGGACTGACCTCCCCACCGAAGGGGGATTTCCGATGAGCGAGAACGCACCCGGGGCCGCCGCGGGCGGCCCCGTACCTAGCCGGGGAGTCGCCCCGGGGTCGGTGAGGATCTTCGACACGACTCTGCGCGACGGTGAGCAGGCCCCGGGAGCTGGTCTCACCGTCGCGGAGAAGATCGAAGTCGCGCGCCAGCTCGTCCGCCTCAACGTGGACGTCATCGAGGCCGGCTTTCCGGCCTCATCGCCGGGTGAGTTCGAGGCGGTTCAATCGATCGCCCGCGAGACGCGCGGCGTGGCCGTGGCCGGCCTGGCGCGCTGCAAGGACGGCGATCCGCAGCGGGCCGTCGAGGCTCTCCGCGTGGCCGAGCGGCCGCATCTCCACGTCTTCATCGCCAGCAGCGACATACATCTCAAGCACAAGCTGCGCATCTCGCGTGACGAGGCATTGCTCGCCGCCGCGAAATGGGTCGCCTACGGCCGCAAGGCTCTCGGGCCGGATGCCGAGATCGAGTTCAGCGCCGAGGACGCCACGCGCACCGACCCGGACTTCCTGATGCGGATCTACGAATCCGCGGTCGACGCCGGCGCGAGCACGCTCAACATCCCCGACACGGTCGGCTACGCCATTCCGGCCGAGTTCGGGCAGCTGGTGGCGCGCGTCGTCGAGCGGTTCGGCTCGTCGGCAACGATCTCGGTCCACTGCCACAACGACCTGGGTCTGGCCACTTCCAACACCCTCGCCGCGCTGCAGAACGGCGCCCGCCAGCTCGAGGTATGCGTCAACGGCCTGGGCGAGCGCGCCGGCAACGCCTCGCTCGAAGAGGTCGTGATGGGCATCAAGACCCGCCCGACGCAATTCCCCAACCTCGCCACGCGGGTCGCCACGGAACAAATCACGCCGGCCAGCCGGCTGGTCAGCTACCTCACCGGCTTCACCGTCCAACCCAACAAGGCGATCGTCGGCGGCAACGCCTTCGCCCACGAGTCGGGCATCCACCAGGACGGCGTGATCAAGAACCCGCTGACCTACGAGATCATGACTCCGCAATCGGTGGGGCTGTCGGGCAGCCAGCTGACCATCGGCAAGCTGTCCGGCCGGCGTGGCCTCCGCGAGAAGCTGCACACGCTCGGCCACGAGATCGACGGCGAGGCTCTCGACGCGGTCTACGCGCAGGTGATCGCCCTGGCCGACGCCAAGAAGGAAGTCACCGACGGAGACCTGCTGGCCATCGTCGAGCAGCGCGCGGCGGCGGGGCCGGGCACGATCTGCCTGCAGGGCTGGAGCGTCACGAGCTCACACGGCGGACGGGCGATGGGCATGATCTCGCTCTCGGTCGCCGACCAGGCGCGATCGGTCGAGGCTACCGGCAACGGGCCGGTGGACGCGCTCTACGGAGCGATCGATCAGGCCGTGGAGTCGGTGCTGGGCTGGAAGCCGGTGCTGGCCGAATACGAGATCAGGGCCGTCTCGGGCGGCGAAGATGCCCAGGGCCAGGTCGTCGTCCGATCGCGCCGCTCCAACGACGAGACATCGGACGCGTTCGTGGCCACCGGCCACGGCTTATCGACCAACATCATCGAGGCCTCGGTGGCGGCTTATCTCGCCGCCGCGGAGAAGCTCCAGCAGGACGCGGTCGCAAAGGCCGCGCTGCTCGAGTCGTCTCGCGGCTCCGGGCAAGCGCCCGAAAGAGTGGAGAAGCTCCCGTGATGCAATCCATGCCCACATACCGCCTCGTCGTCGTCCCCGGTGATGGGATCGGTCCCGAAGTCATCGCGGGCGGCCGGCGTGTGCTCGAGGCCACCGGCCGGCTCTTCGGCTTCGGGTTCGAATGGACGAAGATCCTGATCGGCGGCGTGGCGATCGATGCCTACGGCGTGCCGATGCGCGACGAGGATCTGGCCGTCTGCGCTGCCTCGGACGCAGTCTACTTCGGCGCCATCGGCGACCCGAAATACGACGATCCGGCGGCCAAGGTCCGACCCGAGCAGGCGCTCCTCGCGTTGCGCAAGGGCCTGGGGCTATATGCGAACCTTCGGCCGGTGACGGTTCAGCCGGTCCTGCGCGGCAGCTCGCCCGTACGGGAATCGCTGCTCGAAGGCGTCGACCTGATGATCGTGCGCGAGCTGACCGGCGGGCTCTACTTCGGCAAGCCGTCGGAGCAGCGCGAAACCACGGCCGGGCGCGAGGTCGTCGATACGCTCGCCTACACCGAGCACGAGATCCAGCGCGTCGTGAAGCTGGCGTTCGATCTCGCCCGCAGCCGGCGGAAGAAGCTGACCAGCGTGGACAAGGCCAACGTCCTGTCGTCGAGCCGGCTGTGGCGGACCATTGTCGACGAGGTCAAGCTCGAATACCCCGATGTGTCCGTCGAGCACCGGTTGGTCGACAGCTGCGCCATGATGCTGATCCAGCGGCCCGCCGCCTTCGACGTGATCGTGACCGAGAACCTCTTCGGCGACATCCTCTCGGACGAGGCCAGCGTGCTGGCGGGTTCGCTCGGCCTGCTCCCCTCCGCATCGATCTGCGAGCGGCGGACCCCCTTCGGCCTGCACGGCCTCTATGAGCCGATCCACGGTTCCGCGCCCGACATCGCCGGCAAGGACATCGCCAACCCGCTCGCCACGATCCTCTCCGGGGCCATGATGCTGCGCTGGTCGCTGGGCCAGCCGGCCGCCGCCGAGGCCATCGAGGCGGCCGTCGCCGATACCCTGGCCGCCGGTTATCGCACCGCCGATCTGCTCGCTGCCGCCGGAGAAGTCGAGGGCGTCACGAGAGTCGGCACGCAGGCGATGGCGGACGCGGTGGTCGCTTCGCTCGAGTCGCGCTCTTCGCTCGAGGTCGGGGCCACCGCCCAGGCAGCGGAATGAGCGACCGAGTCGTCCTCTACGACACGACGCTGCGCGACGGCACGCAGCGCGAAGGACTTGTCGTATCGCTGGCCGACAAGCTCAAGATCGCGCGCCGTCTGGACGCCTTCGGGCTAGCTTACGTCGAGGGAGGCTGGCCGGGCTCGAACCCCAAGGACGTCGACTTCTTCGAGGCCGCCAAGTCGATCGCGTGGAAGAACGCCAAGCTGTCTGCCTTCGGCTCTACCCGCCACCGGAACAACCGGGCCGAAACGGACCCGAACCTCGTCGCGATCGTCGCGGCCGGGACGCCGGTTGTGTGCATCTTCGGGAAGAGCTGGCTGCTCCACGTCCGCGACGTTCTGGGCGCCACGCCCGAACAGAACCTGGCGATGGTGGCCGACTCGGTCGCCTTGCCGTTTGCCGCGGGCCGCGAGCTGGTGTACGACGCCGAGCACTATTTCGACGGCTACAAGGACGATCCTGCGTATGCGCTTGCCACTCTGCGGGCCGCGCGCGACGCCGGGGCGAGCACTCTCGTGCTATGCGACACCAACGGCGGGACCCTGACCGACGAGCTCACCGACATCCTCCGCGGCACGATGTCGGCGCTCGCCGCCGATGCGGCTGGCTCCGACGTGATCTGGGGCATCCACACCCACAACGACTCGGAGCTGGCGGTGGCCAACTCCCTCGCGGCCGTCGCCAACGGCGTCCGCCACGTCCAGGGCACGATCAACGGCTACGGCGAACGCACCGGCAACGCCAACCTGGTCAGCATCCTGGCCGACCTGGAGCTCAAGACCCGCTTCGAGCCCGTGCCCTCCGGCAAGCTCGGGGAGCTGACAGAGCTGGCCCGCTATGTCGCCGAGATAGTCAACATCGCCCCCGACGACCACCAGCCGTACGTGGGTCGCTCGGCCTTCGCCCACAAGGGCGGCGTCCACGGCTCGGCCACGGCCCGCGCCAGCGCCGCCTACCAGCACGTGGATCCGGCCGTGGTCGGCAACGTCATGCGCCTGGTCGTCAGCGAGCTCGGCGGCAAGGCAAACACGCAGCTCCGGGCCGAGCAGCTCGGCCAGCAACTCGACGGCGTGGACTCCAAGGCTCTCAGTCAGGTCATCAAGCAGCTCGAGGCCGACGGGCTTGCATTCGAAGGCGCCGAAGCCTCGTTCGAGTTGCTCGTGAAACGCCACAAGGAGGGCTACGAAAGCCCGTTCACGCTGTGCGACTACACCGTCCTCGTGGAGCAGCGCGGCGGGGCCGAGTTGCTCGCCGAGGCCACGGTCAAGGTCGAAGTCGCCGGCGAGGTGCTCCACACGGCCGCCGACGGAAACGGCCCGGTGAACGCGCTCGACTCTGCGTTGCGCAAGGCGCTCGGCGCGTTCTACCCCGAGCTCGACGCCGTCCACCTGGTCGACTACAAGGTCCGCATCCTCGACAGTGAGGAGGCCACGGGCGCCCAGACGCGGGTCATCATCGATTCGTCGAACGGCGCCCTGGAGTGGTCCACGATGGGCAGCGGCACGAACATCATCGCCGCCTCGTGCCTGGCGCTGTGCGACTCGCTCGAATACGCGATCTGGAAGACCGGCGCGGAAGTGCGGCGGCGCGACGAACGCCACTTCACCACAGTTGCGCCTGCGCCCGGAACGGCTTCTGCGCCCCGAGCCAGGCACCCCCAGTAGAGCCGCGGAGGGGTCGCATGACATCGCCAGCGTCCGGAACCGGGACGGAGCCCGGCGCCACAACGGTCGCGCCGCGAGTCGCGTTCCAGGGCGAACCCGGCGCGTTCAGCGAAGAGGGCGTGCTCTCGGCCTTCGTCGCTCCGCAGGCGGTTGCCCTGCCCACCTGGCGTGCCGTCTTCGAGGCCGTGCACGAGGGAACCGCCGATGCCGGGGTGGTGCCCATCGAGCGCTCATCGGGCGGCAGCGTCCGCGAGATCTACGACCTGCTCTTCAAGTTCGACGAGATCCGCATCGTGGCGGAGGTCACGGTGCCCGTTCATCTCGCTCTGCTGGCGCTGCCCGGGCAAACGCTCGACCAGATCGAGCGGGTCTACAGCATCGCCCAGGCGCTCGATCAGGCCGACGAGTTCCTGCGGTCCCGGCCGTGGCAGGTCATGACGAGCTACAACACCGCGGGCGCAGCCAAGTCCATCGCCGACAAGGGTGAGATGGGCGCGGCCGCAGTTGCCTCGGCTCGTGTGGCGCCGCTCTACGGCCTCGAAGTGCTCGCCAACGATATCCAGACCGGGACAGCCAACCGCACGCGCTTCGCGGTACTGGCGCGCGAGGACCTGCCGGCGTCGCTCTTCGCGCCGGCTACACTCGCCGGTCCTCTGAAGACGACACTCGTCTGGGCGGTTCGGAACGTGCCCGGCAGCCTGTACCGGTGTCTCGGATGCTTTGCCGAGCGGAAGATCAACCTGTCGCGACTGGAATCCAGGCCCAGCCGCGGCGTTCGCTGGGAATACGTCTTCTGGGCCGACATGGACTCCGATCCGGACGCGCCCGACTGTGCCGCCGCCCTGGCCGCTCTTCTGCGGGAGGCCGTGATGGTGCGGGTCGCAGGCGTATACCACCGCTTCGCGGAGGAGTAGCGCCGGGTCACGCGGGCCGGAGTCCAGAGTCCCCGCCGCCGCCGGCGAGGCGCCGTGCCCGTTGCTGCCGCGCGACTCAGGCCGTCTTGCTCGGACCCTCCCGCATCTGCCGCTGGATCGAGAAGATGTAGCGCACGATCTTGTCCTGGTCGACGTCCGAGACCGACTCAAATCGCACTGCGACGAGCGACCGGGGTCCGGTCGAGCCCGGGTGGACAGGTTGGTCCGGGCCGGGGCTCATGGTGGCGGCGTCTTCGACACGTACGACCACCACCTCGGCCAGAACGACCCCGTCTCGGCCCAGCCCAATTCTCAGGTCCAGCTCGTCGCCGACGGCGACGGTCTCGGTGGGGTCGGCCCGCACGAGGAATTGCGCGCCGCCGGCACAGAGATTGCAGCAGACGCCTTCGCCGGTCTGGCCCGGGCTTCCGGTCGCGCTCTGGCTTGCGACCGTGTACTCGATCGGACACTGGGCGTCCAGACGCAAATGTGCCCGGCGCTGGATCAACTTCACATCGTCGGGCCACGAAACCGAGAATAGACGTGAGTGGCTCGCGTCGAGGTGGCCGATGAACGACGAGGCGGCGATGATGCCCGTGTTGTCCCGGCGAAAGGTCAACTGCAGCGGCTGGTCGCGCCGGAGCTGCTCGAGCTGGGCCTGGGGACTTACGAGGCCCAGCCAGATCGCCGTCGGCATGATGTTCACGGCGATCGCCCGGAAGCTGACCGGGTTCCCGTCGAAGTGCGCCTCGACGAGGACCCGATCGTGAACGGCCGGCTTCATGTCGGTTTCAGCGGTCATCGGTCCGAGTCATAGACGACGAGGCAGGTTGCGCGGCCATACCGCGGCGAGAGGCTCGTCTCGAGTAGGGATCGGCTTGCCCTTCGGCCCGCTTGAGGTGTCCCGGCCGATCGACGTCGCCCGGCCGCGGTTCCTTCGATAGACTCGTCGCGTGACCGGATTGCCGATGCTCCAGATCGCTCGCTCCGATGGCCGCGTTGCGCGTCTGGCGCTGATCCGTGGCGACATCACGCGCTTCCCCGCCGACGCCATCGTCAACGCGGCGAACAGCTCTCTTGCCGGTGGGGCCGGTGTGGACGGCGCCATCCACAATGCCGCGGGGCCCGAGCTCATGGTGGAGCTGCGAGCCCGATACCGAGGCTGCCCAACGGGAAGTGCCGTGATCACCGGCGCAGGCCGCCTTTCCGAGCGTGGCGTTCGACACGTGATCCATGCGGTCGGGCCGATCTGGCAGGGTGGCGGTCGGGGCGAGGCCGAGCAGCTGGCTTCCGCGTACCACGCCGCCCTCGCGCTGGCCCGTGACGTGGGGGCCGTCAGCGTGGCCATTCCCGCGATCAGCTGCGGCGTCTACGGCTACCCGCTCGACGCAGCCGCGAAGATCGCCATCGATGCGGTGGCGCGGGACCTCACGATGCCGGGACCGGTCGAGCTGGCGACATTCGTGCTCTTTTCCGAGGTCGCGGCAACAGCTTTCGCGCGGGCCCTCATCATGGGCCCGGACCGAGTAGGAGAAATGGCCGAGGTTCCGGACCGCGGTTGAAGACGTACGCTGCGCCGTGGGTGCGCTACGCGGGCAAAGAGCGAGGTGGTTGGTGAGCGTTGGCACGATGAGCGGCGAACTCGAAGGGATCCGCCGGCGGGCGTCGGACCTCGCGGCAGGGCTCTCGAAGACCGCGCGCCAATCGGCGACGATCGCGCAGGAACGGGCGGTACTGCGCATGCTCGGAGTCGAAGGCCTGGACCGGTCCGGTCAGCCGCTCGCGGCGGCCCTCGCCGACGGCTATTGCGGCTCGCAGCCGGCGCGTCTGGCTCGCGGGATACTGCTGCCCTTCGCGGTGGCGCTGCTCGAGTACGAGCTGGCGCCGCGGGCGCTCGCCCTGGACGTAGCGGCCCGCTCAGTCGACCTTGGCTTCGAGGAGGAGCTGCTCGCGCAGCCCGACAGGCTCGCCGCCGCCGAACGACACGCCGCCGGCCTGATCGGCTCGGCACTGGCCCGTTTTGACGCCAACAAGACCGCGTCGCGGGAACTGCGTGAGGTCCTCGGCACGTCGCCGGAGCCCCTGCTGGGCGCGGTCCTCGCTTCGTCGGAAGTCAGTGAAGCGGCGCGCGAGACGAAGGCCTGCGTCGGCGAGGGCGTGGACGTCGTCCAGGTGCGCGTGCCGGCAAGCTGGGAATTCACCGAAGCCCGGCGTCAGGCCGGCCTCGAAGCGCCGGATCCGTCCGAGACGAGTGCCAGCCGGCACCGGCGCGAGCGGCGGTCGAAGCCTGGCGGTTCCGCGCGTTCGACGGCGTCCGGCGCTGTGCGCGGTGCCCCGGGCGGTGCTCTGGTGCTTCGGTCGGAGCACGAGCCCGTTCCCGCGGGCAGTCAGCGCGGCTTAGCGGAGTTGCGGAAAGCCGCTGACGATGCCGCCGCCGAGCGAGGCTGCTACGCCCGCCTGATGACGGTCGCGTCGGCCTTCGCCGCCCCCGAGCAAGCGGTTGTCGCCGCGTTCGAGCGCATGGACCTGGTGGAAGCGGATCCCATCCGCGAGATCGTCGAGGACAACGTCGATCCTGGACGCGCCCTGGCCGACCACTGCTTCGCCCACCGGCTCCAGGCCCGGGCCGGTTGCCTCGTCGTAATCGGGGCGGGCCCCCTGGCGCTGGGGGCGGACGTGGCGAGAGGCGTACCGTCCGACGCGTCGACTCGAGCGGGCCGGGCGCTTGCGATGCAGGCTCTGGGCGTAGAGCTCGCGCTTGCGGATGGGCTGCCGGTCGATCGGCTGCTACTCGGGGCGGTCCCGAGCTGGGTTGCCGAGGAGGGTGACCCGAAGGAAGTCTTCGTCCAGGCGGCATTGCGCCGCCTGCTCTTTCCGGCACACCGTCGCGTGATCGAAGAAGTCGCCGACTCGCCTGCGGCTGGCAGCGTGGTTGCGCTCGTGACGGCGCTGTCCGCCGGGACCGCGGCGGTGGTCGTTCGGCCTCGGGTTAGCGGTCGAGGCAGGCATACCGCGGCCGAGCTGCGAGCCGCCGCCATGGCGGCCACGGTGCTGCGTGGGTCTCTGGGCGACGGGGCGCTACACGGAGAAGCGGCCCTCTCGGCCGAGCGGACGCTGGCTGCGGCGAACGCAACTCTGGATCGGCTCGCCTCCGAAGGCTGGGCCAGCCTCCTCGGGCCGACCGGCACGGACGAGACCGAGCGGTTCGGCAGCGCTGCGGTCGTCGAGCGGGCATCGGGTCCAGGTGCCAGTGCCGCGTTGCTCGAGATTCTGGGCTAGGCACTTCGGGGCGTCCGCACCGACCGGCCGGTGCTAGCATGCCCACGATTTGCGGGAGCGAGTGCTAAGGAGAAGCAGCTGAGCGCTTCGGGCGAGCGGACGGTGTCGCTCGCCGGCCGGAAGGTCCCGGTCGGCATAGCCCTCGGCATGCTGGCGCTGGCGGCGGCCTGGATCGGCATCGTCTACTTTGCCGTGCCGTGGGGCCGTCTCGCCGGCTCCGGTATGGACGCCTACTGCTACTGGGTGCCGGATCTGTCGAACCCGTATCTCCACTCCAACTGGAACGACCAGATCGCCTATCCGTACTCGCCCGCCTTCCTGGAGGTTCTGCAGCCGATCCGACACCTGTCCTGGCAGGCTTTCATGGGCGTCTGGGCGGCGATCCTCATGGCGGCGATGGTCTACCTGACGGGCCCTCGGCTGATCTTGCTGGGGCTCGCGTTCTTCGGGCTGATGGAGATCTGGGGCGGCAACATCGAGATGCTGGTCGCCGTGGCCATCGTGCTCGGGTTCCGATGGCCGGCCGCCTGGTCGTTCGTGCTGCTCACCAAGATCACGCCCGGAGTCGGTTTGCTGTGGTTCGCGGTTCGCCGAGAATGGCGCTCCCTTGCAATCGCCCTCGGGGCGACGGTCGCGGTTGTCGCTGTCTCGGCCGCGCTCCAGCCGGATGCGTGGCAGCGCTGGCCGCAGGTCCTGCTCTCCAACGTCGGCAAGAGCGGGACGTGGGCGGCCGTGCCCGTGCCGCTTGCCGTTCGGTTGCCGATGGCCGTCGTCCTCGTGATCTGGGGTGCCCGAACGAATCGCCGCTGGGTGGTCCCGGTCGGGGCGATGCTGGCTCTGCCGGCGCTCTGGTACGGCGGGCTCAGCATCATGCTGGCGACACTGCCGCTGGTGGGGGCGCGATCGATGGACGACCTGCGGCGCGTCGCCCGGGACGCCTGGGCCCAGACCGAAGCCTCGATCGCTCGCCTGCCTGGACGCCGGCCGGGCAACGCCGAACCGCTCGGACACGACGCCGACTGACCCCCGACCGCGGGCGGTGCGCGCGAAACGCCGCCGCACAATCGCAGCCCCGTACACGTAGGATTGGCGGAACAACTCGTGCGCTCAAGGGGAGAGGAGATCCTGGTGGCTGACGCTTCTCCACTGCCGGTCCGCGACACCTCGTGGCCAACCCTCCATGTCTCGCGGCACCCGGCAATCCTCCACAAGCTGCGGATCCTGCGCGACGAGAAGACCGAGCCCAAGAAGTTCCGCGAGGTCGTCCGCGAGCTTTCGTGGCTGCTCGGCTACGAAGCCCTGGCCGACGTCGAGGTCCGGCCTCTGGAGGTGACGACCCCGCTCGAGACGACCGATGCGGCCGAGTTGGGTGTGCGCATCGGCCTGGTACCGATCCTGCGTGCTGGGCTGGGCATGGTCGACGCGATGCTCGAGCTGATGCCCACGGCCGAGGTCTGGCACCTGGGCCTGTTCCGCGACGAACGGACGCTCCGGCCGGTCGAGTATTACAACAAGCTTCCGGACTCAGCCACAGTGGACCTGTGCCTGATCCTCGACCCGATGCTCGCCACGGGCGGTTCGGCGACGGCCGCAATCGAGGTCCTGAAGCGCTGGGGAGCCACGCGGATCAAGCTTGTCAACCTGATCGTGGCGCCGGAGGGCGTGGATGCGGTGACGGCCGCCCACCCCGACGTCGAAATCTATTGCGCGGCGGTCGACCGCCAGCTCAACGAAGTGGGCTACATCCTGCCGGGCCTCGGCGATGCCGGCGATCGCCAGTTCGGGACTGGCCGCGCCGGGTAGACCCGGGCGCTCGTCGGCGAGTGACACAAAGAAGCGGGCGGCCTTTCGGCATTCGCCAACGGCGAAAGCCGGGGTCGCCCGCTGCGTTTCTGCGAGGAACAGGTCAGGGAACGACGGGTTCGGCGACCGTCCCGTCGACAGCCTCCGAGGTCGTGCCCATGCCGAATTTGTTGAGGATCTGGTAGACCAGAAGCGCGCCGATGCACGCCGTGCCGATGCCGCCGATCGAGAAGTCACCCTGGGTGATCGCCAGGTTGCCGGCGCCGAGGGTCAGGGCCACGGCGGCCGTGATGAAGTTCTTGTTGTCGGTGAAATCGACCTTGTTCTCGACCCAGATGCGCGCACCGGTGGTGGCGATCAGCCCGAACAGGACGATGGCCATGCCACCGAGGACCGGCTGCGGGATCGACAGCACGAGCGCCCCGAACATCGGCGAGAAGCCGAGCAGGATGGCCACGATGGCTGCGATGACGAACACGAGGCTGGAGTAGATCTTGGTCACAGCCATGACGCCGATGTTCTCGGCGTAGGTGGTGACGCCGGTACCGCCGCCGAAGCCGGAGACCATCGTCGCGACGCCGTCGGCGAAGAAGGCGCGGCCGATGTACGGGTCGAGGTCGCGGCCGGTCATGGTCGCGACGGCCTTGATGTGGCCCAGGTTCTCGGCCACGAGAACGAGTGCCACGGGCACGATCAAGGTGATGGCGTGCGTGTCGAACGTCGGCGTCATGAGAGCGGGCCAGCCGAGGAGTGCTGAACCGGTGACCTTGCCGAAGTCGATATGGGCGCCGCCCAGATTGAGGACGTTGGAGAGAACGGCGTAGAGAACGTACCCGAAGACGCCGCCGATCAGGATCGGCAGGCGCCGGAACACGCCGGGGGCGTACACCGCGACGACCGCGACCGCGAGGGCGGTCAGCAGGCCGACCAGGATGCCGAAGTTGGAGGGATGAGCCGAGTCGGACCCGATCATGTAGTTGATCGCTGCCGGGGCGAGGTTCAAGCCGACGACCGCGACCACTGCGCCGGTCACGATCGGGGGCATCAGAAACTCGACCCACTTGTAGCCGACCGCCATGACGATCAGGCCGATCAACGCGTAGACGGCGCCGCAGGCGATGATTCCGCCCAGAGCGACCGCGATGTTGTGGCCGCCGCCGATCGCCTCAGCCGAGAGGACGACGGCGATGAAGGAGAAGCTCGAGCCCAGGTAGCTCGGGACACGGCCGCGCACGAAGACGAAGAAGATGAGGGTGCCGATACCCGAGAAGAAGATGGCGGTGTTCGGGTTGAAGCCCATGATCACCGGCGCGAGCACCGTCGCCCCGAACATGGCGAAGATGTGCTGGACGCCGAGGGCTACCGACTGCCCGGCCGGCGGGCGCTCGTCGGGGGCGATGACCCCGGCGCGCTTGACGGTCCACTGGAACATGCCACGGAAATACTCGTAGGCTGCTGCCACGCGCGACCTCCCGCCCTATCTGCTCCTCCCCCGGGCGTAACGGTCCCTACTCCCCAGGGCACCCGGTTGTCCTGCAAGGGTCGCAAAAAGGACGCGCCCGCGTGTGGCCTCCGCGCAGCTATTTGTGGGTAAGCGGTGGGCAACTTTGGGGTTCGTCCTCACCCGAAACCTACGACGTGCGCCGAACGGATAGCATCTGATCTGCATGGTCAAGAAAGCGGCGCCAAAACCAGCCCCAAAGCCGGGCTCGACTCATCCTGACCGGGCCCCGAAAGCGGACTCGGCCGTGGCCGACTCGACCGGGTCGGGCGGCCTTACCTCGGCCGAGGCGGCGCAGCGTCTCCACCAGGACGGTCCCAACGCCCTGGGCGGCGAAGGGCGCCGAGGGCCGCTGGCAGTCCTAGTCAGCCAGTTCGCAAGCCCGCTCGTCCTGATCCTCGTCGCCGCCAGCGTGGTCAGTATCGCCGTCGGCGATCGAGTAGAGGCCGGCATCATCCTGACTATCGTCGGCATGAGCGCGCTACTGGGCTTCGTGCAGGAGGCCCGTTCCGAGGCCGCCGTTGCCGCTCTCCAGGCCCGGCTCGCCCTGCGCGCCACCGCGGTTCGCGACGGCGAGGAGAAGGAGATCCCGATCCACGACGTCGTTCGCGGCGACGTAGTCGTCCTGGGCGCCGGAGACATCGTTCCCGCCGATGCGCGCCTGCTCGAGGCCAACCACCTGTTCGTGGACGAGTCGTCGCTCACGGGTGAGTCGGCGGCGTCACTCAAGACTCCTCGGCCCGGCGAGCTCGACCCCGACAAGGAAGACGACCGCGCGGGGCTGGCGCTCTTCGGCACGAGCGTCGTCAGCGGGACCGGGCGAGCCGTCGTGACGGCAACCGGGTCGCGCACGAGCTACGGGGCCATCGCCCACCGCCTGGCCGAGCGCGCCCCCGAGACCGACTTCCAGCACGGCGTCCGCGCCTTCGGGCTGCTGATCGGCAAGGTGACGCTGTTTCTCGTCGTCGGCGTCTTCTCAATCAACGTGTATCTGCACCGTCCGCTGTTCGATGCGTTGCTCTTCTCCGTCGCGCTGGCGGTCGGCCTGACGCCCGAGCTGCTGCCGGCGATCGTCACGCTCAACCTGACTCGCGGTGCGCGGGCCCTGACTGCGCACGGCGTGCTGGTCAAGCGTTTGCCGGCGATCCAGAACCTGGGCAGCGTCACCGTCCTGTGCACTGACAAGACCGGCACGCTCACGATCGGCAAGCTGGAGCTTGTGAAGGCTGTCGGGATCGACAAGGACGACGCCGGCGAAGCCTCGAACGCCCTCGAGCTGGCCTACCTGAACAGCCACTTCGAGTCGAGCTTCCAGAACCCGCTCGATACAGCCGTTCTGGCCGGGGCCCCAAAGCCGGCTGACCTCGCCGACTACAAGAAGCTCGCCGAGCTGCCGTACGACTTCAATCGGCGGATGCTGAGCGTGGTTGTCCAGCGCGGCACCGAGCCGCCGCTGCTCGTGACGAAGGGCGCCCCGGAGGCGGTCGCTCTGGCGTCGAGCCACGTCCGCGAAGACCACACGGCACGTCCGATCCGCAAGGCCGAACACGCTCGGCTGTCAAAGCTCGTCGACGGCGCCTCGGCCGACGGCTTCCGGCTGGTCGCGGTGGCTTCGAGGGTCCTGAGCCACGAAGAGTTGGCAAGCCTAGCGGTCCCGGCTTCGACCGCGAAGGCCACGGCTTCGACCGTGGAGACAAGAGCCCCGGACCCGAAAGCGAAAGCCCCGGCCTCGACCGCGAAGGCTCCGGCTTCCATCGCCGGAGTCGCTCTTTCCGACGCCTCCCGGCTCGAACGCGATCTCACTTTCGAGGGTGTAATTCTCTTCAGCGACCCGCCCAAACCGGACGTGGGCAAGGCGATCGCGTCGCTGGCGGGGCAGGGGATCGCGCTCAAGATCATCACCGGCGACAACGACCTGGTGGCGCGCCACGTGGCCGGCCTCGTCGGGTTGAGCGTTGACGGCGTCCTGACCGGCGACCAGATGCGCAAGCTGACGCACCCGGCGCTGGTGGCTCGGGCGCCTCGCACCACGATCTTCGCCCGCGTGGACCCCGACCAGAAGCTCCAGGTCATCCGTGCCCTGCGCGAGTCAGGGCACGTCGTCGGCTACATGGGCGACGGCATCAACGACGCCCCGGCGCTACATGTCGCGGACGTCGGGATCAGCGTCGACAACGCCACGGACGTCGCCCGATCGGCGGCCGACATCATCCTGCTGGAGCCGAGCCTCGCCGCAATCAGCCAGGGCGTGACCGAGGGCCGCCGCACCTTCGCCAACACTCTCAAGTACATCCGCATGGGCACCAGCTCGAACTTCGGCAACATGCTGAGCATGGCCGGGGCCGCCGCGTTGCTGCCGTTCCTGCCCATGACGCCGGGCCAGATCCTGCTCAACAACCTGATCTACGACGCCTCGCAGACGGCGATCCCTTCGGACAACGTGGACTCGGACGTGGTGGCGGAGCCGGCCCGCTGGGACGTGCACGCCATCGAGCGGTTCATGATCGTCTTCGGGCCGATCTCGTCGATTTTCGACTACGTCACTTTCGGCCTGCTGCTGCTGATGCTCGGCAACAACGAGAACTCGTTCCACACCGGCTGGTTCGTGGAGTCGCTATTCACCCAGATCCTGGTTGTGCTGGTGATCCGCACGCGGCTCACCCCCTTCTGGCGCAGCCGGCCGAGCAGGCAACTTGGCGCCGCGATCGTGGCGGCGCTGGCGGCGGCTGTGCTGATCCCGCTGAGCCCGCTTGGCTCGGTGGTCGGATTCGGTGCCTTGCCCTGGCAGTTCTGGCTGCTCCTGGTCGCCGTCGTCGCCGGGTACCTGACGCTCGTGGAGCTGACGAAGTATTGGTTCGACCGCCGCGAGGCCCGCCGGCCCGACGCCATCGCGCGCCGGAAGGTCATGGACGCCCGTCGCGCGAGCGCCTCAGGCGAATAGGATCGCGGCTCAGCTCTGAACGTGAACCGGGATGCTCGCGACTAGCCGGCGGTCTTCGCGATGGTCGAGATGGTTCACCGGGCTGTCCGTAGCCAAGCGTAACAACGGGCGCTCTTCACCGGGGGCCGGCTCCGGGCCTTGCTCGTTGGGTCGTTCAGGCGAACGAGCGACCCCGCAACGCTGCCCTGTCCGAGAGATGCGGCCAGGGCGAGGTGGCCGGGCTGGATCGGCGGCGGCCCAAGGCGTATCCAATCGATGTCGGTGAACGAGTCGGTATGCGAGACAGCCGGAGACACGCTCAGCCCCGGGTTGAGGGCGTAGCAGGAGATCGCGGCGTCGAGGCCGCAAACCGCCCAGGATGCAGGCGCTGCGGCGCCGTAGGCACGCTGCAGCCTGGCACTGACGCTGTCCGCCTGGAGGTCGATCGGCGCCGGAGATGCGGTCGGTGCCGGGGCCGATGGGGCCGGCGCGGCGCTGGCCGGCGCCACCGATTCCTGGCCAAGCCGATATCCGAACCCCAGGCCTGCGATCAGAGCGATTGCTCCGGCTACGAGCGCGACCGAGAGGATCGGCGGCAGCCGGCGTCCGCGCGGCACCAGCGGACCACCGAAAGACAAGTCGTCGCCAAAGCCATCAGGCTCGTTCATGATCCTGGCTCATCCGTCCCACTGAGAGTTCCAGCACTGTGGACCCTCGGGTCCGGGCGGGCGCGAATCGCGGCGCGCGGTCCGCCCTGCGGTCCGAAGTTACGGTCGCGCCAACTCGCCGGTCGCGCCGACCTTCGCCGCTGACCTGGCAGCCGACGTTCGCCGCTGACCTGGCCACCGATCTCCTGCACTGCCCGATCCCCTGCCTCAGACTTACGCCATGATTGCGATCCTCGGTGGCCTTGGCGCTGCCGCACTGTGGGCAACGGCAAACCTGGCCTCGTCCCGATCCAGCCGAATGATCGGCGCATCTTCGACGGTGGCCTGGATGATGCTCGTCGGACTGGCCGTCACCACTCCCTTCGCGCTGGTTTCGGGGCCGCTGCCGGACATCACTCCGACGCTGGCGGTGTGGCTGACGGCTTCCGGCCTGGGCGGCGTCATCGGCCTCATGTTCATGTACCGAGGCCTGCGGATCGGCAAGATCGGCGTCGTCCTGGCGCTCGCCTCGACCGAAGGCGCAATCGCCGCGATCATCTCCGTCGTCGCCGGGGAGAGCCTGACCCTGGCCTCGGCGCTGGTGCTGGGGGTCATCGCGATCGGGGTGGCGATCGTGGCTCTGGCCGGCGGCGAGGCGGCGGAGCCCGCCGAGGATGAGCCCGCCGCGGTTGACGCGAGCGCTCGACCCAGAACGGCCGCGAGCCTCGAGCGGCGAGCCGCCCTGTTCGGCGCCGCGGCCGCGATCGCCTTCGGTTTCAGCGTCTACGGCACCGCGATGGCCGGCAAGAGCCTGCCGCTCGTCCTGGCGGTAATGCCCGCGCGCGTCGTCGGCGTCGCCCTGGTGTTCCTGCCGATGGCAGTCGCGGGGCGTCTTCGGATGACTCGACGCGCCGCCCCGCTGGTCGTGATCGTGGGGCTCTGCGAAGTGCTCGGCAACGCTTCGTACATCCTCGGCGCCCGCGAGAGCATCGCCATCGCATCCGTCCTCGCGAGCCAGTTCGCCGCGTTCGCCGCCGTGGCCGCCTTCTTCCTCTTCCGCGAGCGGCTCACCCTGCACCAGCGCTCGGGTTTCGTCGCGATCGCCGTTGGCGTCGCGGTCCTGACCATCGTCCGCGGCTAAATCTTGCGGGCCTCGCGCGGGCGGAGCAGCTGGATCAGGATCAGCGCACTGCTCACCAGCAACGCCGGCACGTAGCTGGTCACGATCGCCCAGTTCAGCCCGAGGGCGTAGCCGAAGACGCTGTAGCGCATCGACTGCACGATCGCGTTGAGCGTGTCCAGCGTCGCGAAGCCCAGGAACAGCCAGACCATGCCGATGGCGCCGCTGAGCCGCGCCCGGAGGGCGATCAGCGCCGCCAGCGCCAGGAACGCCGTGGCCATATCTCCATACGCCACGAGCGTTCGGAAGGTATCCGGCACGCCCGCGTCCACCGAACCCGGAGCCAGGATCGTCCCGCCGGCGATGCGAAACACGTGGACCCACAGCAGGGGCACCAGCGCCACCTCGCGCGGCAGCCTCGACAGGCGAGGCGCCACATACCAGCCGGCGAACAAGGCGTATGCCACCAGGCTCACCGAGAATTGAATCCCGAACAGGACGATCGGTTGCATTGCTGTTCCTTCGTTGGGGTCGCGGGCCCGACGACGTCGCTTCGCCCGACACCGATACAACGGCACGGGAACGTTGGAATCAGCGCTTACGGTCGATCGTCGCGAGGGCGTCTCACGCGGCGACTCCGCTCGCGAAAGTCGACCGTCGGCGCAGTGAGCCGGGAGCGCCACCGCTTTGAATTCGAGTGCGACCCACCGTCGGCGGCGAGGTCAGCCTCTGCCTGGCGCATCGCTGCCCGGATCGCGGACGGGTGGCGTCATCAACGAGCACCAGGCATGGACGATCGTTGTTAGCTCGTCGGCGCAGTCGTCGACCTCGAAGAGATCTGCGAACCTCATGAAGCGGGCGCTGGGCCCGTCGCCTTCGAGGTGCGGAAACGCGCCTTTGATCCGGGCGCCGCGATGGAACATCAAGTTTACGCGCGCGTCGGTCGTCTGGACGAAGCTCGCCATGCTTCCCTGGAAGGCGAACTGCACAGACCCGTACTGGACGAGCTCTTCGACGCGGCGGTCGGCGGCGAGGATGATCTCCCGTACCCGCTGCATCGCGGCCTCCGCGCGCGGGCGCTTCGCTGCAAACCAGGCGTCGACGTCCGGGTTCTTGCCCATCGCTGAAGTCTACCCAACCTGCCGAATTGGTCGCGGCTAGTCGAACCGATGATGGAGGCTTTTAGGTCGGACGACAAAGTCGCGGCGAGCTCGGCCGCGGGATGTACGGTCCGTCAATCCGCGTCCGTGGTGGCCGCTGAAGCAGTGGGTCCCGATCGCAACCGTAGCGGCGGTCTTGCTCGGTGGAGCGGCTCTCGTCTTACCTCTGCGGTAGGGATCCGCCACGCCAAACCGAGGTTTCTTTGATGCCCCGCCGTGCCGCCTTCGTGGACAAGGCCCGGGAAATAGCCCTAGACACAGTTAGTGTCTAGCTGAGCGTGAAAGAGGGGTTTGGAGCGGGAGACCGGATTCGAACCGGCGACATTCTGCTTGGGAAGCAGACACTCTGCCAACTGAGTTACTCCCGCTCGGAGCACGCACTTTATAGCAGATCACGGCTGAGGGACCAAGCTGGGTGTCAGCCTAGGTGTCACTGAGGGGCCCCACACTGCGTCCCGTACGCCTATGCTGGCGAGGCCGACTGACGGCCAGGCGGTAGAGGGATTTGCTGGGATGCACACTGCCCAAGGTCCTCGTGGGGATACCTCACGGGAGCGCTATCTGTGGTGGGTCGAAATGGTCTGCTGCAGCTGGGCTGTGCTCAGTCGTGAGCGGGGGACGTGCTCATGACGGAGCGGGAAAATGTCGGCGCCGCTCTCCTCGCACATATCGAACGGGACCCGGCAACGGGTACGTGGCACAAGCAGCTCCTTGAAGAACATCTCCGCGGGACGGCGCAACTCGCGGCTGAGTTCGCCCGACCATTCGGCAGCGCCGATTGGGCGTTCCTTGCTGGCCTGTGGCACGACCTCGGCAAAGCCCAGCCTGCCTGGCAACGGTACCTGCGCTCGGCTACGGGCTACGAGCCAGGTGGCCCGGCAAGAGGCCCCCACCATTCGATCGTGGGCGGGATGCATGCGCTCACGCGTCTTGGCGGCCGAGGCCGCGTTCTTGCCTACGTGATCGCTGGCCACCACGGTGCTCTTGCCGATTGGGGTTCGGCGGATGGCGGGGAGGCAGCCCTGTCCATACAGCTTCAGCGCCGGGAGCTGCTGAAAACGGCCTTGGCGTCTGGCGCGCTGACCGTCGATCTCCTCGAATCCTCAGGACCGAAGAGCGGCATGCCGGCCGGCACCGAGGAGGCCCTGCATGTCTTCGTAAGGATGCTGTTCTCGTGCCTCGTCGATGCGGACTCGATCGATACTGAAGCCTTCTCCAACCCGGACAAGACAAGCCGTCGCGGAGGCTGGCCAACCCTGGATGATATAGAGAGCCAGTTGGCCACTAAGGTGACGAAGCTCCCACACGGTGGGGCGGTCAACGAAGTCCGTTGGCAGGTCCGCGATGAGGTGATGACCCACGCGACCGACACGCCAGGATTCTTCTCCCTCACTGTCCCGACTGGCGGCGGCAAGACGCTGACGTCGCTCTCGTTCGCGCTCGCCCATGCACGAGCAAACGGGCTCCGCCGCGTCATCTACGCGATCCCATACCTGAGCATCATCGAGCAGACGGCGGAGGCGTTCCGCGAGTATTTGGGCAAGGACGCGATCCTGGAGCATCACAGCAACCTCGATCCTGATGCGACAGACGAACGGGGATTGCTGGCGGCTGAGAACTGGGACGCTCCCGTCGTCGTGACGACAACTGTGCAGTTGTTCGAGTCTCTCTTTGCCGCCAAGAAAAGCCGTTGCCGCAAGCTCCACAGCATTCCCGGCAGCGTCATCGTGCTGGACGAGGCCCAGCTACTCCCGCCCGACTTTCTGGCGCCCATCCTCTCGCTACTGCGCGTCCTAGTAACCGGATATGGCGTTTCGGTTGTGCTGTGCACGGCAACGCAACCCGCGCTCGCTAGTGCCGAACGCTCCGGCCGCAAGTTCAAGGGGCTCGACGGAGTTCGGGAACTGGTTCAAGACCCCGACCGCCTGACGGCTCAACTGGACCGTGTCTCGGTTGAATGGCCGAGCGGCATGCGGGCCGGATCCTCATGGGAAGAAGTAGCGGCCAGGCTGCTGAAGGAGCCTCAGGTCCTGTGCGTCGTGAACACCCGGGCTGACGCTAGGGCGCTGAGTGCGCTCGTGCCGAACTCTCTTCACCTGTCCGCGTCCATGTGCGCTGAACATCGGTCGAAAGAGCTGGCCGACATCAAAGTGGATCTGAAGGCAGGAGCCGAGGTTCGGGTCGTCAGCACGCAACTGATTGAGGCTGGCGTGGACATCGACTTCCCGGTCGTTTATCGCGCTTTGGCTGGCTTGGACTCGATTGCTCAAAGCGCAGGCCGCTGCAATCGGGAGGGAAAACTTCGGCGCGGGCGGGTGGTGGTCTTCGTGCCGCCGAAGCCCAGCCCCAAGGGGCATCTGCTCCAAGGCGAGCAAGCGACCAGGAGCCTGATGGCGGCCAGCCAGGATGCCTCAATGCTTCTTGGCCCTGAAGGCTTCCGGCGCTATTTCGACCTGCTTTACGGGACGCTTCCGACGCTCGACAGGGCAGGAATCCTGCCGCTGCTGACAGCGGGGGCCCGAGACGCCGAAATGGGTCTGCGAACTGCGGCTGGGAAGTTCCAGATGATCGATGACGCGGGCACGACGACGGTAGTCGTGCCCTACGGGCGTCGTGGCATCAGCCTGATCCACCAACTCGAACGAATGGAGCAGCCGGACCGCGATCTCATGCGGCGGCTACAGCGCTATTCCGTAGTCCTTCACGAGCGCGAATTCAGAAGTCTGCTGTCGGTCGGCGGCGTGCGAGAAATCGCTGGCGTCTACGCCGTCGAGCCGGACCGATACGACGACCGGCTGGGTGTGGTTTCCGGGGACGCTTCGATTGCCCCCGAGTTGGTGGGCTGATGGAGGTGCACATGGCAAGCCTGTGCCTCGAAGTTCGAGGCGACTACGCGTGCTTCACGCGACCGGAGCTGAAGGTGGAACGCGTTTCGTACGACGTCATGACGCCTTCCGCGGCTCGGGCCGTGTTCGAGGCGGTGCTCTGGAAGCCGGCCATTCGTTGGGAGATAGATAGGATCGAAGTCCTGCGGCCCATCCAGTGGTCATCGATTCGCCGCAACGAGGTCGGCTCCAAGGTCCCGACTCGGTCGGTTGAGGTAGCTATGCGAGGTCCGGCCCCCCTGCGCGCTTTCTACGCCGACGACGAGAGCAATCGCCAGCAGCGAGCGAGCATCGTGCTGCGCGATGTCGCCTACCGTATCTGGGCTCAGCCCGTCTTGACGACGAAGGCGTCCCCGGACGAGAGTCTCGTGAAGTACGTCGAGATGTTCCGCCGCCGGGCCGCTCATGGACAATGCGTTAATCAACCGTACCTGGGCTGTCGCGAGTTCGCGTGCCATTTCGAACTCGTCGAGAATGCTGCGGTGCTGCCTACGGCGATAGACGAGTCACGAGACCTCGGGATCATGCTCTACGACTTGGACTTCGCCGACGCGGAGATGCCGCAGCCGCTGTTCTTCCGAGCCAACTTGGAGCGGGGCGTTCTCCACGTCCCCAAACGCGATAGCGCGGAGGTGCTGTCGTGATACTCCAGGCTCTCGTCGAGTACTACGACCGGCGCTGCGCGAGCGAAGAAGGGGCCCTGGCACCGCAGGGCTGGGAATGGAAGCCACTTCCCTTCATCGTTGAGATCACTCCCGAGGGCACGTTCGTCCAGATCGTGGACACGCGCTTGCCCGATGGGAAGCGGCTCGTCGCCAAGGAATTCCAGGTTCCTCAGAGCGTGAAACGCGCAGTGAACGTGGCGCCCTACCTCCTCTGGGACAACGTTGAGTACGCTCTCGGTTCCCCTGTTCGCAACCCCCCGGAGCGTGTCGCCAAGTGCCACGCTGCGTTCGTCCAGCGTATCGTCGAGCGCTTCGGCGACGCGCCGGCGGACACTGGCGTGGCCGCGCTCCTACGCTTCCTCGTCGACCCGCCTCTGAGCGAAATGAGGGCGGACGCGGGATGGGCGGAGCTTGACAAGTCGAACAATCCGTTCGTCGGATTCCGTCTGGTTGGCCAGCCGAAGTTGGTGTCTGAGTGCGACATACCGCCCGATGCTGACGCGGACGGAGGCATCGGCGTCTGCCTTGTTTCGGGAAAGCGAGCCAGGATTGCTCGGCTCCACAGCTCGATCAAGGGCGTCCGGGGCGGCAACACCTCCGGGACTACTCTCGTCGGCTTCAACTGGGACGCCTTTGAGTCGTACGGGCACGTGCAGGGCGAGAACGCTCCTGTGGGCGAAGAAGCTGAGTTCAAATACACCACCGCCTTGAACAGCCTCCTGGCCGCTGACTCTCATCGCAGGGCGTGGCTGGGCGACTCCACTTTCGTCTTCTGGGCGGAACGCCCCACAGGCGAACTGGTCGAGCGGGGAGTTGCGGATCTGTTCTCCGACCCGGATCGTGACGATCCGCATCGTCATTCCGAAGACGTTAGGGCTGTTCTCGAGGCCCTCTCGGATGGGTCATGGACCGCCACGCCGCACGGAGCGGGCCGCTTCTACGTCCTGGGCCTCGCCCCAAACGCTGGTCGAGTTGCGGTCAGAACCTGGACCGTGGCCACCGCCGAAGAGGTCGCCCGCCGCCTGCGCGACCACTTCGTGGACATCGCAATTGCGAGGCCCGTCTTTGCGCGGGAGCACCCGTCGCTGTTTAGTCTGCTCCGATCGGTCGCCCTCCAGGGCAAAGCGGAGAACATACCGCCCAACCTCCAGGGGGACGTGGCATACGCGATCCTCAACGGCCGTCCGTATCCCATCAGCCTGCTAGCGGCCGCTCTTCGGCGCTCGTGCGCTGAAGGGGACGTGACTCCGGAAAGGGCGGCCCTCATCAAAGCCGTCGTCAACCGTCACCGGCGCGCGGCCGGGGAAGGAAGGGAGGAACTCAGCGTGGCTCTAGATACGGCCAATGCGGATCCGGCCTACCGGCTCGGACGCCTTTTCGCTGCCTTGGAGCGAGCCCAGGAGACGGCCAGTCCTGGCCTCAACGCCACCATCAGAGATCGCTACTACGGGGCGGCTTCGAGCACGCCCATCACGGTCTTTCCGCGGCTGCTCGACCTCAAGAACCATCACGTCGCCAAGATCGAGTCGCCGCATACCCGGGCATGGCTGGAGCGGCTGATCGGCGAGATCGTGGATGGCATTCCCAAGATTCCAGTGCACCTCTCGTTGATCCAGCAGGGCGACTTCGCCATTGGCTACTACCACCAGCGCCAGGATTTCTTCCGCAAACACACCTCAGAAGGGGAGAGCAACTGAGATGGCCGAACTGAACCATCGCTACGACTTCGTCCTGCTGTTCGACGTTCGGGACGGCAATCCGAACGGTGATCCGGACGCTGGCAACATGCCCCGCGTGGACGCGGTAAGCGGGCATGGCATCGTGACGGACGTCAGCCTCAAGCGGAAAGTCCGCAATTTCGTGGGCCTGGTGAAGGACTGCCAGCCCCCCTTCGACATCTACGTCAAGGAGCACGCGCTATTGACAGAGGTGCGGACCCGCGCATACGTGGGCGAGAGGGCGGCGTTTGCTGATAAGGACGCCAAGAACGTGCCCGTCGCCGTTCGCAATGACGCACGCAATTGGATGTGCGCCAATTTCTTCGACGTGCGTACCTTCGGGGCGGTCATGTCCATGAAGGCCAACAACTGTGGTCAGGTCCGTGGGCCGGTACAGATGACGTTCGGGCGCTCGATAGAGCCCATCACGAGCTTGGAGTACGCGATCACGCGAATGGCAGTCGAGACGGCCAAGGAGGCCGAGGATCAGCAGGGCGACAATCGGACGATGGGCCGAAAGGCCACTGTTCCCTACGGCCTGTACCGCTCGCACGGCTTCGTCTCCGCATTTCTCGCCAAACAGACAGGCTTCTCCGAGGAAGATCTGGAGCTGTTCTGGCAAGCCCTTATCCAGATGTTCGACCACGACCGGTCCGCGGCTCGCGGCGAGATGTCAACTCGCGGCCTGTACGTCTTCGATCACCAAAGCGAGCTTGGCAACGCACAGGCCTACACGCTCTTCGACCGTCTGACGGTGGAGCCCAGGCATGCGGAGAACGATGCCGCCCGCAAGTTCACCGACTATGAGGTTGCTTTCGACGGCGTGGCGCTTGGCATCGGGGATAAGGTCCAAGCGGCTCCGAACGTCGAGTTGCGGCGCCTGGCCTGAGCCATGAATGGCGGGAATGCCGATGAGGACCTCGATCGCGTTGAGGTCCTCATCTCCGCCCTGGAGCACTTCAGCTACTGCCCGCGCCAGTGCGGCCTGATCCACCTCGAGCAGACCTTCGATGAGAACATCTACACGATCCGTGGCCAGCTCGCCCACGAGCGTGTGGACGCCGGAGAGGTGGAACTGACGGCGGATATCCGAGTCGAGCGGGCTATCCCGTTATGGTCGGACCGGCTGGGCATTCGGGGCAAGGCAGATGTCGTCGAGTTCCGGGTGGATGGCCCGTATCCGATCGAGTACAAGGTTGGACCACCGCGAGGCAAGCATGCGGACGCTCAGTTGTGCGCCCAAGCCTTGTGCCTCGAGGAGATGCTCAGCGTCTCCGTGCCGCGCGGTGCGATCTTCCATATCGCGACTCGTCGGCGGCGCGAGGTCGAGTTCACGGAGTCGTTGCGGGCACGGACCACAGGCCTTATTGAGGCAACGCGCCGGATGCTCGTGACCCAGGTACTGCCACCGCCCGTGAACGATGCCCGTTGTAGCCACTGCTCGCTTGCGGAGTCGTGCCTGCCGGATGTCGTTGCAGATCGCCGCCGCCTGGAGCAAGCGGACGGGCAGGCGTTCGAGCTGGCGGCTGAGGAGTCGGTGACGTCATGATCGAGTTGCTGAACGTTCTATATGTCCAGACTCAGGGAGCCGTGGTCGCCATGGACCATGACGCCGTTCGCGTCGAGGTAGAGCACGAGACGCGGCTTCGAGTCCCAGTCTTGCGACTATCGGCGCTCGTTGCGATCGGGCGTGTCACTGTCACTCCGTACGTCATCGAGCGCTTCGCTCAAGATGGGAGAAGTATCGTCTGGCTCGATAACCGCGGCCGATTTCGGGCCCGCATAGAAGGCCCGACCCGAGGAAACGTTCTCCTACGGCGAGCGCAGCATCTCACTCTAGACGACGAGGCCAAGACTCGAGCGATCGCGGTGAGGATGGTCGTCGGCAAGATCCAAAACAGCCGCATGATGCTTCTGCGGGCGGCTCGAGAGGCTGCCAGCGAGTCCGATGAGGGCGTTCTGCGCAAGTCAGCAGAACGCTTGGCGGCCGCGCTCGCCCATATTCATGGCGCCGGGTCGATGGCCGAAGTCAGAGGGATCGAAGGCGAGGCGGCGCGGGCTTACTTCGAGGCTTTCGGATCGATGGTCCGAGTCGACCGTTCGGACTTCCCGTTCGATCGCCGTTCACGCCGACCGCCTCGGGACCGGACGAATGCCTTGATCTCGTTCCTCTACGCATTGGTGCTCGCCGAGTGTTCGGCAGCGCTTGAGGGAGTTGGTCTCGACCCACAGGTAGGCTTTCTCCACGTGCTCCGGCCAGGCAGGCCAGCCCTGGCCCTGGATCTCCTGGAGGAGCTTCGGCCGGCCCTCGCCGACAGACTTGCCCTCCGGCTGATCAATCGTCGTCAGGTGACCGCCAAGTCGTTCGACGAGCTGCCGGGCGGCGCTTACCTCCTAAACGAGGATGGCCGGCGGGAGGTTCTCGTGGCATTCCAGCGACGGAAAGAGGAGATGGTTCCCCACAGACTGCTTCAACGCAGCATCCAGGTTGGCCTGCTCCCGCACATCCAGGCGCGGCTCCTAGCTCGCCATCTGCGTCGCGATCTGGCGGAGTACCCGCCGTATGTAGGGCGATGAACGATGGAGGTTCTCGTTGCCTACGATGTGGCCACAGACGACGCGGCGGGCCGGAGACGCCTCCACCAAGTTGCGAAGGCATGTGAGGGATTCGGCCAGCGAGTCCAGAAGTCGGTGTTCGAGTGCGTATTGTCCGAAATGGAGCTGGCTCGGCTGGAAGGGCGGTTGGGCCGACTGATCGATCCTTCGCGTGACAGCCTGCGCATCTACCGGCTCCGCGAGCCCAGGGGTTCGTTCATGCGGGTCCTCGGCGTGGACGTTGCCCACGACATCCGCGATCCGCTCGTCTTGTGAACGCTGAGTCTGCGCGGATGCCAAGCAAGGTGGGTTCACGCATGAGGTCCGCGCTGCGGCCGAGCGTGCCGGTGACGGGCTCCGCCTGGGCCCCGCTTCGACGGTCTCGGTTTGTTAGCCTGATGACCGGTGCTGCCCACGTGGCCAAGGGACAATTGGCTGTCCAGCCCCGGTGAGCGCTCCTTCAGCCGGCGACGGCGTCGGCTGCGGATTGAAACACGTCCACCCCGGCAATGACGTCGGCCTGGCCGCGGCTCCTTCAGCCGGCGACGGCGTCGGCTGCGGATTGAAACACGAAGCTCTGCGCGACCGATGGGATCAGCAGCAAGCTCCCTTCAGCCGGCGACGGCGTCGGCTGCGGATTGAAACCTGAATATGGAGATCTCAGACATCGCCACCGCGCTGCCTTCAGCCGGCGACGGCGTCGGCTGCGGATTGAAACACGTCACCGACGGCGGGACGCGTCTTTACCCCGCCGCGCCTTCAGCCGGCGACGGCGTCGGCTGCGGATTGAAACTCACGTGAGCCGTTGCCCGAGCCGGACGAGCCCGACGCCCTTCAGCCGGCGACGGCGTCGGCTGCGGATTGAAACCTCGGTAAAGCTCGTGAACGCCGGGTCGATCGCGTGGCCTTCAGCCGGCGACGGCGTCGGCTGCGGATTGAAACATGCGCAGCGCGCCTGTCAGCGCCACCTGCGGATGAGCACCTTCAGCCGGCGACGGCGTCGGCTGCGGATTGAAACGGTCGGTCGTGGTCACGAGCGGCAGCGCGTATCTCCGCCCTTCAGCCGGCGACGGCGTCGGCTGCGGATTGAAACAGCTCGGCTGGACTGCGGAACTCGGGCGGGACGTAACCTTCAGCCGGCGACGGCGTCGGCTGCGGATTGAAACCGCGAAAACCTGGCTCGCCGATCTGCGCAAACACACCTTCAGCCGGCGACGGCGTCGGCTGCGGATTGAAACGGACAACTTTTCAAGCACAATTCTCGCGGCCTGAGCGTGCCTTCAGCCGGCGACGGCGTCGGCTGCGGATTGAAACGAGACGCTGCGCTCGTTCGTGCGCAACTACGACATCGCCCTTCAGCCGGCGACGGCGTCGGCTGCGGATTGAAACCTGCTCGGTGCTCGCAACGAGGGCACGACGGCCCGTGACCTTCAGCCGGCGACGGCGTCGGCTGCGGATTGAAACGTGTATGGCGTGTTGCAGCCCCTCTCGGCCGACGCTGCCTTCAGCCGGCGACGGCGTCGGCTGCGGATTGAAACATGTAGCCGCACTGGCAAGATGCGCCAAGGCATTCTGGCCTTCAGCCGGCGACGGCGTCGGCTGCGGATTGAAACAGCGCGAGATGCTCGAAGTCAAGCATCCCGAGAGGCCTTCAGCCGGCGACGGCGTCGGCTGCGGATTGAAACCGGGAGAGGGACACGTTACCCATGCTCGTGCTGCCTCCCTTCAGCCGGCGACGGCGTCGGCTGCGGATTGAAACATGAGACGTACTCCCAGGGCTTGCGGTCCTGTCCGAGCCTTCAGCCGGCGACGGCGTCGGCTGCGGATTGAAACACGCTCGGCGATGTGACGATCTGGCACGACGGGTTCCCTTCAGCCGGCGACGGCGTCGGCTGCGGATTGAAACCCAATTGATCCAATCTAGGTCCGGCCCCGAAAGTGCGGCCTTCAGCCGGCGACGGCGTCGGCTGCGGATTGAAACTGCGCTCATGGGCTTCCACACGCGCTCCGGGTCGTCGCCCTTCAGCCGGCGACGGCGTCGGCTGCGGATTGAAACACAACGAGACGCGCCAGCACCAGCTCTGGCGAGCGGCACCTTCAGCCGGCGACGGCGTCGGC
>Ga0209638_1000081_pt1 | contig 60957 bp, 43 predicted proteins | sample BarGraNGADG00211_FD_184490 | JGI IMG/M metagenome (GOLD analysis project Ga0209638, IMG submission 184490) | Arctic peat soil microbial communities from Barrow, Alaska - Barrow Graham LP Ref core NGADG0002-211 (SPAdes) (version 2) | ecosystem: Environmental > Terrestrial > Soil > Wetlands > Peat... | reverse complement strand
CTCGCCCCCGACCTGCCGCCGGCAGCTTTCGACGAATGGCGCACCCAGCTTCCCGACGAGGGGCAGGTTGACGGCGCCGGAACCTTCGCCTCGCCTCCCCTGAAGAGACGCTGGTTCGACGGGCTTTTGTTGTTCGTGGAAATCCTGGCAGTGCTGGGGCTGGCGGGCCTGCTCTTCAACGGCTTCGGCTTGCTGCGCACTCTGAACCAGGAGGTGGTTGCCGCCCTGCGCCAGGAGCAGGATACTCCCACTGCCACCCCGCTGATCACGGCGATTGTGTTGCCAAGCGGTCATACACCACCTTCCGCAGCCGGTGGTGCCCGGTTTAACGAAGCGGAGATTCCCGAACACTTGCGCCCGCTGGTACAATCCCTGGCGAACCTGCCGGTGCCCACCCCGGGACCGCAGCAGGCCGTCCAGATCGATATTCCCGCCATCGCCGTCCAGAATTGGCCGGTTGTCCAGGGTGACGGCTGGGAGCAGTTAAAAAAAGGAGTTGGTCAGCATATCAGTTCGGCCAACCCCGGCGAGAATGGAAATGTGGTCCTGGCCGGTCATGACGACGTGTTTGGTGAAGTCTTCCGTAATTTGGATAAGCTTCAGCCGGGCGACCAGGTTATTTTGTATACGATGCAGCAGCAATTTATTTACCGGGTGACGGAAACCCGCATCGTCGACCCAAGCCAGGTGGACGTGATGAACTCCACCAGCGATCCGACCGTCACCCTCATCAGTTGCTACCCTTATATGGTTGATAAACAACGCATTGTTGTTTTTGCGACACTTCAGAACCCTTAGGAGATTCCATGAGCAGGAAATATAAACGCCAGGTCCCCCGCCAGCTTTCCACCTTTTCAGCCAAACCCGTCGAGTTCAATCCGGATTACACCATCATCAAGCGTGATCTGAAACGCATCGGCATCCTGGCCGGGACGTTCTTTGCCTTCCTGATCGTATTGGCAATATTCCAGACCCAACTCATCGCCCTGTTTGGAATTTAAAGTCCAGTAACCCTATGTCATTGCGAGGCAGGTGTTCTGAACCCGGCGACACTTGCACCTCCCTGCGTTTGGTGCACACCTGCCCCGGACGCAGGTGCCGGGGGTGCATGTGAGCAATCTCGTGCCACATAGACGGACTGTTCAGATATATTCCTTATCGGGCGATATGGGGGATTCAGTTCCCTTGTTCCTTTCGAGTTGGTAGTTAAATCTATACCGCGGCTTCCATGACCTCAGATCTGCTGACCGTTAAACTGGATAAGCTTACTTACGGCGGCGATGCCCTCGGACGTCTATCTGATGGGCGCGCCGTTTTTGTTCCCTTTGCCCTGACCGGGGAAACCGTATCGATCAGAACTATCGAAGAAAAAACCAGCCACGTGCGCGCAGAACTTGTGGAGGTAATGGAACCCTCTCCGGACCGGATTTCACCAAAATGCCTGCATTTTGGCATATGTGGGGGATGTCATTACCAGCATATGCCGTACTCCATTCAAGTGGATATCAAGGCTGCAATCCTGCGTGACCAATTATTGCGCATAGGTAAGATTTCTGATCCTCCGCTGAAACAAGCAGTTCCATGCACAATTGAATGGAATTACCGCAACCACGTCCAGTTCCACTTGACCCGCACGGGGAAATTGGGTTACGTCGATGTCCACGGCCGGAATGTCTTCCCGATCAGCGAATGTCACCTGCCTGAGCCGACCCTGGATTCCCTCTGGCCCCGCCTGGAATTTGACCCGGGTCTTGGACTTGAGCGTGCCTCCCTGCGCCTGGGAATTGATGAGCAGACCATGCTGGTGCTGGAATCCGCGGAGGTACCTGAACTGGAACTGGAAGCGGACCTGTCGGTGGTGCATATCTTCGGGAACGATACCGTCGTGATGGCAGGCAATGATTACCTGTCCATAAAGGTAAACGACCATCTTTTCCACGTTTCTGCGGCATCTTTTTTCCAGGTCAACACAGGAATGGCGGAAAAAATGGTGGCACACTTGCTCGAACAATTACCCGTCACTCCCGCCACAACCCTGCTGGATGTTTACTGCGGCGTTGGGCTTTTCAGCGCCTTTTTTGCCCCGCGGGTTGGTCGGGTGATCGGAGTTGAGGTGTCTCCATCAGCTTGTGAAGATTTCACGATCAATCTGGACGACTTCGATAACGTGGAACTCTACGAGGCTGCCGCTGAAACGGTCCTGCCGGGATTGGACGTCAAACCTGGCGTCGTCATTGTGGATCCGCCGCGGGCAGGCCTTGAGAAACGTGCCCTGGATGCCCTCATGGTTCTTGCTCCACTGCGGCTTGCATACGTGTCATGCGACCCCTCCACCCTGGCGCGTGATGCTGCCCGGCTTATCGCTGGTGGCTACCGCTTGGTGCAGGTCACACCCTTCGACCTTTTTCCCCAGACCTATAACATTGAAAGCATCAGCATCTTTGAGAAACTTGAGTGATGTCATTGCGAGGAGCGTACTTTGCGACGAAGCAATCCCCGGCAAGTTTTTAGGTCATACTTCGAGATCTCACTGAAATTCTGGAGAAAAAAGGAGAATTCTTATGCGATGGGAAGATCTGACCGGAGACCAGTTTCCTGAGGCCGTGAAACAGGCTGAAAGCGTCTGCCTGCTGCCTTTTTCGTGCATCGAACGCCACGGGCACCACCTGCCGCTCGGCACCGACATGTTCATCGGGCGTGAACTCTGCCGCCGTGTGGCTGAACTCGAACCGGCAGTTATCTTCCCGGATTATTTCTTCACGCAGATACTGGAAGCACGTCACACCCCCGGCACGTTCGGCATCCAACCGGAGCTGATCATCAGCCTGTTGGAAAACGTTTGCCGCGAAATTGCCCGCAATGGGTTGACCAAGATTGTCATCATCAACGCCCACGGCGGCAATGACCACCTGATCAACTACTTTGCCCAGATCCAGCTTGCCAGCCGTCGGGATTATGTCGTCTACATCCCCCAGCCGGCCTATGTGACCGAAGAATCCGCCACCGCATCCCAGTGGGAAACGGTCGTCGACGGTCACGCCGGGGAGCGCGAGACCAGCATGCTGCTCGCCATCCGCCCCGCGCTTGTCAAACTTGAGACCCTGCCATCCGATGGGGAGGGCATGCCGTTGGGCAGACTCAAACAACTGGGTGACCAGGGCACTTACGTTGGCATCTGGTGGTATGCCGACCATCCCACCCATTATTGTGGTGACGGGCGTCCTGCCACAGCTGAAAAAGGGGAGGCCTGGTTCGTCGACCGCTCGCGTGCCCTTGCCAGGGCTCTCCGCACGATCAAGGATGACAAGGATTCCCGCCGCCTGCAGGATGAATTCTATTCCAAAGTTGGCTAGACTGCCCTTTAAACCAAACCAAGCCTCCAATCAGTTTTGTCAATTTTCTCAAGAATAAAAAAAAAGGATATGCGAGCGAAGCTGGCATATCCTTTTTTTGATTTACCCCTCCCCAAGTCGAGGCGGCTTCACGCCGCCATCGACTGCTTCGGGCTCACGTGAGCCCGAAGCTACTCCTTGCCGGGGACGAGTAGGGGAAAACCTTATCTGTCTGAATTTCTGTTTAAATCTGTAAACTTGCCAAATTCCCGCCCTGAATCCGCTTTTCACTTTCATGCGCCAGGGCACGGATTTTATCCATGATCGTTTCAGATACCCTGTCCACGTGCTCATGGTCTTCCACATCCCCCTCAAATTGTGTTGGCTGTCCCACGGTGACGGCATAAGGTCCGCGCAGGTACCAGCGCGCTTCCGATGGAATCCCTCCTGTGATCCGTGAACGGATATTGTGACAGCGTTCCCGGTGCAGGAAAATCCCAACCGGCACCACCGGGACCCCGGTGCTGAGCGCCAGCCGCGCCGCTCCGCTGCGGGGTGGCAGGAATCCGCCCTCGAGTGGGCTGATGTGCCCTTCAATAAATATCGCCACCGACCGCCCCTGATCGATATGCCGGCGGGCTTGATCCAGGGCTGCACTCCCCTGTGTGAGCGGGACGGGTATTTCCTGGACCTTCTGCAGGAACCAGCCAAAGACGGGCACTTTGAACGCTTTGGCGGTGATCATGACATTCATCTGCTGCCGCGTAATCATATGGATCAGGAACGGGTCTGTGGCGCTCGGATGATTGGCTACAAAGATCATTGGGCCGGAAGGCAGGGTCCCATGCCGGCGGACGTCGAAGCGCAGCATGACCAAAGCGAAGAAACGGACAAGGGCAAGACTGGTTATATATAGTAATACTTGGAACATTGCTGGTCTCCTGATCTGCTCAATACCTGGCTGACGATATATTGTTCAAGCTCAAGGGGGGATCAAACGGGAAAAACTTTACAGCCTCACCTGGCGAACCCGCTTTTGGCTGTCCATGGCCAGGGCGCGAATGCTCTGCATGATGTTCTCGGATACTTTTTTGATGAAATCCTTGTCGTTCGCATCCCCGCGGAAATGCATCGCTTTTCCGATGGTGATCGCGTAAGGTCCGTGCAGGTACCAGGTCACGATATCCGGTTCCCCGTCGAACGTTGCCGGGATGCGGTGGCAGCCTTTGTCCGAAAGGTAAATTCCGATCGGGATGACCGGCACTCCGCTGCTGAGTGCCAGTCGCGCCACCCCGCTGCGGGGCGGATTGAATCCGCCGCCTGTCGGGCTGATCAGACCTTCCGGGAATATCGTTACGGAGCGCCCGGCCTTGAGGGTTTGGCGGGCTTGCTCCAGCACCTTTTCTCCCTGTCCCGGGCTGACGCAAATGTGGTTCATTTTGCGCATGAAGGCGCCCAGGACCGGGATTGAAAAAGCCTTGGACGTGACCATCAAACTCATTGGTTTTTTTGAAATCAGGTGGATCAGGAAGGGGTCGGTGGTGCTTGGGTGATTGGCGGCGAACAGGACCGGTCCAGCCGGCAGGGAATAGCGCCAGCGAATGTCCATATTGAGCAGAAGCCTGGCATAACTCTGGATCATGATGCGGCTTACTCTGTAAAGGATGTCAGAAAGCATCGCTGGGTTTCTCCTGGAAAACATATGAGTATAGCTTACCAGTAAATGACGAATTTCACCTATCCCGATCCTAACAATCAGCTATGTATACAACCCCGCCGCGCCAAAAAGACCCGGTGTAGGTGCCGGTTCGGAGACTTTACAATATTGTCGATTATTGATCTCTAATAATAGGGGGAAAAGACAAAAAAACAGGGGGCCGGCGGGATTCATCCGTCAAGCACCCCGATACTCTAACGTCACAAAAATACAGAGGATTCGAGCAAAGCCTGATACTTTAGCTTTGCTCAGGTCCAACCTCGTTTATTTGACCAGGTTTCGCAAAACCGTGTGCAAAATCCCGCCGTTGCGATAATAGTTGACTTCAACAGCGGTATTCAATAAGGCTTCCGCCTTGAAAATGATTTCCTTGCTGTCTGCCTTTCTGGCCTTCACTGTGACGATGCACCGAGGGGGTATCTTGTCGTTCAAGCCCTCGATCGAATAAACCTCGTCGCCCTTCAGGCCCAGTTTCTCGGCATTTTGCCCGTCCACGTAGCGCAGCGGAAGCACCCCCATCCCAACCAGGTTGGAACGGTGGATACGCTCGAAAGACTCGGCGATCACCGCCTTCACCCCTTGCAGCATCGGACCTTTGGCAGCCCAGTCACGGCTGGATCCGGTCCCGTACTCCTTGCCTGCCAGCACGATGACCGGGATACCCTCAGCCTTGTATTTCATGGCTGCATCATAGATGCTCATTTCGTCCCCCGCAGGCTGCAGCCTGGTCCAGTTGCCTTCCCTAGGCGCAACCATCAGGTTCTTCAGGCGGATGTTCGCGAAGGTGCCGCGCGCCATCACCCGGTCATTGCCGCGCCGGCTTCCATACGAGTTGAAGTCCCGCACCTGCACTCCCTGTTCCTGAAGGTATTTGCCGGCCGGGCTGTCACTGGCGATGTTGCCGGCGGGGGAGATATGGTCGGTAGTGATCGAGTCGCCCAGCATCGCCAGCACCCGCGCACCCTCGATATTGTTGATATGGGGTACCTCCAGGGTCAGCGACTGGAAGAAGGGCGGGTGCTGGATATAGGTGGAAGCGTCCACCCACTGGTACAGGTCGCCTTCCGCAACCTTGATATCCTTCCACATTTCGGATCCTTCGAACACGTTGGCATATTTATCCGAGAACATCCCCGTTCTTACACTGGATATTACCGCTTCCTCCACTTCCTTGGAAGTGGGCCAGATATCCTTGAGATATACCGGTCCGTCCTTCCCCGTTCCGATCGGTTCGCTGGTCAGGTCGATGTCCACAGTGCCTGCCAGGGCGTAGGCCACCACCAGCGGAGGTGAGGCCAGGTAGTTTGCCTTTACCAGCGGGTGGACTCGCCCTTCGAAGTTGCGGTTGCCCGAGATGACTGCCGCCGCCACAAGATCGGACCCGGTGACAGCCTTGGCGACTTCCCCTGGCAGCGGTCCACTGTTGCCGATGCAGGTGGTGCAGCCGTAAGCCACCACGTTAAATCCCAATTTTGATAATGGCGCCAGCAGGTCGGCCTGCTGGAGATAATCGCTGACGACCCGGCTGCCGGGTGCCAGGCTGGTCTTCACGTAGGGCTTTACTGACAATCCCTTTTCGATGGCCTTTTTGGCAACCAGCCCCGCGGCAACCATGACTGACGGGTTGCTGGTATTGGTGCACGAAGTGATGGCTGCGATCACCACCGCGCCGTGCCCGATCTCGTATGAATCGCCGTTGGTACCCACTTTTCCCGTGCGCTTCAGGGCCTCGGCGCCAAGTTCGTAGCCGCGCTCCTTCACCGGTGCGGTCAGCGTTTTCTTGAATACCGTCTTCATCTCGGTGAGAGCCACGCGGTCCTGCGGGCGTTTTGGTCCCGCCAGGGAGGGCACCACGCTTCCCAGGTCCAGTTCGAGCAGATCACTGTAATTTGCATCCGGGGTGCTGGTTTCGCGGAACAGGCTCTGCGCCCGGCAGTAGGCTTCGGTCCGTTCAATCACCTCAGCCTTGCGGCCGGTCATCTTCATATATCGCAGTGTTTCGACATCCACCGGGAAAAAGCCCATCGTGGCACCGTATTCGGGAGCCATGTTGGCGATCGTGGCGCGATCTGGCAGCGTCATGCTGTCCAGTCCGGGGCCAAAGAACTCGACGATCTTGTCCACCACGCCCTTCTGGCGCAGCATCTGTGTTACGGTGAGCACCAGGTCGGTGGCGGTGATACCCTCCATGAGCTTGCTGTGCATTTTAAACCCGACCACGTCCGGCAGAAGCATGTCCATCGGTTGTCCGAGCATGACCGCTTCCGCCTCGATGCCGCCCACGCCCCAGCCCACCACCCCCAGCCCGTTGATCATGGTGGTGTGTGAATCTGTTCCGATCAGTGTGTCGGGGAACAGCACCTCCGAGGCGCCCAGTCCTTCTTTCTTCGATAGTACCACCTGCGCCAGGTATTCCAGGTTCACCTGGTGCACGATGCCGGTAGCCGGTGGCACCACCCGGAAATTAGTGAAGGCCTTCTGGCCCCACTTTAGGAATTCATACCTTTCACGGTTGCGCTGGAATTCCATCTCCTCGTTTCGTTTCAAGGCATCGGGGGTTGCGAAAAAATCCACCTGGACCGAGTGGTCGATCACCAGGTCGACCGGCACGAGCGGGTTGATTTTATTCGGGTCACCGCCCAGGCGGGCCACCGCGGCGCGCATGGCTGCCAGGTCCACCACTGCCGGTACCCCGGTAAAGTCCTGCATGATCACGCGCGCTGGCAGGAATGGGATCCCGGGGCGGCCACCCCCCGACTTGGCGGTCGGATTGGGCGTCCAGCCGGCAATGTTCTTCACGTCTTCCTGGGTGATCTCCTTGTCGTTGCATTGGCGCAGTGCTGCCTCGAGCATGATGCGGATCGAGAAGGGCAGAAGGTTGAGCTTGGTCAACCCGGCTTTTTCCAGCGCGTCGAGCCGGTAGATGCTGTAATCAATATTCCCCACTTTCAGCACATCACGGGATTTGAAGTAATCTTTAGACATATCCATCTCCTTTGGCAGGTGATCCCTCGCCGCTTCGCCCTATCAAATTAATGCTTATCAAATCAAGGGGTTCGGTTCCTTGGGATACTACTTTGTGGTTCCTGGCGAAACCAGGGACTCGCCCGGCAATTTCGCCTAAGGGATAAAAAAAGACTCAAAGGCGCCTCCCGTTTAAGTTCATTACAGGGTGCTGCCCTTCAGGCCTGTTTTAGTTTTTATGATCAGATGCTCAATTCTTTGACAAGTTGCTCCACAAGTATATCGCATTCAGCTTTGGGCAGGAAACTCGCCCGTGCCGCCACAAGGATGCGCTCTTTAAGGGCTTTGTGTTCCATTCCCAGGTCTTCGCAGGCGCGCTGGTATTCACCGCTCAAGGCGATTTGCGAAATGGATGGGTCATCGCTGCAAAGGGTGACATTCAGCCCGGCCTTCATCATGTTCATCACCGGGTGTTCCTGCATGGAACGGACCGCGCCGGTTTGGATGTTGCTGGTTACGCATACTTCGAAAACCGTCCCGCGCTCTCGTGCCATCGCTACAATAGCTGGGTCTTCCATCACGCGCACGCCGTGCCCGATTCTCCCGGCATTGAAGTTTTCCATCGCCTCCCGCACATTCGCTGCCCCCGCCCATTCGCCGGCATGCACGGTCAGTTTCAACCCGGACTGCTGTGCCTCTTTGAATATTCCAAGGAAAGGTGCCGCTGGATACTCGGCTTCGTTGCCTGCCAGGTCCAGCCCCAGGATCCCGCTGCCCATCCGCGCCGCGGCCAGCCAGGCTACTTGTTCTGCCAGCTCCACGCTCTCATTGCGGTTGACCGAGGCGATCAGCACTACCCGCAGCCCGAATTCCCTGGCTGCTTTGCTGGCGCTTTCGCAGACCCAGTCCATCACCTGTCCCATCGGGAAACGTTCGGCCCGGCTTAAAGCCACCGGGGCAAAGCGCAGCTCAAGGTAGCGCACATTATCATTAGCAGCATCTTCGATGGCTTCGCGTGTCACCCGGTGGATGACTTCCGGGGAACGGTAAAACATTCTCAAAGTGTTGAATTTTGTCAGGAAATTCTGATAAGTGGTGGGTTCGCTGGATTGCACCCTGACCAGGCTGCTCAAAGGTCCCGTACTGATTGGGACGCTGATCCCATGAGCACGCGCGATTTCCTGCATCGTCTTGAGTCGCAGGCTCCCCTCAAGATGACGGTGGAGATCCACCTTGGGCAGGCTTTTATAAAAATCCGTCTGGTCGTCCACTAATGCCTGTGTCGTTTTCTCTTCTTGTCGTTGGTTTGAGCCGGGACGGTCACTACTTCCACGGGTTCGGGCCTTGGTTCCGCTGCCGACTCCACCTGTGGGGCAGCCCCGCGTGGTTGGTACAGGAAAATGCGCCCGATGACTCCCGCCCGGATATCTGCCAGCAGGGTCTGGAACATTTCCGAAGCCTGGCTTTTATACTTGACCAGCGGGTCGCTCTGGGCGTACGCTTCCAACCCGATGGAGACTCGCAGCGCCTCCACGCGGGTCAGGTAGTCCACCCACAGTTCGGTGATCGCACCCAGCAGTACCTGCCGGTATATCTGGCTTTGCACCGTCCGGCCCACTTCCTGGGGGGACTTGGCACCCTCGTTTTCTCCCAGGCGGGTCAGTTCGCTCTGTCCCCAGGCAAGCCGCTGGGCATCCTGCGCCTGCTGCAGGTGATCCAGCACATCCTCCTCCAGTGTGGCGGAATTCTTGTTCGCCAATATTTCTCCCGCCAAATGTACATAATGCAGGCGGGTGAAGATCTGGCGCACCTGGCGGTGGGTCTTCGCATCAAAAGAGGTGCTCGATCCCTGTGCGATCAATCCCAGCAGCCGTATCTTGGCCTGGTCGTTGCGGTCAGGGATGCGTTCGAGCGCGCTTGCGAGTTCACGCACGATTTGCCCGTCTTTCCCGAGCAGCTTTTCTTCACGCCCTGAGAGGACTTGCTTTACGTGTTCTTCAATCTGCGATGAAGCTTCCTGCCATTCAAGCTCTTGTAGCTCGGGCACGTTCAGTCCAAGCGATTCTCCAAGCCGGAACTCGATGGTGTCAACCAGGCGGGTGATATTCGTGGAAGCCACGTAAGCATCCACCTGGGCATGCAATTCCTCCGACAGCCCCTTCGGGTCTTCGCCCAGCTTGGTCAGTTGGTCCGGGTCCAGCCGGAACGGCACCCTCACCAGGCTGGAAAGTTCCTCCAGGATGACGTTGGGTTGGCGGGTCTCGGTTTCGAGACCGTCGGCAATTCCGTCCAGGGCGGTATCCAGCGAATCGATGCGGTCATCGATCTGGGGCTCCAGGTTCTCGCCCGTGTGGTCGATCTGCTCGAGGATGGTATTGAGAAAATGTGCCTGGTCAGCTTGCAGGGCGTTCAATGCCAGCTCACGCAGTGCCTCAGCCAGGTCCTCGGTTTTGTCGTTCGCATTAACTTCTTCCAGCAGGAGCTTGTACGTGTAGGATGGGAAGATCCCATTGGGGGTGTTGAACGGCGGTTGGATCTGGTCCAGCCACGCCAGCATGCGCCAGTATTCTTCGCTGGCGATGACTTCCGCGGCCCGCCGCTGCACTTCCTGCCTCAGCAGCTCGTTCACGTCCTCCACCAGGTCTTCCTTTGCGAATACCCGGTTGCGCTGGTCGTAGATGCGCTGGCGCTGGGCGTTGAGCACATCGTCGTATTCGAGCAGGTGCTTGCGCACGTCGAAGTTGGCGCCTTCCACCCTGTGCTGCGATTGCTCGATCATGTTGGTGACCATGCGGTGCTGCATGGGATAGTCGTCATCGATCTTGAAGCGCTCCATCACCCCTTTCACCTGGTCGCCGCCGAACATCCTCATCAGGTCGTCTTCCAGCGACAGGTAGAAGCGGCTCGAGCCGGGGTCACCCTGGCGGGCGGCGCGGCCGCGCAGTTGGTTGTCGATCCGCCGCGCTTCATGGCGTTCGGAGCCGATCACGTGCAGCCCGCCGCGGGCGCGCACGCGTTCCATGTCTTCGAAATATTGCAGGAAGTTGTGTACCTCGGCCTCGTAAATGCCATACAGGGTCGGGTCGGTTTTTTGCAGGGCTTCGCGCCGTTCCTGCAGTGACATGTCGTACGGGTCCTTGTATCCCGCCTTGCGCAGCACGCGCGCTACGGCCGCGATCACCTCTTCCGCCAGGTCGCCGCCCAGCTTGATGTCCACTCCGCGGCCCGCCATGTTGGTGGCGATGGTCACCGCTCCGAATGCCCCGGCTCCTGCAATGATCTGGCTTTCTTCGGTGTGTTTGCGGGCGTTCAAAACCTGGTGAGGCACTCCGCCCTGCAGCACGGCCTTCAGCCTGTCTTCATCCTCCGCCGGCAGTCCCAGGATCTCCAGCAGGCGCGTCAGGTTGGCTTGTTCCTCGGGGTTGAGCGACAAGCCCAGTTCCTTTGCCATCGGGCGCATGTCTTCAGGACGCAGCTGTTCGATGGGTTCATTGAGCGGTTGGAGTTCGGGAATGACCCGCCCGTCTTCTTCGCGGTCGTTCTTTTCCAGCCAGGCGTGCCGGAGCAGCAGGATTTGCATCAACCTGCGTACCGCTTCAGCCCTCAGCCTGGTCGAGAGACGTTCCGAACCTTCCACCGAGGTGGTGCCCACCAGGATCGGGCGCCCCATGCTGTGGAAGATGACGATCTCCCGCACCAGTGAACGCAGTTTGGCTTCCACGCCGCGGTAGATGACATCCGGGTAATCCTTGCGCCTCCAGAACACCACCTCTTTATCGGGGTCGTCGCTGTGGGCAAAATAGGAGTAAGCGTACCCTTCCTCATCCTTGGTTTTGATTTCCACCAGCGGCGCTTCCGACCCGAACGCCTGGTATTCCAGGTTGGTGGGGATGGGCAGCACGGGCAGTTTGTAGATCTTGTCGAACTCCTCCGCCTCGGTCAGGGCGGTACCGGTCATGCCCGCCAGTTTGGTGTACATGCGGAAGTAGTTTTGCAAAGTGATGGTTGCGTAGGTGACGTTCTCCGGCTCCACCCGCACCCCTTCCTTGGCTTCCACGGCTTGGTGCAGGCCGTCGCTCCAGCGCCGTCCCGGCATCAGCCGCCCGGTGAACTCGTCCACGATCAGCACTTTTCCGCCCTGCACCAGGTAATCCTTGTTGCGCTTGAAGAGGTGCTGGGCGCGCAGCGCCTGTTCCAAAAAGCCGAGCAGGTGAGCCTGTTCGGGGGTCACGTCCTCGGGACGGTCGGGGTCGCGCAGCGGCTGTCCCAGCAATTGCTCCATATGGGCGGTGCCGATCTCGGTCAGGGACACGCTGCGGTCCTTTTCGCTGACGTCGTAATCTTCAGCTATTAACTGGCGTATCAGCACTGCCATCTTGGCATACCATTCGATGTTGCCCGAAGCTGGGCCGGAGATGATCAGCGGGGTGCGGGCTTCGTCGATCAGCACGTTGTCCACCTCGTCCACGATGGCGTAGTTGTGACCGCGCTGGACCTTTTCCTCCAGCCGGTAGACCATGTTATCGCGCAGGTAATCGAAGCCGAATTCGGAGTTGGTACCGTAGGTGATGTCCGCCGCGTACGCTTCCACGCGGTCAATCAGGCGCATCTCATCCTGGTCTTCGTGCGGCGACTCTTTCTCGGGGTCGTACAGGAAAGCCTTTTTGCCGTTTTCAGTGGCGGCTGCCATCTGCAGGATGCCCACCGATAAACCCAGGAAATGGTAAATGGCTCCCATCCACCTGGCGTCGCGCCGGGCCAGGTAATCGTTGACCGTCACCAGGTGCACACCCTTGCCTGTCAGTGCGTTCAGGTAGAGCGGCAGCGTGGCAACCAGTGTCTTGCCTTCACCGGTGCGCATCTCGGCGATCTTGCCCTGGTGCAGGACGATCCCGCCGATGAGCTGCACGTCGTACGGGCGCTGACCGATGGTCCGTTTGGCTGCTTCGCGCACGGCCGCGAAGGCTTCCGGCAGGATTCCATCCAGCACGGAATTCTCGATCTCCTGGCGTTCCTTCCCGTCTTCCACGCCATCCAATTCCCCCGCGATCAGGCTGCGGAACTCGCCTGTCTTAAGGCGCAGCGCTTCGTCGCTCAGGGCTTCGAAATCCGGCTCGAGCGCATTGATCTGTTCCACCAGGTCGGTGGTTTTTTCGATTTCACGTTTATTGGGGTCTCCCCCGAATGTTTTCACAAATTTCTGGAGCATTGAAAGTCCCTTTCGGGGGAAATTATAGCATGGCGGTGTAAGAGCAGAGTAAGAAATATTCGCAGCACCTCCGTTTTCAAAGACTCAGGGGGTTTGGGGGTGATGGTTGCGGCAAAACCGCAACCATCACCCCCAAGATATTATCTATGCCGAGGCGGCGTTTGCAAAGCATATCATCCCCGTTCGCTTGTCCCCCGAAATTTGGGAGATTGGGGAACCCCCTTGGGGTCGGCAGCGTCGGCGCCAAGAGGCGCCGACAGCTCTCCCCTGGGCTTGGCACCATTTTCGAGATGAGGAGGGCATCAATATGAGGCAACAGCTTCGGGCTCATTGAGCCCGAAGCTTCCTTGTGGGGGCGGGGGTGGGGCTAATTACCAATTTCGGTCTCCATCTTACAATGCTCTATCCAAAATGATAGAAAAAATGAATGTGACGGGAGCGAAGCGACCGGCACATTCATTTTTTCAAACAGTTCTCCCCTCCCCTTTTAGGCTATAGTCCCAGAAGTACACTTGCGCCGTACTTCGTTAGGTGCACACCCGCCCGGGACGCAACTTCCGGGAAGGCAGGGGTGCAATCTCCTCTTTTTCTGCCAAAGCAAGACAGAAAAAAACAAGGATGTCGCAAGCGAAGCTTGCGACATCCTTGTTTTTTTTATTTCCCCTCCCCTTTAGGGCTATAGTCCCCGAAGCGAAGCGGAGGGGAGAGGGGCTGGGGGTAGGGTTTACCATCACACCAAATGCAGATCCATCACCTGCCGGAAATGATACCCATAAATGGCAAACGTGACCGCCAGCGCAAACAACTCCGGCCTCCGGAACAGCGTCCAGAACAGCAGCTTCCAGTACTGCACCCGTTCCTTGCCGATGATCCCCAATTGCAGCACCGACCGGAAAAATGCCCGCACATATTCCCCGCTCAACGGGATCGTGATCTTTGGGGCTTTATATTCCTTCAGGAAGGTCTTCACCCGCGCATAATAATTCTTGGGTGTATAAAGAGTTCTTACCACCGCCCGGTAGCCGTTCTGCAGTGTCTCGATGTTCATTATTTTCGGGATGATATTCGTCCCGCCGTCCACGTTATCGCCTGAGAACGACCCCACCAGCCGCCCGTCCTGCTCCATGCGTTTGTACAGCCGGGTTCCAATGGGCGCCTGCAGCAGTCCCACCATGGCGGTCACGATCCCGCTCTTCTGGATGAAATCGATCTGTCGCTGGAACGTGGAGGCGTTATCGTTGTCGAATCCGATGATGAAGCCGCCCTGTACCTGCAGACCGGCGCGCTGGATCCGTTTCACGTCTGCCACCAGGTCGCGGTGCAGGTTTTGCTTCTTGTTGCACTCTGCCAGGCTGTCATCGTCGGGTGTCTCCACCCCGATGAAGACCGTATCGAAACCGGCCTGCGTCATCATATTCATCAGGGTTTCGTCGTCGGCGATGTTGATCGAGATCTCCGTGTTGAACGGCATCCCCTTCTTGCCCTTTCGCCACTCGATCAGCGCCGGCAGCAGGTCTCCCCGCAGTTGCTTTTTATTTCCGATCAGGTTGTCGTCCACGAAAAAGACCGGTTCGCGCCAGCCCAGCTTGTACAACCCGTCCAGTTCGCGGATGATTTGCGCCGAAGTCTTGACCCGCGGCGTATGACCGAACAGGGTGGTGATATTGCAGAACTCGCAGTCGAACGGGCAGCCGCGCGAATACTGGATCGACATGGTCGCGTAGCGGTTCCGGTCCAGCAGCTCCCACAAGGGTGCCGGGGTCTGCTGGATGTCGGGGAATTCATCCGATGTATAGTATTTTTGAGCCTTGCCCAGTTCCAGGTCCCGCAGGAACGGCGCCAGGGTCATCTCGGCCTCGTTCAACACGAAATGGTCCACGTCCGGGAACTGGTCGTATTCCGCCGTGAACAGGGGTCCCCCCGCCACCACTTTTAACCCGGCAGCTTTGCAGCGGGCGATCACCTCGTAAGTTGATTTTCTTTGCACCACCATGGCGCTCACAAAGACAAGCTCGGCCCATTCCAGGTCTTTATCTTTCAGAGGCCTGACGTTCAGGTCCACCAGCCGCTTGTCCCATTCCGCCGGCAGCATGGCTGCCACGGTCAGCAGCCCCAACGGGGGGGTGGAGGCCATCTTGCGGATGAATTTAAGCGCATGTTTGAAGCTCCAGAACGTGTCGGGGAATTCCGGGTAGACCATTAAAACCTTCATCAAAACCTCCAGGGGGTTGCTAAAAAAATACTGTTCTGCGGCAGGGTTTAATGCCGAAAGGGAACAGGGTTTTCTGGTTTGAATGGTAATCTGATTGGCGAATGAGGACCACCAAACCAGGGCTCGTGCTCGACCTTTAGCTTTCCCCGCATCTGGTTCGAAAAGGTGGACTTTTATAACAGGGTAAATGTGCCGGTGTTATTCGTCTATTTGCATCAGACTTGTCAAAATTATACCGCGAAATCCGGACAGGGGTCGGATTGATGGGGAATGGATAGGGGATTGATAACTTCTATTCACCAATTGGGTGAAAGGTTCTTGATGGTGGGGCACATGCATGAGGTTCACTACGCAAACATGCAGGAATAATTGCGTCGATCATTGAGAATGTGTATACTATATGCACTATTCACGTATCGCGGGGGATACCTCGCTTGGAAAATGACCATGCCCAGACAACATGTTTCGAAAACAACACCTTCCGTTTCTGATGAACAACTCGAAGGTCTTCGTACATTGATTCCGCAGGTCTTCACCGAAGGCAGGATCGACGCGGATAAGCTGCGCGCCTCTATGGGGGACATTGTCGATGAACGCCCGGAGCGATATTCCTTCTCCTGGGCCGGCAAACGGGACGCCATCCGGCAGCTGCAAGTGCCCTCACGCGCCACACTCCTCCCGGCGCGGGACGAGTCGCTTGACTTCGATACCACCCAAAATATTTTCATCGAAGGCGACAACCTGGAAGTATTGAAGCTGCTCTACAAGCCCTACTTCGGACGGGTCAAGATGATTTATATCGACCCACCCTACAATACAGGCAACGACTTCGTTTACCCCGACAACTTTGCCGACCCGCTGGATACCTACCTGAAATTGACCGGCCAGAAGGACAGCGAAGGCAACCTCCTGACCTCCAACCCTGAGACCGGCGGACGCTATCACTCGGCCTGGCTCTCGATGATGTACCCGCGCCTGTTCCTGGCGCGCCAGCTCTTGCGCGAGGATGGTGTGATTTTCGTGAGCATCGACGACCACGAAGTGCATAACCTTCGCCTGCTGATGAATGAGATTTTCGGGGAAGAGAATTTTGTGGCTTCCGTAATGTGGCAAAAAATGTACAGTGGCAAAGCTGATGCAACCCATTTTGGTATTTTCCATGAATACATCCTTTGCTATGCAAAAAATATTCTTACAGCTGAAACATATCTTCTGCCACGAACAGAAGAAATGAATGCTCGGTATAGTAATCCCGATAATGACCCGAGAGGACCATGGTTGTCAAATGATCTGACTGCAAGTGGCGAAAGAAGCGGAGGCCACTATCCCGTTGTTGCTCCATTAGGAAAAACTTTTGATTCCCCTCAAGGCAAGCATTGGCTTTATGCCCGCCATACTATGGATGAACTTGTAAGAGATAACGGGATTTGGTTCGGGAAAGACGGTAATGCTTTTCCAAGATTAAAACGGTTTCTCTCTGATGTACAACAAGGGAGAAGAGCAAATACAGTTTGGCTTTACGATGAAGTCGGCCATACAGATGAAGCCACAAAAGAAGTCAAAGATTTATTCCCGGAAAATACTGAACTTTTCGAAACTCCCAAACCAAGTCGTCTTATAAAACGCATGGTACAAATTACTACAACATCAGGCGACAACAACATCGTTCTCGACTTCTTCGCCGGTTCCTGCACCACTGCCCAAGCCGTGCTGGAGCTCAACCGCGCGGATGGTGGCAACCGGCACTTCATCATGGTGCAGTTGCCCGAACCCACTGGCAACAAGCAATTCCCTACCATTGCGGAAATTGGCAAGGAACGTATCCGCCGCGTGGTGGCCCGCATGAAAAAAGGACGCGATGGGCAACTGCCGCTCGACAAACCCGAAGACCTGGGCTTCAAAGTCTTCAAGCTGGCCGCGTCCAATTACAAACAATGGCAAGGAGACCCGAAGGGTCTCCAAGACCCTTCGGGTCTGGTGAAGCAGGCCGAGCTATTCGCCGATCCGCTGGTGGAGGGCTGGCAGCCGAAGAACGTGCTCTACGAAGTGGCCTTGAAAGAAGGTTATGGATTGAATGTCCAGGTCGAGGAAACCGAGGTCAAAGGTGTTCAACGCGTCACCGATCCTGACAAGAGCCAATCCTTCTATCTCACCCTGGCTGGGAAACTTGCTTTGAAAAATCTTCGTCCGCTAGACCTGAAAAAGGATGATCTATTCATCTGCCGCGATTCCGCTCTGAATGACGAAGCCGCAGCAAACCTGGCGCTGCAGTGCCGTTTGAAAACGATTTAGTGTCACCGCGCCAGTGTCATTGCGAGGAGCGTTCCCCAGCGACGAAGCAATCCCCAAATGTGGTGAGGAGATTGCTTCAACCGGCAAAAAACGCCGGTTTCGCAACGACACAAAACGGGAAGTCACGACTTTGCAAATACCCTGCTCAACAACCAGTTTGTGCTTCAGGGCCGACATGATGGCTGATACAATCATGGGGAGCTGGTCGTCATGTCAGCCTTATTCTAGAGGAGATTAAAATGGCACACGATGTTTTTATTTCGCACTCAAGCAAGGATAAGGCCATTGCAGACGCAATCTGCGCAAATCTCGAAGTTGCCGGCGTTCGCTGCTGGATAGCGCCTCGAGATATTGCCCCAGGAGAAGACTGGCCAACCGCAATTACCCGGGGGATCTCCCAGAGCAGTGTCATGGTGCTGGTATTCTCGGCCCACTCGAATTCTTCCGAGGATGTCAGCCGCGAACTCTTCCTGGCAGCTAACAGCAAACTTGTCATCATCCCCTTCAAGATCGAGAACGTTGAACCGGAACCGGGCAAGCAATACTACCTAGCGCGCACGCACTGGCTGGATGCCATCAACCCTCCCACGCAGGAACAAATTCAAGAGCTGGTTAATCGCGTGAAGGTGCTGGTTCCGGCCAAAGAACCGGCAATCATCGGAAATCAGACGGAATCCCAGCTTTTGCCACGTTCCACTCCAAAACCAGCTTCCAATAAAGGCCGGATTTCGCGCTGGTTCTGGTCGGTACCGATCGGTATGATCCTGCTCGGCCTGCTCGGATGGGCAGCATTCAGCCTGTTATTGAAACATCCGGCTGCCCCAATCCAACCAACTCCCTTCCCTACATTTACGCCATCGCTTACGGCGACAACAACCCCCACAACAATTCCAACGCCGACTGCAACTTCAACCGAACCTGCACAAGCTGCACCCACAATTTCTGCCGGCACGACCATTTTATTCCAGGATACCTTCGACTCGAACGCCAACGGCTGGGATTTAGGAACACAATCCGACGAAAGCGGTGATATGGCTAATCAGATCATTGATGGAAAATACCGTCTGTCACTTACGTCGAAACAGAAATATTTCTATGATATTTCATTTGTTCCAAATTTCTCGGCCAAAGATTTTCTTTTCAGCATGGATGTGACCATCCTTGATACTACCGCAACAACCGGAGATCTTGCTCTTTACTTTTCTTTACGAGAAGTTAATGGTGTGAATGGGAAACACTATGATTTTATATTTTACAATGACAACTCCTACGTTGTCGATGCATGGCCAAGTGCAGACTATACAACCAGCAAGACCGTTCTAACGGGGAACATGTTAACAGCGAAACTGGAAAAAGGGATCACAAACACATTCGCCATTCAAGCAAATGGTTCAACTTTCACCATTTATATAAACGGTAATAAAATTGACTCATTCACAGATACAACCATCAACGAAGCCGGAAGCATGAGCCTGTGGGTTGGCTTGTACAAAGCAAACCAATCGGTTACCATGGATTTTGATAACCTTATCATCAAGAGTATTCCGTAGATCGAATTTAGAGAATACGCACCGCCCAATCTCAACAACGCCAGGCTATCCCACTGAGAGTGGGGCGAAGCAATCGCCTCGTAGCTGGGGGATTGCTCACCTGCACCCACCGCAGGCCGTCTCGCCCCGGCGGGCTCCCGGCCCGAACAGGGTGCGGTGTGACAGAAGGTGGTTTGATGCAGTTCAAATTCGATGCCAACCAGGAATTCCAGCTCCAAGCCATCCAGGCGGTCACCGGCCTGCTCGAAGGCCAGCCGCGCTTGGAGAATGAGCTGCACCTGTCCATCAGCTCCAACCTTGCCGCCATTTCCAATCGCCTTGACCTGGATGAAGCCGATCTGGTGCGCAACCTGCGCCAGGTCCAGAGCGGCAACCGGCTGCCGCAGGACGACGCCCTGCAGGTGATCGAATCCGAGATCGAGACCGCCGAGGGCCGCAAGTCTGTTCGCTTCGCCAACTTCTCGGTCGAGATGGAGACCGGCACCGGCAAAACCTACGTCTACCTGCGCACTGCCCTCGAACTGCACCGCCGTTACGGGCTGCGCAAGTTCATCGTGGTCGTTCCCTCGGTCGCCATCCGCGAAGGCGTGCTCAAGACCCTGCAGATCACCGAGGCCCACCTGCGCGGCCTGTACGATAACGTGCCCTGCCGCTACTACGTCTACGACTCGGCCAACCTGAGCCAGGTGCGCCAGTTCGCCCTTTCGGACGGGGTCGAGATCATGGTCATGACCATCGACTCGTTCAACAAGGCCTCCAACGTCATCCGCCAGACCACCGACCGCTTGCAGGGCGAAACGCCCATCCATCTGGTGCAGGCCGCCCGTCCCATCCTGATCCTGGACGAGCCGCAGAACATGGAGAGCGAGCTGCGCATCCGGGCGCTGGCCGCCCTCGACCCGCTCTTTGCTCTGCGCTACTCGGCCACCCACCGCAACCCCTACAACCTGGTCTACCGTCTGACGCCCGCCGAAGCCTATCGCCAGGGTCTGGTCAAGCGCATCGAAGTGGCCGGGGTCGAAAAGGAAGCCGACGAGAACCGGGCCTTCCTGCGCCTGGACGAAGTGCGCAGCGAAAAGAAGACCCTCACCGCCCGCATCGCCGTCCATAAGCTGATGAAAGGTGGCACCGTCAAGGAACAGGTGGTAAACGTCCATCCGGGCGAAGCGCTGGAAGCCAAAGCTAACCGTCCCGAATATGCCGCCTTCGTCGTCGAAGAGATGGACGCTGGAGCCGGGAGCGTGTTGTTCACGAATGGCACGACGCTCACTCTGGGTGAGTCACGCGGCGCGGACAAGGAAGCCATCTTCGACTCGCAGATCCGTTACACCCTGGGCGAACACTTCCGTAAGCAGGCGCGCCTTCGCGAGCGCGGCATCAAGGTACTTTCGCTGTTCTTCATCGACCGGGTGGACAACTATGCCTTGGCAGATGGCTTGATCCGCAGCCTTTTTGAGCGTGCCTTCCGTGAGTTGCAGTTGGGTTTCCCTGATTGGAAAGACGTACCCGTCGATATTGTACAGGCTGCATACTTTGCCTCTCGGAAATCAAAAGAAGGCCAGACTATCTACGAAGACAGTAAGACCGGTGAATCTGAGAAGGACCGTGAAACCTACGACCTGATCATGAAAGACAAGGAACGCCTGCTCTCCTTTGACGAACCCACCAGTTTTATTTTCTCCCATTCCGCCCTACGCGAGGGCTGGGACAATCCCAACGTCTTCCAAATCTGCACCCTCAACCAGACCACGTCCGAGGTTAAAAAACGCCAGGAGATAGGCCGCGGCGTCCGCCTGGCTGTCAACCAGGACGGCGACCGGGTACGCGACGAGCAGGTCAACGTGTTGACGGTGGTCGCCAATGAGAGTTATGAGCATTACGTCAGCCAGTACCAGACGGAAATTGAAACCGAATTTGGCCGCGAGGGCCTGCCGCCCCGCCCGGCCAATGCCCGCGGGCGTGGATTGGCCCACCTGCGCAAGGAATACCTGCTTAAACCGGAGTTCAAACAACTCTGGGAACGGATCAAGCATAAGACCCGTTACGCCGTACATATCGATACTTCCCAATTGATTGCCGATGTCGTGGAAGAGTTAAATAATGCCGAGATACGGCCGCCGCATGTTGAAATCCGTAAGGCGAAAGTCGAGACGGAAGGCGAGACTTTTGTGGCGGTCCAGGTGGCCGAACGAGGCACGCCCTATACCCTGGAAGAGCAGCCTTTCCCCAACCTGGTCGAAGTGATGTCGGCGCTTCTTGAGCGCACTTCTCCGCCAGTCCGCCTGACGCGCCGAACTCTTCTGGAAATCTATAAACAAGCCAGTTCTTCAATCCAATCGGCTGCCCTCAAGAACCCTTTTGAGTTCGCCACGGTGGCCTCACGAATCATCAAGTCCAAATTGGCCGACCAGTTGGTAAGTGGCATCCAGTATGAGAAAATAAATCAATGGTACGAGATGACACAGTTCGATGATATCCCTGGCTGGTCCGACAACCTGGTTCCTGCCGAGCATTCGGTTTATGACCATGTGGTTTATGAATCTGCGATTGAGAAGTCATTTGTGGAGGGGTTGGAACACCGCGATGATGTAATAGTTTATGTAAAATTACCGGGTTGGTTCACCGTCCCAACTCCGGTTGGAGAATATAACCCCGACTGGGCCATCGTCCTTGAACCGCGCGACGAATTCGGAAAACCAACAGGGGAAAAATTGCTCTATCTGGTAAGAGAAACTAAAGCCTCTTTAAACCTGGATGATTGGCATCCTGACGAAGCTCGTAAAATCTTTTGTGGGGAAAAGCATTTCCGGGATACCTTGGGGGGAAATTATCAGGTTGTGACGAATGCCAGGGATTTGCGTGTTAATAAATAAGCATTCTATACCAAATAAAAAATAGACCACCTGATTTATATCTCTATGGTATTGCTTGTAATATTAGAACATGAGTGCTAATATCATTACGTAGCAAAAGATGGGGCATAAATCTCTTTGCCGCGTCACTTTTGAGCCAAGCCGCCATTCGCGACATCGTCCCCGACCGGCAGGGAGGGGGAGCAACCCCCCTGGGGGTTGGCCACATCGACGACCTGACATCGTCCCTCGCGAAGCACCACCTTGGGGGGCGGAAGGGAGTCGTCATTAGGAAGGCTCTTAACATCCGGGTATTCCGAAGATTGCATGATCAGAATAACCCGCTCTGCGCTTCCTTCCCGGGAATGACACCCGCTGGAAAAGCCTTGAAAAGCGCCTTTCTCCCCCCGCATCTCTTACAATCTGCGCCGTCGTTCATCCCACACATGCCATATCGCCAAAACAGGATATCGCCACATCATTCTTGGTCCCGCATACCGCATGACAATGCGGATTTGCACTCGCTGTTCCGCTTTGTAACAATGCGTCGTACACTGTAGACACGTCGGTTTTTCTGGAAGATAGGGACACCGGTCCAGTCGACCAAGTGTATAGTTCTGCAATGCTTCACAGGATTCACACAGCCCGGAACGGTTTCCATGTTGATCCGCACAATAAAGATGCAGCATGGCTGCGATCGTCTTTTTCTCTCGCTCAAGACGGCGTTGCTCTTTTGCCATTTTTTCCCATTATCTTCCCGGCGTTATCTGCAATTCGATTCGCCAATTATACTCAAGAAGGTTTTTTGATCGGTTGCATCGATTCCCCTGGGCGCCGGTGTTCCTCCTTGTTCTTGTACTTCTCACCTGATGTAAGAGGTTTCCCCCCGCTCGTGCAATTTTTAGAAATAAACGCAGTTTGATAATTAGAATATTTGTGCTATAATATATACGTGATGACGGATGCGCGCTGGCAGCCTTAAGCTCCACAGCGCCATGCCGCAGACATGAGTTTGCGGCTCAGGTAGTAATCCAACTCAACGCGATATTTTAATAGTACATTAACAACCGAAAATTAAAGAGCTGGGCCCTGATAACTTCCTAAATGCACCACGCTGGTGCTCTCCAGGGTAAGGGTATTCGTTCCGTGACAATACTTGTAAAAGTGACTTTAATTCACCCATCCCGCCCCCGTAAAGTCTCAACTATCTCCCCCGCCAGGCGTCTCCTTTCTGCGCCTTATTCGTTTTGGGATTGTTCCGCGGAACAATCTCTCCAGCCTGGTATATGAATATGAAGAGACAACGAGATGTATTCGTTCCTCGATTGTTCCTCAGGAACAATGCGCGGAGGAGGCTTCTAGCCGACATCCGCCAAATCGACGACAAGAGTCGTCGATGAGCCGACATTGTCCCGTCAGCCCACGCTCCTTGGGGGCAAGGGGAGGCGGCAATAGCTTTTGTAAGGGCAAATATGGTCTCCGGCCTTCGGGGAATAGGTTGCCCCGTGGTCTACAAAGAAAAATATTGGTTCCTCAGTCGTTCCTTGCGCGGCGGACGGTTCAACTGTCCGCACGCCACACCGCTGACATCGCGACGTTGTCCTGGTGCTCTTCCGGGAAGCATCCCTTTGGGAAGAGTCAGCGGCGCTGCCCGCATTTCATCTCCGGCCTTCGGTGAACCTTTGTGTCCTTAGTGTTTAAACCTCACCCCACCTTGAACCCTCTCTTCTCTAATTGCTCCAGCAGCTCATCCGGGCTCTCGTACCACTGTCCCCACTTGCGCGCAATGTGCTCGGTCCACGAATAATTCTCGTACGTGAAGGTTTCCTTCTTGCCTTTTTCGAGCCGGATCTTGGCCTTTTGCTTCACATAGTATCCCTGCTCCAGGTAACCCTCGTCCATCACCTTCATCGCCTCTGCCACCTGTTCGTCTGTGAATTCGGGATACTTGTCTTCGAACAGCGTGAACCACGTCGGCCAGCGCGGCCTGGGCGGCTCCTCCTCGGCTGGGTAACCCATCACCAGTTGCACCAGCGGGAACACCTTTGGCGGCAGCTTGAAATCTCTGGCGATCCGGTCGGCAATGTAGGGCGCGTTCCCCAGGAAGCACGAGAACAACCCCAGGCTTTCCCCGGCGATCACCATGTTCTCGGCCATGTACGCCGCGTCCTGGATCCCGAAGAACAACAGGCTCAGGTCGTTGGTCACCACCTCCCAGCCGCGCACCTTCATAAAGCGCTCCAGCTTGTACAGGTCCACGCAGATCGTGAACCACAACGGCGCCCCGTATGGAGCCTTCTTGCGGGACAGCAGCACGCTGTACAACTGTGAAGCAAACGGCGCCTGCTGCCCGGCCTGCACGATTGCCTGGATGGTCTCATCGCTCGGTTTTTCCTTGGTGTACTTCCGCACGCTTCGATGGTTGAGCATGGTCTGGATGACGGGGTTTTCCATGGATCTGACTCCTTGTTTGGTCAATTCTCTTCCACTAGTATAAACGAAAGTCCCCCAAACAAATTCAAGCCGAGGCGGCGTTCGCGTAGCACATCATCCCCGGTTTTGTGGGGATATCATCCCCGCTTTGTGGGGACATTGTCCCCGTTCGCTTTTCCCCCGAAATTTGGGGGATTGGGGAATCCCCTTGGGGTCGGATGTTTCGACACCATTGGGTGTCGAGTGGGGCGGGGGGAAGTGGGGTGGGGTTCAATTGTTTTTACTTGGTTCCCAGGTTGTGGATGCTTCCCGACCCGCTCTGGTCAAAGCTGACCTGCGGGCTGCCGTAGTAGCTCACATCCCCGCTGCCGCTCACGTGCGCAGTCAGGCTGCTGGTTGCCCACACGGTCACGTTCCCCGACCCGCTGATGGTGATTCTGGCTGACTGCGAGCTCAGGTCGCCTGCCGCGTATTTCCCGGAACCGCTGATGCTGATGGTCTGGCTGTCCGTCTTTCCTGCTACAGTTACATTACCGGATCCGCTGCTGGTCACCGAAAGAGTCGTCAGGGTCACACTGTCCACCCGCACTTTCCCCGATCCGCTCAGCACGATCTCCAGGTTCACGCCCTTGAGGGCTGCCGAGGTCACATCCCATGAGCCGGAGGTGTTAATTCCGCTCAGGTCCTTGACATGCAGGGTGAAGTTCAAAGCGCTCGGGGATACTGACTGCCCGACGGTATGCAGCCCCAGGTAAAGCGTCCCGCCGCGGACCTGGGAAGTGATGTATTGCATCATGTTGTCGTCCGTCTCGACGGTGAGCGATTCGGTCCCATCCTGGATGATGTTCAACGATCCGCCCCCGCTGACGTCCACCTTGTCATACCCGCTCACTATGCGTGTCTCGCTGATCAAATTCCGTGACCCGAATACGGGCATCAGCCCGCACGCGCTTGCCAGCATCATGACGATGGTCAATCCGATTGTGACTTTCAAAAGTTTAGTGTTCATGCTGTTCTCCTAGTGTTTCAAATAGGTTATTTGTTAATTGATGTACGCCGGATGATACCGGAAGGTTCTGATTTCAACCTATAAGTCTCCTATTCTTTTCCTGAAATTAGAGCTGAAGCTGGTATCAATCGCAATTTGCGCTGTATATTCTCACCGGAGTCTCGCGAAAAAGGGAGGTATGGGTGCCCAGTACCCATTGCGGGTGAATCGTCGTTGTGAGCCTTAGGAACCCAAGCTCCGACCCATCTCAGGAGTTGTGCGAAAAAGGGGGTATGGGTGCGCAGGACTCCTTGTGGGTGAGTTTTCGATGTGAGCCGCTGAAACCCAACCCCCAACTCATTTCCGGAGTAGTGCGAAAAGGATAAATGTGTGCTCCGCACACATTTATCCTTTTCGCCTCTTTTCCCCTTCCCAAAGGGAAGGGGGTAGGGGGATGGGGTCTTCTTTCCACTCGTTAAGCAATTCTAGCGTGCTATAATCAAATTGAGTTTCTCGCTCAATTTATCGGTCTGACCATGTCCTTCGCCCACCTCCACGTTCACACCGAATACTCCCTCCTCGACGGCTTCAGCAACATCAAGAAGCTGGTCAAGCGTGCCAAAGAGATGGACATGCCTGCCCTGGCCATCACCGACCATGGCACCATGTTCGGCGTGATCGAGTTTTACCACGCTGCCAGGGAAGTCGGGATCAAACCGGTCATCGGTGTGGAAGCCTATATGGCCGCCCGCACCATGCAGGAGCACGACCCCAGGGAAGACCGCCGGTCCTCCCACCTGCTGTTGCTCGCCGAGAATGAGACAGGTTACAAGAACCTGCTCCAGATCGCTTCCGCGGCCCAACTGGAAGGCTTTTACTACTACCCCCGCATCGACAAGGAATACCTCGCCAGGCATGCCCAGGGCCTCATCTGCACTTCCGGGTGCATGTCTGCCGAGGTTCCCCGCCTGATCAAGCAGGACCAGCTCGACGCCGCCCGCCGCGGCATCGACTGGTACTACCAGGTCTTCGGTAAGGATAATTTCTTCTTCGAACTTCAGCAGCATGACGTCCCCGAGCTGGAGAAGATCAACCGCACCCTGCTCGAACTGGGCCCTCATTACAACGCCCGCTTCGTCGCCACCAACGACTCCCATTACATAGATCCCGAAGACGCCAAGTACCAGGATATCCTGCTCGCCATCCAGACCGGGGCGCTGCTCTCCGATACAGACCGGATGCGCATGTCGGATGGGTCTTATTACCTTCGTTCGCCTGATGAAATGGCCCGCCTGTTTGCCGAGGTGCCCGAGTCGCTCTCGAACAGCCTGCTGATTGCCGAACGCTGCAACGTCAGCCTGGACGTAAAGGAATACCGCCTCCCGCTCTTCGAGGTCCCTGCCGGGCAAACGGCGGAAACATACCTGAGGACGTTATGCGAAGAAGGCTTGAAGCGCCGCTTTGGGGATCGCGCCGAGAGCGAGCAGGTCCGCACCCGCCTCGACTACGAGTTGGGCATCATCCATAGAATGGGCTTTGATGCCTACTTCCTGATCGTTTGGGACCTGTGTCGCTACGCCAGCCGGCAGGGCATCTGGTACAACGCCCGCGGTTCTGCCAACGGCTCCATCGTGGCTTATTCGCTGGATATCACCGTTGTCGACCCCCTCCGGCAGGAATTGCTTTTCGAACGCTTCCTGAACCCCGGCCGCATCTCGATGCCCGATATTGACCTGGACTTCCCCGACGACCGCCGCGCCGACGTGCTTGATTACACCGTCAATAAATACGGGCAGGACAGGGTGGCGCAGATCATCACGTTTGGTACGCTGGGTGCGCGCGCTGCCCTGCGCGACGTGGGTCGGGTGATGGACATCCCACTCCCCGAAGTGGACCGGGTCGCCAAGATCATTCCAAACATTCCCTCCAAGTCGATGCCGCTGCGTGACATTATTGCCGACAATTTCAAGGGTCTCCCGGAATTGAAGGATGCCTACCAGTCGGCTGATCACATTCGTGAGCTGATCGATACTGCCGCCCGCATGGAAGGGGTGGTTCGCAATGCCGGCACCCATGCCGCCGGTGTTGTCATTTCAGATAAACCGCTTTCCGAGTACCTGCCTTTGCATCGACCCACCAATAACTCCGAAGAGACGCCCATCAAGACCGTCACCCAGTTCGAAATGGGTATCCTCGAAAAGCTCAAAATGCTCAAGGTGGACTTCCTTGGCCTGGCCACGCTTACCATCCTGGCGCGCGCCTGCAGTTCCATCGAGCAGCGCCACGGCATTCATTACACGCTCGACAATATTCCCACTGACGACGCGGAGACGTACAAGTTCCTCGGCGAAGGCAACACCCTGGGCGTCTTCCAGTTGGAAGGTTCTGGGATGACCAAGTGGCTGGTCCAGATGAAACCCACCTGCCTGGATCACATCGTCGCCATGGTGGCGCTCTACCGGCCCGGTCCGATGGACTTCATCCCCGATTACATCAGCCGCATGCACGGTGAATCCGAGGTGGAGTATCGTCATCCCTCCCTGGAACCCATCTTCGGTGAGACTTATGGCATCCCCCTCTACCAGGAGCAGTTGATGAGGGCTGCCATCGAGCTGGCTGGTTTCACACCGTCCGAATCTGATGAATTGCGTGCCGCTATTTCCAAAAAGAAAACCAAGGAAATTGAAAAGCAGCGCATGAAGTTCGTGGAGGGCGCCGCAAAGCAGGGGATGGAGCGAGCCACAGCCGAAGCCATCTATCACGACTGGGACGAGTTCGCCCGCTATGGCTTTAATAAATCCCATGCCGCCGATTACGGGCTGCTGGCCGTACAGACCGGCTTCCTGAAGCTGCACTACCCTGTGGAATATATGACCGCCCTGCTCTCGGTCACCAAGCACGAGACTGAGAAGATGGCTCTCTATGTCAACGATGCCCGCAATATGGGTGTCACCGTCCTCCCGCCGGATATCAACGCCAGCACCTGGGACTTTGCCATCGAAGAGCTTGACCTTTCAAAAGCCGCTCCCGGGCAATCAGGTAAATCCGCCATCCGCTTCGGACTGGGTGCCATCAAGAATGTGGGTCAGGGGGCGGTGGACCTGCCGGTCCAGGCTCGCTTAAAAGGCGGCCCCTTTAAGGACTTGAACGACCTTTCCGCCCGTGTTGACCTGCGCGCCGTGGGCAAGCGCGCATTGGAAAGCCTGATCAAGGTTGGCGCGTTCGATAAGTTCGGCCCCCGCGCCGCCATGCTCGATTCACTCGACCGCGTCGTGGCGGTCAGTTCCTCCCATTTCCGGGCTGCGGAAGCCGGGCAGTTGTCGCTCTTCGGGACAGCTACAGGCGTTACTGAGAACATCACCCTGCCGCTCGTCCCGGATGCTGATCGACGCGAGACCCTCGGCTGGGAACGTGAGCTGATCGGCATGTATATGTCCGAGCACCCGCTCACTCCCTACCTGAATGAAATCCGCCGCCTGGTCACCCATTTTTCAAGCAACCTGGGCGAGGCAGAACATGAGGAAAAGACCCGCGTTGCCGGGATGGTGTCCGGCATTCGTCCGTACCAGACCAAGACCGGCAAGATGATGGCGTGGGTCACCCTCGAAGATATCACCGGCGTGATCGAACTGGTGCTCTTCCCGCGCACCTGGGAGAAATACCAATTTGCCCTGGAAGTGGGTGGCGTGATCATTGCTGAGGGTAAGGTGGACGCCCAGTCCAACCCTTCCAAGGTCCTGGTGGATAACATCCGCACTGAGATCATGTTGACCGAGCCTGCCCAGATCCCGTTGCAGCCTCAGCCCCAATCCTCGGACGCAAAACGCATTACAACCCCTGCTCCCGCACCCCGCAATGCAGTCAACCCGCCAGCTAAACCTGCTGCGGTTATCAATAAAATCGGCTCTGCTCCAAAGCGTGCTCCCGGTCCCCGCCCTCCGTTTTCGGGTGAACCGCCCATCCCGGAGGATCCCCCCGATTGGGAAGCTTTCGCGCCTTCCAGCCCGGCTTTGGCTGCGGCAGAGTCAGCTCCCGTCCTTGAAGCGGATATCCCGGAAGATGAAATTGCAGACGCCCCAACTGGCATCTCCGCTGATGTGGTCGTGCAGCCGGAACCTCTTATGCCTACTGCGGCGCTCCTGACCCCCAAAATACCTGTAGCCACTCTCCCGCTCACCCTTGAGGAGGATCACGTCCCTCAGATGGTGACCGTGATCCTGCGCCCCTCCGGTGATTCTGACCGCGACATCCGCCGAATCAGCCGCCTGCACGGCACTTTCATCTCATACCCTGGCAAGGATCGCTTTGCCTTCCAGATCTTCGAAGGCGGACTCGGCCATTTGATCGAGTTCCCCAACGACAACACCCACCTTTGCACCGAACTAGCCGCGCTGCTCACCGGGGCGGTTGGCGAAGAAAATGTGCGGGTCGAGCCGATTTTGTATCAATAAAAAAGGGGCGGGCAATCTGCCCGTCCCTCTACCCGTTTCGGATCGCGTTACAGCGTTCGCAATCAGACTGCTGGCATAATAATGCCAGCGGATCTTTCTTAATATGTGCCCCCACGACCTTGAATAACATTTTAAGTGGTACTGCCTGCACGATTGCGTCACCGATCTTTACCTGCCGTGTGAACTTTTCCAAATCCTGTGCGATCTCCTGGAAACCCGCGGAATCACCCGGGAAACCGGGGCATTCCACCACGCCTTTTGGCGTCAGCGCCCAGCGGATGAATTGCCTGCGCCCCGCCAGCGCCTCTGCATAGTGGATGCTGGTATTGACGGTGTGGTTCACTCCCAGCAGGACAACCCACCCGTCCGCTTTTTCCATCACCCCCAGGGGGGCAAGGTGATCGGTCAATGTTTGCGCTGCCAGGATGTTTTCGGCATTTATACCCGCGAACGATTGGATCGGGTGGTTTGAACGCTTGACGCGCGGGTGCTTGCGCAGCATTTCCGGGATGATACCCATCATCGGGTCAGCGGGCATTTTCAATGAAAAAAATTCGGCCGCCTGGTTCTGCTCCTGGAACGCACCGTAGCTGATCCCGTTGTTTTCGGGTCCGCTGCGAGGAACGATCATGGTCTTATAGGTAAACGTTGGGACGATCATGGTGTTGAATACAGCCACCAGGGCGTTGACCACCGTCCAGGCACCGCCGTCAACCTGCCCGAAGGACTTTAACGACGAATGGACGATCACGGGGGCACCCGCCAGGTGCAAATCACGCAGCCCAAGCAAAAGGTCTCTCAAGCGGACAGTCATAATTAACCGCACAGCTCCAGGATTTGTTTTGCAGTGTCACCGGGTTCTACCGGTTGAAAGTGAAAGACACGGATACCGAACTCGGAAAACTCATATGCCGCCAATGCAGATAACGCCGCCAGCCCGGCCTTGCTGGCAAAGTAAGCCGCGCGGTTCTCCTGACCCTTGGCCCGTTCGCCAACATGGACGATAACCCCGCCGCCTTTTTCTTTCATGATGCGTCCCACCGACTGGGTCAGCAGAAAAGGTCCCGTCAGGTTTACATCCATGGTGCGCTGCCAATCCCAGTTGTCCATTTCGAGCACGGTTTTCTGCGGCTCCACCTCGGCACAGTTGACCAGGATGTCGATCTTCCCGAAATCGTCCACCACCGAATTGAGCAGTGTCTGGATGGGCATTTTCTTGGCGATATCTTCCACGTAAGCCCTGGCCTGCCCACCCGTAGCGAGGATATGCGCCACCGTCTCGTCCAGGTTGACCGGCGAAACATCGTTCGCCGCCAGGGTGGCTCCATTTGCGGCGAATTCCACCGCCACCTTTCGGCCGGTGCCTTTGCCCGCGCCGGTGATCAAAACAATTTTCCCAGTAAAATCGGCCATAGTTTCACCTACTGACCAGATCCCGGGCAAACGATAACGTTCCCATCGCTTGTCTTTGCGTTCAAGGGCAAGCCTAAATATGGTGATGGGTCGAGCGTGTTGTTAATATCCAATTCGTTGAGGAAGCCGCCCTTCCCATTATCAAGCACGATCGAAAAGTGCAAGTGCACTCCTGTCGGACTGTTGGCATTGCCGGTGAAATTACCCTGATAACCAAGCAGTGTTCCTGCTTCGACATATTGTTCAGCGGTACCTGCCGGAAAATCAGATGAAATGAACGAATAGCCGTTTTGGTCGGCCATATGGGTATAGTATAGCCAGATTTGGCGCCCTGGTACTATTGGATCGGACGGGATGCGCATGATTACAGCCGATTTCCATGTGGGCAGGCGGGTCAGGTAGCTAGGATAAGCTGCCACCACCGGGGTGCGTCCCACATCAGTTCCACCGAAGATGTCAATCCCCTGGTGCTGCTTGCCAGCCTGGAAAGAGTCGCCCCACAGGTAACCTGCCAGCCCGTTGGTGGGCAAAACGAATGGGGCAGCCGGGTTGCAGCGAGTCCCGGCCTGCAGCGCCCAATCGGGGTGGGCGGACGAGTTGCGAACCCATTCCGCAACCCGTGAAGTCCTTCCGAAGGTCCGTCCCATGCTCGTGTAGATATAAATCCCCACCCCTGCAAGGATGCCAACTACTATGATACCCAGCAGCCAGCGTTTATCCATAGAATGATTATACCCGCGCGTTAATAATTAGACCCAGCCCGATTTGTCAGAGATACATGACTAATGTCCTACTTGTAAATGGATCAATTTTTTTTATATAATCATTCAGTCACATATTACGAAAAAATTTAAATTCATTTTGGAGGAATGCCATGTGGAAACGTGCAGTGATCACACTTTTGGTAATTGCGGTACTGCTATTTAGCAGTGTTCCAGCTGCGGCTGCGAGTCCCAAGCAGATGAGTGGCATCAATGTGGTGCTAAATACAAGCATCACGAATGCCATCCTAACTGACCTTGGTAAACACGGCACCGTAAGGGATGTGGTGTATGAGATTAATGCTCTGACCATGCAGGTCCGTGCAGGAGATCTCGCCTCTATCCAATCCCTTCCCTATGTGGTGGCTGCCAACCCGGATGCAGTACGCAATGGAGCCCCTGTCGATTCAGTAACGGTCACTAATTTTGAAAATGGAATAAACACTTGGGACATGGACGCCATCAACGTGACCGACTATGGCGTTGGTCGGACGATTGGGTATGACGGTACAGGAGTATATGTAGCTGTGCTAGATACAGGATTGCTTGATTCCTGGCGCCAGTATTTCCCCCAGGAACGTATTGCCCAAGAATATGCCATTGCCTTCGGTGGAGGCGGGGGAGAACAAGGATCAGTTTCATCCCAACCCAACAAATGGGAACACGACCAAAATTCACACGGAACCCATGTAACCAGCACCATTCTAGGATATAGCTTGGGTGGGGTATCTGTAAACGGGGTTGCTCCAATGGCAACGGTTATACCAATAAAAGTGCTCAACCAGAATGGATCCGGATGGTCATCGGTTATAGCTCGCGGAATAGTATACGTAACAGATCTGAAACGAAGCGGCGTGCTTGGTTCAAATCCGGTGGTTATTAATATGAGCCTGGGAGGTCCAGGATTAGATGCTTTGGAAAAAAACGCCATTGATTATGCTGTGACAAATGGGGTGATCCTCGTTGCCGCGGCTGGGAATGAAGGCGCTGCTGGAATGGGCTATCCAGGGGCATATGCTCCCGTTATCTCAGTAGCTGCCTCCGGATGGATTGGCGAATGGACCGCCAACCAAGGGTGGCACACATTGGACGTTCCTGATCCAACTTTGGCAGCTGATTTCTATATCACTGATTTCTCCAGCCGTCAATTAACTGGGCAGGATTTGGATGTTGCCGCACCGGGATCCTGGGTAGTCGGCCCTTACCAAGTAAACAGTGGCACAAACCAATTAAGTTATTATTACTTGGGAGGCACCAGTATGGCCAGTCCGCACGTCGCAGGGATCGTGGCGTTAATGGCCCAGAAGAAAGCAACGTTAACCGCAAGTGAGGCTGAGTCCATTCTTGAAAGCTCAGCGATTTATCTTGCCCCAGGCAACCGAACTATTACTAACCCAGATGGAAGTCATACCATTGTTAGTTGGGAGGCGGATGCCACTGGTTTTGGTCTGGCTACTGCAGATGCGGCTTTAGCTGCAACAATCCCATAAACCCCATCGCCTTCATTTATTCTGCCGCAGGAAGCACTCTTGCGGCAGATTGTTTTATTAACGAAATTTCGACTGATCTCTAATATAAACACAATCCCAATCTTCTTCTATTCTTACACTTTCTGGATATGATAGGGCCATTCTAATAGAACATCAATTCCCGAAAGGAGTATGAAATGTCTTACTTTGTTGCACCTTATCCGTATCATATGGCCCGCCGCTGGGCCCGCATGGCAGGTTTCGAAGAACCCTCCCATGATTTTACCCTGTCTGTTGATGTCCGTGATGAGGATGAAGCTTTTGTCCTCAGCGCTCTCGTCCCCGGCTTGAAGGCCGAAGACCTGCACATCCAGATCCTCGAGGACGTTGTCACCGTGGAAGGTGAGTTTAAAGCCGATGAGAATGAATACCTGATGCGTGAACTTCCGCACGGCTCATTTAACCGGACTTTACGCCTGCCTGCCACTCTGGACGCCGATAAAGCAGAGGCCAAGATCACCGATGGCGTGCTTACCCTTCGTCTGCCCAAGGCTGAATCAGCCCGTCCTAAAACCGTAAAAATTGCCGTCAAGTAAAGTTACCTTTAGTGTTCATCTCCTCCTTAATCAGGGCGCCCGGAAAGGCGTCCTGATGATTTATTGGGATTCTGGGGAAAATTGGAGTGGTCTCGCTGGCTGTGGGAATGGACGGCATTTACTACCTCAACACCTCTAAATATTCTTACCTCTACCAGGTTCTTAGCAAGATCGCACCACCTCGCTAACGTGGAATTGGATTTCAGGTAAAATACCTTCATTCATTGCTTGGAGACTTCCTCGTGCGACAAAAGCTTGTTTTCCTGATATTTACATTAATCCTGCTCGCATCCTGCGCCCGTCCGGGAAGTTCCAATACTCTCACGGAAGTCCCCACCTCCACTGCGGTTCTGATTGCTTCCCCTACCCCAGTCGCCACCCCCTTGACCATCCTGGTGGTGCCCGCTGACATGCCGCAGGAAGTATCCGACCAATACCAGACATTGGTATATAACCTGGCCCAGGCAAATGGAATGCGCTTCCAGGTGCGCAACGTCCTGACCCCGGCTGACCTGGCCTTCGAAGGGTCGGCCTTGAAGGTTGTCGTCGCCTTTCCTCCAGACCCGGGTTTGGCAGGACTAACAGCGGCCGCGCCGGGGGTACAGTTCCTGGCGATTGGAATACCCGCCCTGGTGTCAGCACCCAACCTGTCCAGTATCGGAGGGACCGGCCTGCCGGTGGACCAGCAAGCATTCCTGGCTGGGTATATTGCCGGAATGGTAGCTCCGGAGTGGCGCGTCGGCATCCTTTCACAGAAAGATACTCCAGGTGGAGATGAGGCGGTCCTGGCATTTTCAAACGGGTATCATTTCTATTGCGGTGATTGTTTCAACCCAAATTTCACCATGGGATTCCACCACGATGAATACCCGATCATTGTCAGGATCCCGACCGACGCGCCTGCAAGTGACTATACCGGCTATGCCAATTTATTAATCCGAAATATTGTGAAGGTGGCTTATCTTTATCCCGATATTGCCACACCCGATATCATTGCTTACATGGCTCAAAACAACGTGGAACTCATCAGCCAGACCCTGCCCAGTGAGGATGTCCGTCCCAATTGGATTGCCAGCATCCAGCCAGACCTCAATACTGCCATCCAGGGCATTTTCGCGGACCTGGTGGCTGGCAAAGGTGGACAAGTGGCTCCGACCCCGTTGACCCTCAGCGATGTCAACCCTGACCTGCTCAGTGATGCCAAACTGCGCCTTGTAAAGGATATTCTTACTGGTTTGCAAAATGGGACCATTGGTACCGGCGTAAATCCTTAACATTACCTCCCAGGGCATTATAATAAGCTTATGCTGCTCACAATTGACCTCGGCAACACGAACCTGACCATCGGGCTGTTCCAGGATGAGAAGCTGGTGCATCACTGGCGGCTGGCAACCGACCAAAACCGAATGCCAGATGAGTACGGGCTGCAGTTACTTGGGCTGCTTACGAACGCTGGGCGGACGCTGGAAGATCTGACCGGAGTTTGCCTTGCGTCAGTGGTCCCTCAACTTACCGGACGGATTGTCCAGGCCTGCCATGAGTACTTAAAGCAAGATCCACTGGTGGTGGACACAGGGGTCAAGACCGGTATCCGAATCCGTTATGAAGACCCTAAGGCGGTCGGCGCTGACCGGGTTGCCGATGCGGTGGCGGTTATGCATTTGTACGGCGGTCCTGCCTGCATCATCGACTTTGGTACAGCTACCACGTTCAATGCCCTGACAAAAGAAGGGGATTACCTGGGTGGGGCAATTACTGCCGGAATCAACCTGGCAGCCGAGGCTCTATTCACTCATGCGGCCAAACTACCACGCATTGACCTGCAAAAGCCGCCCTCCATTATTGGGCGGAATACCACACACGCCATGCAGTCGGGTCTTATCTATGGGTATGTATCCCTCACCGAGGGGATGGTGGAACGTTTTCGAAAGGAACTTGGCCCCCAGATGAAGGTGATTGTAACAGGCGGCCTGGCCGACCTTATAACGAAAGAAACACAGGTCATCCAAATCCATGCACCCTGGCTCACCCTTGATGGGCTGCGCTTTATCTGGGAACTCAATCGCCCTTGACAGCAGGTTGTTTTTGCAGATAATAAGGCGCAACAGGCGAGCCTATAATATTAAATGCATTGACAGAGGAAAGTAGGTCTGCGAAAGCCAACAGGGAGATGCAGGCAAAGACTGAGACCCGCATCGGGTGGAATCCGACCGAAGTTCCCTCTTGAGCTGCTCAGGGGAACGCCCTTCAGGGGCCAGTAGTCTGAGCCGCCTTCCCAGCGTTATGGAGGTTGCTGATGATAGTCGGCAAAAAGCGAGCCAGCCTTTCAATGAAGTTCAGGATGGCTAATTTGGGTGGTACCACGGGAAATGCTCCCGTCCCAGAGTGGACGGGATTTTTGTTTATCGGAGGTCTGTATGCTTGAAAAATTGAATGATATCGAGCACCTGGGACTGGATGCCCTGGAACAGGTTAATAACGAGGCAGAATTGGAAACCTGGCGGGTAGCTCATCTCGGACGCAATTCAGGCCTGACGCAGCTCTTCAACGACTTCGGGAAGCTCTCCAGGGAAGAGAGACCACTGGTTGGTCAACGTGCCAATGAGGTGAAGAAGAACCTTGAATCCGCCTTCGTGTCCAGGTCAGGGGAGATTCAGCAGGCGGCGTTAATCCATTCGATTGAACACGAGCGGCTGGATGTCACATTACCTGGCAGGCGCCTTCCGCTGGGCCGTCTTCATCCGGATACGATGATCCTGCGGGAACTTTATCGAATTTTTGGTGATATGGGTTTCCAGGTGTATCGGTCACGGGAGGTTGAGAGCGATGAATACAATTTCCAGCTGCTAAACTTTCCAGTTGGGCACCCGGCGCGTGATATGCAGGATACCTATTTTGTGGAAAGCGAACAGAAGCTTGACAACCCGGTCGTCTTAAGAACGCATACTTCTCCGGGGCAGATTCGCGCCATGCGTGAATATTCCGCCCGCAACCCGCATAATCCGCCTCCGGTGCGAATTGTATTGCCCGGGATGGCTTATCGCTACGAACAAGTGGATGCCAGGCACGAAACACAGTTCGACCAGATCGAGGGTCTGGCGGTAGGACCGGGTATCACCTTTAGCGATCTGAAGGGTACGTTGGCTGATCTTGCACGAAGGCTTTTTGGTCAGAATGTCCGCACCCGCTTCCGGGCTTCATTTTTTCCGTTCACCGAGCCGAGTGCGGAGTTCGATATCGAATGTTTCCTGTGCGGCGGCAAGGGATGTAATGTTTGCGGCGCCGGCTGGTTGGAAATTGGAGGCTGCGGCATGGTTCACCCGGTGGTTCTTACAAACGGTGGCTATGACCCGGAAATATATACCGGTTTTGCCTTCGGTCTCGGACCACAAAGAATTGCCATGCTGCAATATGGCATCAATGACATCCGCTATTTTTGGGAAAATGATTTGCGCTTCCTTGAGCAGTTCTAGGAGCATGAAATGAAAGCACCTTTATCCTGGTTAAAAGAATTTGTCGACATTGATATATCGATTGCCGAGCTTGCCCACCTGCTTACCATGGCAGGTATGGAGGTGGAAGAGCTGACAATCATAGGCATGCCCATGCCTGCCCCTGGAAGCGTGGACGCGCATCTCAGCGGATTGGAATGGGACCGCGAAAAAATCGTGGTGGCTTCCATTTCTGAGGTCATGCCACATCCCAATGCTGACAGGCTGGTTCTCTGTAAACTGTTTGACGGTCAGCAGGAACATATAGTCCTGACCGGAGCCCCAAACCTGTACGAGTTCAAGGGAATTGGTCCATTACCAAAAGTCCTCAAAGTGGCGTATGCCAAGGAAGGCGCCCAGATTTATGACGGGCACCAGGAAGGCCTGGTACTTACCAAACTCAAACGTGCCACCATCCGCGGCGTTGAGTCTTACTCGATGGTTTGCTCGGAGAAGGAATTGGGGATCTCCGACGAGCATGAAGGCATTATGTTTCTTGACGACGATGCGACGGCAGGGACTCCCCTCGCAGATGTCCTGGGAGATGTCGTCCTAGATGTGAAACTGTTGCCGAGTTTCGCCCGCTGCGCCAGCATACTGGGATTGTCGCGTGAAATTGCCGCCCTCACCGGAAAATCTTTGAATACTTCATCTTCGATCTCACGGCCTCCCCAAGGGACGGTTGGAGGATTTGCGAAAATCGAGATTACCGACCCAACACTTAACCCGCGCTTTGTGCTGGGGTTGATCAAAGATATTGAAATCCACCCAAGCCCTCTTAAAGTCCAACGGCGGTTGAAACTGGCTGGAATGCGCCCGATCAACAATATTGTGGACGCCACCAATTACGGGATGTTGGAAATTGGGGAACCTCTGCATGCTTTTGATTTTGATATTCTGACCAAGCGTGCCGGAGGCAAACAAGTCAGGATTATTACTCGCACTGCAAAACCTGGGGAAAGCCTGACCACGCTGGATGGCGTGGATCACAAACTGGATGAATCCACGGTCCTCGTGTGCGATGAGGCCGGGGCTCTCTCGATGGCTGGTGTGATGGGTGGACAAGAGTCAGAGGTCAGCGACAAGACCAGCAATGTCCTGCTGGAAGGCGCAGCCTGGAACTTTATCAATATACGTAATACCACCCGCACCTATTCCCTGAACTCCGAAGCTGCCTACCGTTTTTCGCGCGGCGTCCACCCTGCAATGGCCGAGCGCGGGGTGCGGCGTGGGCTGGAATTGATGAAGGCCTGGGCAAATGGAAAGGTTGCTCCCGGCCTGGTAGATGCATACCCACTACCCCTCAGGGACCCGACAATCGAAATTGCGCCGGCAGACGTGAAGCGCTGGTTGGGCGTTGAAATTTCAATAGACCAGATGAGATCCTCTCTGGAACGGCTGGAGTTCAATTGCACGCTTAAAGATAAAAAGACTTTGCTGGTCACCGTACCTGACCATCGCATGGATATTGGTCCGGGCGTCACCGGTAAAGCTGACATCGTTGAAGAGATCGCTCGTGTTTATGGTTACGATAATATCCCCGAAACGCGCATGTCAGATGAACTCCCGCCGCAGCTGGGCAACTCTTCACTCGATAAAGAAGAAAGAGTCCGAGACTTATTGGTGTCGCAGGGCTTGCAAGAAGTCATCAGCTATCGGTTGACGACACCTGCTCGGGAGGCGCGACTCCTGCCACCCAACACCCCACCCGATGACAAGCCTTATATACGCATTGCCAACCCTATTTCTCCTGATAAAGCCGTCCTGAGACACAATGTTCTAGCCAGCGTGCTGGAGGCAGCGGAACGCAATTCGCGCCTGCGTGCCCGGCTGGCGCTGTTTGAGATCGGCCCTGTGTTTTTTACCTCCGAATCCGCAGACTTGCCGGATGAAACTCAACATATCGCAATCGTTCTCTCAGGTATGCGAACACTGCCCGGCTGGCAACCATCGGACTCTGGACTATTGGATTTCTACGATATTAAAGGCGTCATCTCAACTCTGCTCGATGGGCTGCGCATCCCTCAGGTCCATTTTGAACAGGCGGGCCACCCCAGTTACCACCCAGGGAAATGTGCGAAAGTGATGTCAGGTGAGAAGCAAATCGGCGTCCTGGGAGAATTGCATCCGCAAGTACGGAGACAGTTTGACTGGCCTGCTTCTTTCCGGGCCGAAATCATGACTGCGGATATTGATCTGGCAGCCTTGCTGCAGCTAATCCCTGCACTCTACCAGACGGAACCAGTTCCAACTCTCCCGCCCGTGCTCGAAGACCTGGCGATCGTGGTAGACGAGAACATCCCAGCCGATCGCGTGGCTGATATCATCCGCCAGTCAGGCGGAAAAGTGGTGACGGAAGTGCACTTGTTTGATGTGTACCGGGACGAGAAAATCGGAACGGGTAAAAAAAGCCTGGCCTATAGCTTGACTTATCAAGCAGTGAATAAAACCTTCTCCGACAAGGACGTGGCAGGAATGCGCGCCCGGATCGTCCGCCGTCTCGAACAGGAATTAAACGCGGTCCTGCGGAGTTAACAGCAGGTGATTCCTCCAAATGCTTGCATTATGCGCCTGACGCATGTATACTAAAAAATATAATAATTCAACCCAGGAGGATGACTTATGGAAGAGAAGAAACCCAAAAGAACTGGCGCAATCATAGGAACCATCGCAGCAATTTTACTGTGCGGCTGCCCGGGGCTGAGCTTGTGCGTGCTCGGCTTAGCGACTGCCGGCGGAGTAGTGCCAGATGTGGTAAAGGGATATGGGAATTTCCCTTTGAGTTATGGTATCGGATTCCTGTGCGTGGCGCTGATCTTCATTGTCATCGCTGTAGTGGTACCGGTGCTGCTCCTCCGCAAAAAGAAAGTTCCAGCTGAAGCATCTCCTGTGGACGTTTTACCCCCCCAGGAACCACTACCCCCGGCTTCATAATCACCTTCGCAATACAAATGCGGCGCTCGGAAGAGCGCCGCCATGTTTATCAAAATCCACTGGATAACCATCGCCCCCGGGCATTATTTCCTTCCGGTGCGATTGATTCCTTCGTACGGAGATACCTGGAATTCATGCATATTGTTGCATAATTACTTAAAAATAACTTGAAAGAATATTCACTTGATAGGAAATCATTACCATTTTATTTATGTATTTAATTGACCAACCGCTTTAATATTGCCAGCACTTCCTGCTTGCCTCCCACCCCGTTTTCCCCAGCAGGACCGACACAGGAAGGACAACCATCCTCGCATTCGCATTCTTCAACCAATTCCAGCGCACGTTTTATCAATTCGGAATGGATTTCAAACAACTTTTGACTGAAGCCGATACCGGCTGGGACCTCGTCGTATATTACAACGGAGGGATTTCCGAACACCGTTGAAGCTGCGTCAGCGTACACCCCCAAGTCACCAATATCACACATCAAGAACAAAGGGGCCAGTTGTCCGAGCACCGCGGCAAGCCCAGCCAGCCCACTTTTCATGCGGAGGTTGGCTTCAGCTTTGTGGTGACATGTTGGGCAAAGTGTGACGAGGTTGTCCATGCGGTTGGCTTCCCCGTAAGAGCCGGGGACTTCGTCGGCGGCGGAGAGGAACTGGCGAAACGGTACCTTGTGATGCACATCGTGTTGACGGTTTCCGCTCTCAGCCGCCCCACAGACCTGGCAACGGTAACCATCCCGGAGGCGGACCGCCTCCCGCAGACGGCTCCATCCGGGACCGTAATCGTTCGTATCGTTGGTCCAGTTTCCTGATTCGCGCAGGGCTGCGATGGTCAGATCGGAGAGAGTCAACCAGTAACCGGTAGTCTGGAGTTCGCTGGGTGGCAAGTCAAGAGGTTCCTCACCCAGGTTCTCGCCACCGAGCCAGGCTCGTTTACGGAAACCGGTGACTTTTGTAATGACCTTGAGATCTCCATAGCTTTTGGTGCAGGCTTCCCCAGTTCCAAGTGGAGCGGGGCAGGGGGTAGATTCAAGGGTTGCCAATAATTTGATTTCGGTCTGGCGAAGAGGTTCGGTATAGTAGTCGAGAGCAACCGGGATCAATGTTGCAGTATTTCGGTCCAGGTTGAGTTCCTGGACAAAATACTGCTGGCCTTCGTGCAGATATACGGCGCGCGGGTGGACCATCCAGGCAGCAGAGGCGAGATCCACTTCCCCGAGGATGCGCGGGGCGGAGCCATCTTCGATATGGAGAAGTACATTTTCGGGAGAGGCTGAGCGAAGCGAGACCTCCGCAGCCGGGTAGGAATCAGCCATCCAGAAATATTTATCTCCCGAAAGATGCAACACATGGCTGTCGACCAGGAAATCCAGGAATTCTTTTAGCTTTTCGGCGGGTAGATCCCCGAAGCCTTCTCCGGGTTGGAAAGGCAATTCGAACGCTGCACAACGCAGGTGGTTAAGCAAAATGAGAAGATGGTCAGGATTCACCAGGGCCTGTTCGGGCGAACGGGCGAAAAAATAATCGGGATGGTGAGCCAGGAACTGGTCGAGAGGGTTGGCTGTCGCGACCAGGACGGCAACTGCCGGGTCATTCCCGCGCCCGGCCCGACCTGCTTGCTGCCAGGTTGAAGCAATGGTCCCGGGATAGCCTACGAGCAGTGCCGCCTCTAACCCGCCGATGTCAATGCCCAGTTCAAGAGCGTTGGTTGCAACCACCAGCCGGATGCTTCCGTCACGGAGACCTTTTTCGATTTCCCGGCGCTGTGAAGGGAGATAGCCCGAACGGTAACCGCGGATGGTCGAGTGCGGAGGAGGATTGGAACGAGTGAATTCTGGTCCCGCCTTTTCCCTGTTCCCCTGCAAATATGTCAGGAGAATTTCCACCGAACGCCTTGATCGGGCGAACACAACTGTTTGCAAATTCTGGGCCAGAATGTCCTGGGCCAGGCGGATACTTTCCTGCGTGGAACTTTTCCGGATTCCCAGAGCCGGATCAATGACCGGCGGATTATAGACCAGGAAATGACGCTCGCCGCGGGGTGAACCGTCTTCATCCACGAGTGTGACCGGTAATTCAATGAGGCGCGATGCGAGTTCCTGTGGATTCCCGATAGTGGCTGAGGTTAGGATGAACTGTGGCCTGGCACCGTAATATTCCGCCACCCGATTAAGCCTGCGAATTACATTTGCCACATGAGAACCAAACACGCCACGATAGGTGTGCATCTCGTCGATGACCACGAAGCGCAAGTTGCGAAAGAGATGGCCCCAGTTGGTATGGTGGGGAAGAATCCCGGTATGGAGCATGTCGGGGTTGGTGAAAATAATATTCCCATTCTTGCGTATGGTGGACCGGTGGGAAGCAGGGGTGTCGCCATCATAAATGGCAGGCTTGAGATTTTCGATCGAGGATTGAAATGTATTAAGGCCCGCGAACTGGTCCTGGGCGAGAGCTTTGGTGGGGAATAGAAAAAGAGCGCGGGTATCCTGGTCTTTTAGCAGCGTTGCAAGGATCGGCAGATTATAACCAAGAGTTTTCCCGCTGGCGGTGCCGGTGGCAAGGACGATATTTTCTCCACGCCTGACAGATTCCCAGGCGCGCACCTGATGGCTGTATAAAGAGTTGATCCCGTGTGCGATAAGTGACTCTGCCAGGACTTTTGGCAGGTCTGATGGGAAACGGATCAGGTCGGGGGCACGCGGTGGAGTTGTACGCCACACCGGAAGATTTGGGGCAGTTTCCGGGTCATCGCGCCACAAGGATAGCAATTTTTGAAGGGACATAGTATGGAAAGGATTATACCTGCGAGCAGAATTTCGATAAAAGGATATTATGGGAGGGTTAAACTTTTAAGAATCGCCAGCATAAGGGTTTTTGATTTAACCCGCACAGGTTGTGGAAGCGAGAATATATGAGGAACTTAGGAATTGGGATCGTACCTCTCGAAATCGACCGGAAGCTTAAGCTTCCGGTCGATTATTCAAAAGGAAGTTACAACTGGCATTCTGGACAAAAATAACATGCCCCGCCCAGGTACTGCATTTTTTCGATAGTGTGGCCATACCGGGGGCAGGGGTTGCCTGCCGAATGGCTGTCCATCATTCGGAAATATCCCCCAGGATGCCCAAACAGGTCACTTTCGTCATTTCGGCCACCCTTCGCGATCATTGCCTCGGTCGTGTCTATTATGGCTGTATACAAGTCCTTACATTGGGCAGATGTCAGGTCGACGATGGAATGACGGGGGTGCAGGCGGGAGTTGAACATGATATCCTGAGCAATGGCATTACCAAGGCCGGGGATGAGCTGGTCTTGAGTCAACAGGTTTTTGATACTGCGTTTTTTCTCCTGCTGGAGGTCGTCTATGAGGGAAGTGAAATATTCGAAGGAAAATTCCGGGTCGACCGGGGTGGGTCGCATACCCTTGATATATTTGCGCTCCAATTCCAGCCCCGATACATATAATTCCATTGCGCCCCACATGGCTGTCATGATCGTCAGAGCGGAGCCATCATTGAACGTCAACGATAAGTGGTATTTCACGGGCAGGGAGGCGCCCGGCTCGTGGTAAAGTACTTTCCCGCCACATTCTCCCAGGAGTAACGTGTAACCGGGCTCAAGGTCCAGGGACAGCCAGCGCCCCTTCACGCGCGGCATCCCGACACGTTTCCCTCGCGTCAATTCTTCGAATTCTTTGCGCGTTCGGTTATACCAAACGAATTTATGAGGGGAGTTTCCAAGTATGCCTTGCTGGATGATTTTCCCACGCAAAGTTCCGTTCATTTGACGGGCGAGAGTTGTGTATTCAGGTAATTCGAACAAATCTGCCTCCTTGGATTCTTCCCTGCATTTCCAAGAACGCAAACAAAATCCTTACGGATTAACCGCACATCAAAATATTCTGAGAAGTAATTTTAGGAATCCCTGGACCTGACTTATGAAAATTTATCAAATGGAAGGCGTCAATTTTTGGGTCTTATTTTGGTCAAGAAAGTCGATCATTAGGAAATCCTATTGACAGAATTTGGCAAAAGACCCAAATATTTCCTTATGAAAAAGAATCCCATAAATATCGAGCAATAAATATATTGTCGGTTGATCACATGTCAATGTCTACGCTTTACTGTCGGTCGGTTTATCCACTGCCAGGGATTTTGCCTTGCCTCCCAAAATGCGGAACGCCACCGCTCCAACCGCTAGGGGGAACCAAAAGGTAATGAACCGGTACGTCAGGGTAATCAACGCAGCAGCTTCCAGCTTGACCCCCAGCGTGGTCAGAACCAGTGTCATCACCCCTTCCATTACTCCCAACCCTGATGGAGTGGGTGAGACGATCAGAAAGAGATAACTGATGGCGAATCCTGCCACAAGCGTTCCAATAGTGAATGGAGTCCCCAGGGTGAGGAAAGTGAAAGCCAGCACACATAGCAATAACGCAAAATTATTCAATGAGTACAGGAAGGGCCAAAGAAGATCCTTGCGTTTGCCGCGTAACATGTATATCCCCTGGGAGATCTCCTCGGCAAAATACTGGACCCGTTCCTCCTGCAAATAGTCCCGGTGAATAAATGGCCGCATGATTCGGTTGATCACGTGAGCCAGCCGAGCCAGTGCATTTCCCAACCTTGCTGCGGATCGAGATCCAAGGTAAAGGAGAAAAGCCACCCCTGCTGCAATCGCGAGCAGAATGGCGACGGCTGTCAGTTCGCCTGCATTGAGATTGTTGCGCCGCACTAGGACGATCAACCCGAGTGCCAGGACGCAGAAAAAGGCGATGTAATCCAAAAGAATGTAAAGAACTCCCACCACCGTCACCCGCCCGGATGAGTGGTTCCGCCGCTGGGCGTCGTCCAGGAAAACAGCCATCCCACCAATACCCACACTGGGTGCGATTACGTTGACGAAATTCGCTGCGGTTGCCACCAGGATGAGATGCGAACTCTTTTCTTTTAATCCTACGAGACGATACAATGTGCTGTATACGGTTGCTGAGTTATATCCCCAAATGATTTCGATGATCACTGCCGCGATCAAGAAGCGGTAATTGCTATGATGTAATGTATCCAGGATATTTTGCAGTTCGGAAAAGCGTATGACGACAAATACAATGGCGAGGAGCAAAACCAGGGCAACGATAATCTTCCGCATGCGCAAATTATACTGGATATTCAAAAAAAACGTTTTCCGCGGGTTTTGCGGCCCGAGGGAAGCGCTTTTTTATTAAATAACGAAATATTATGAGCGTCTGCGGCCCAAACCTCCCACCAGCGACACGTAATATAGCAATTGCAGGACTGCCGTAACCAGTGCGGCAACGTAGGTTAGCGCAGCGGCATTTAGCACTGTATTGACACCTTGCTGTTCGTCAGGACCGGATATGATACCGGTTTCAGAAAGCAGGCGGCGGGCACGCGCAGATGCATTCAATTCCACCGGCAGAGTTGCAAGTGCAAAGACAGCACCACCCGCAAAGATCACAACCCCAATCCAGGCAATATTAATTCCCAATGCCATGCCGGCATAACTTAGGAACAGCCCCAGCATTACCAGGATCCATCCCAGGTAGGAGCCAATGTTTACCATCGGGACCAATGCAGCTCGAAAACGCAGCGGGAAATAGCCTTCAGCATCCTGTTGGGCATGACCGAGTTCGTGGGCAGCCACTGCCAGGGAGGCAACCGAGGCATTTAGAGCAACCCCCTGGGATAGATGCAGGATTTTGGTACGCGGATCATAATTATCGGTCAGATTCCCCGGAACGTTTTCGACCTGTATCCCGTACAATCCACCTCGTGCGATAAGGCGCTGTGCGGCTTCGGCACCTGTCAAACGGCTGCGTGCCTGGACGCGGCTCCACTTCCGGTAGGCGGATTTAACATACCAGGTGGTTATCAGCATCAGCAGGAACGCCGGAGCCATGAAAAGCAGGTATTGAATGTTGAAAAACATATGTTTTCTCCTGTCATCCAACCAATCAAACTGGTTTCAGTTCTGACCGGTCATTTTGATTTATTTTAGGATAACTGGCTTTCAGGGATGCGGCAGCAATTTTAATGCCGCGTCCAATTGTGGGTCGAGACCGGCTGTGATATCAGCCTGGGTTAGGGCGACGACCTGATCGGGAGTCAGACCAATTTTGTCTATTGTGCGACCATTTGGCGTAAGCCATTTAGCGACCGTAATGCGAGCCAATCCTCCATCATTAAGAGGAAAGTATTCCTGAACTGAACCTTTTCCGTAAGTAAGCTCACCTACCAGCTTGCCGCGCCCATCATCCTGGATGGCTCCAGAAACTATCTCGGAAGCCGAAGCAGAGTTGCCGTTCACCAGCACAACCATTGGGATGCTGGTCGCCAAACCACCAGGCGCTGCATTGTAAGGTGTTTTCGAACCATCGCTGTTCTTCTCTGAAACAATAACACCATGGTCAATAAATTCTGAAGCGATGGCAATGGCAGCAGTAAGGTAGCCACCCGGGTTGTTTCGCAAGTCCAGGACCAAGCCAGCAGGGTTCTGAGCCATGAACTGGCTCAACTGGGTATGGAAGTCACTGGCTGCAGTTTCCCCGAACTGTGTGATCTGGATATAAGCGATGTTGTTGGCCAGCATTTTACTCGTGACAAATGGAATAACGATATGTTCACGCGTGATGGTAAATTCAAGCGGCTTATCAACTCCAGTCCGTTGGATGGTCAGTTGAACGCTGGTCCCGGCCGGACCCATCACCTTTGTCAACCTGACAATATCAGGGTCCATTCCAGTCACGTCCTCGCCATTCACGGCGATGATCTGGTCCCCAGATTGAAGCCCGGCCTTGGCGGCTGGATAGCCGGGGATAGTTGCAGTAATCGTTAAATAAGCCCCCTTGGTATCCACGTAAGCGCCGATCCCATCAAATGCACCCTGCAAGGAATTATTTAAATCGGTTGTCTCGAGTGGCGTCGAGTACCCGGTATGTGAATCGCCCAATGCGTTCATCATTCCGGTAATTGCACCCTGGACCAGTTTGGTATTATCCACCGGCTGATCCACGTAATTCTGGTGAACCAATGTCCATGCTTGCCAGAAAGGCGCAAACTGGGACTGCAAATCCGCTGGAGTACCACCCTGGTTCGCCCCCGGAGTGGTGGTGAGGGTCGAGACGGAAGCAGGCCGTAAAGCAGGGACAAAATTCCCCACTACAAATCCGCTGCCAAAAAGGCACACAACAAGGACAATTGCTACAACCGCGATCAATGCTGAGCGCATGGTTTTATTTTGCATATGAATCTCCCATAAGGATGGTTCTATATTTTAACATTATTGGATTAACACAAAATGAAATAACGTTTTCAGGCACCAACAATATCAAGAAATTTTATCGCCTTGATGTAAGAACAGCGTTAGATTCGCCTGTCAAGTAAACCGGGTAAGTCGATCCATTTTTCAAGCGTGGTATCGGCATTTTCCCCAGCGGTATCTTTCCCCACCAGGATTGTAAAAAAACCCAGTTGACGGGCAGCGAACGTAACGCGGGCCTGGTCGTCTAAAAGGGCGCATGTTCGAGGGTCTGGCGACCCAATCCTAAGCAAAGCCTTTTCAAAGCTTTCGGGCATTGGCTTGCAGTAGGGCGCAAAAGTGTGCACGTCCAGGATACCGTCGAAAATTCCTTGCAGCCCAAGGACATTCAGTACGCGGTTTGCATGGGCACTATCGGCATTAGTAAAAATATATTTTCGAGCTGGGAGAGCCTTAAGGACTTTGCGCAAGGTCTCGTCCGGATGGAGATGCTTTTCCAGGGGAATGTTATGGACGAATGCCAAATAATCTTCCATATCCACACTGTAATTTACCTGCAGGCCTCGCAGAGTAGTGCCATAATCGCGGAAAAATTGTTCCCGCAGCACCTCGATTTGTTCCGCAGGGAAGCCCATCCTGTCGCGAAGATAGGCATTGATGCGCTCGCGAATTGCCATCCATAACCCGCTGGTGGAGGGGTATAAAGTTTCATCCAAGTCGAATAAAATGGTTTTAAAACGCATGGAGATATTATACGGTAGAATAAAGCAATGACCATCCACGCGTTGTCCCCCGAGGTTGCTTCGCAGATAGCAGCAGGCGAAGTTGTGGAACGCCCTGCGTCGGTGGTGAAGGAATTGCTGGAAAATGCCCTGGATGCCGGGACAAAATCTGTAACGATTAAAATCGTCTCGGCGGGTCGCACCCTTATAGAAGTTACCGATGACGGGGCTGGGATCCCTGCAGAAGAGTTAAGCCTCGCAGTTGAGCGCCATGCAACCTCCAAACTAGTCTCCGCAGATGATTTGTTTTGCATAGCCACACTTGGGTTCCGCGGTGAGGCATTGGCCTCGATCGGGTCAGTTTCGCGCATGAGCATCACCTCGCGGACACCAGATGAACCTGCCGGGACGCGTTTGCGGGTGGAGGGAGGGATTATCGGCGGGCTTGAAAAGGTGGGTGCGCCCGTGGGGACCTCAGTCAGCGTGGAAGAACTGTTCTTCAACGTCCCGGCGCGGCTCAAATTCCTAAAACAGGATGGAACCGAACGTCGGGTGATAGATACCCTGCTGACAAGGTATGCGCTGGCATATCCGCATGTACGCATTAAATTATCAGAAGGGGATACCCCCTCTCTTCAGACCAGTGGAGATGGAGATCGGCGAGCGATCCTTGCCAGCCTATACGGAGTGGACACAGCTCGGCAGATGCTGGAGGTCAATGCGGAAGAAGGGGATTTAAAGGTGTCTGGATTTATCAGCCCCACTGGTTTGACGCGTTCCAACCGCAAAGAGATCACATTCTTCATAAATGGGCGCTGGGTACAGGATATTTCATTGAGTTCAGCATTGCTCCAGGCTTATCACACCCTTTTGATGGTGGGACGTTACCCGCTGGCAGTGTTGTTCCTCGAGGTTCCCCCCGGAGAGGTGGATGTGAATGTCCACCCAGCCAAGACGGAGGTCCGTTTCCGAAACCCAGATAAAGCATTCAGTTTTGTGCTCCGTTCTGTGCGACGAGCGATTCTTGCGTTTACTCCTGTGCCACAATTGGCTCCGCAGAACTTGTGGGGAGGAATATCTTCCCAGCCGCGGGAGATCGACCCGGTTTGGAGTCTCGCTCATGACCCAACAAATAGCGAACCTCAAAATCCAGGGACAGGATTGGACTTGCAAGGCTCAACCAACGAAACGCAATTGACGACTCCCGGATCGTTCATGGCGCCTTCCAATCCTGCTGTGCCTCTATTACGGTTGATCGGCCAGATTGGCGCGACATATCTCGTCGCTGAAGGCCCGGATGGATTGTATTTGATCGACCAGCACGCTGCTCATGAAAGAGTCTTGTTTGAAAAACTGATGGCACAACATGAACAAAAGGCAATCCCTTCGCAAGCACTGCTAACCCCTGTAGTAGTGCAATTGACACCCGGCATGGACAAGCTGCTTGAAGACCAATTGCCGGTGTTACACCATTTTGGTTTCCATGTGGAACCTTTTGGACAAAACAGTTACCAGGTGCGTGCCATGCCGGCCTTATTTGCAAAATCCGATCCGGCTGCAGCGCTGCGCGCCCTGGTTGAAGATTTCGAGGAAGACGAGTCACCCTTACAGAATGAATTAGAGGCAAAAATTGCCGGGCGAGTCTGCAAGCGGTTGGCGGTAAAAGCCGGGCAGGTGCTTTCTCCTGATGAACAGCGTGCTTTATTGAATGACCTGGAAACATGTGCATCGCCGCGTACGTGTCCGCACGGCAGACCAACAATGATCCATTTGTCAGTAGATATTTTGGAGCGACAATTTGGGAGGAAAGGTGCGCGTTAGGTAACAAACAGGATGGTCCTGCCTGTTCCAATATTAATGTTATTGACCTTTCGGCATGTGGATAATAAAGGTCGTCCCCACCCCCAATTTTGATTCAAGTTCAATGCTACCCCCGTGCCCGGAGACTATTTGTTTACAAATCGATAGTCCCAGCCCTGTGCCAGTAACTTTATTCTCTGAAGCGCGCACCCGGTAGAATTTCTGGAAAATGTGAGGCCGGGCTTTCTCAGGGATTCCCATGCCAGTATCGCGGATGGAAAGCGTCCAGTCACGTTCACCTGTTAGAACCTTCAAGATCACAGATCCATTTGGCCGGTTGTATTTAATTGCATTACTGAGGAGATTCAACACAACCTGTTTAAACTTGTCGCGGTCAGCCTGCACTTGCGGGAAACCGGCAGGGATATTGATCTCGACGGTAATGGAATCTTCCTCGGCTTTGGCTTGCATAATTTGGCGGCATTCTTCCAGCAGAGGAAACAAGTCGAACCTGGTAAGGAGATACTGGACGCGCCCGGATTCTAGCCGTGCCAGGTCAAGAAAAGAGGATGTGAGCGTGTTCAATCGCTGAGTTTCATCGTGAATGTTGCGGATCATCTGTTCGCGTTGATCCCGCGACATTTCTGGGCGGAGCAGGAGGAAAGTTGCAGCACTAATGGATGCGAGCGGGGTGCGTAACTCGTGGACAAACTCAGCCACCAGATCTGACTGTTGGAACAGGCGCGCATTCTCGATTGCCACGGCTGCCTGCGCTCCCAACACTAAAAGCAGATCAATATCCGCTTCGCTGAAATTGTCATTGAGTTTATTGATGACTTCAAGAACGCCGACAACTTTTTCCTTGGTGATGAGAGGAACGCCCAGCATGGACTGGGTGGGGAAACGGGTAGCCTCTTCTATTTTTACATAGAACCGGGCATCATCATGCGCATCGGTTATCCGCACCGGCTCACGATTGGTAACTATCCATCCGGCAATACTGCCCTCAAGAGGGACTACGAGGCCGCGCATGGTTTGCAAATCGAGATTGGTAGTTACTTGAAAATTCAACTGGCGGGCGGCATCATCATATAGGAGGATAGAGGCCGCCCCAGCCTCGGTGATATCCGCAGCGGCGCGGACAATACGATTTAGTAAAACGTCCAAGTCGAGGGTCGAAGCCAAATCCCGGGCAATGGCAATCAGCCGCCGGTAACCTTCGAGACGTTTCTCGGTCTCATTCATTAATTCTTGTGTTTTTCTAGGGAAAGTATCGATTCGGCAAGTTTGGTGAATTGCTGTTTCGTAAGGCTGTCAGGGCTGGAAGCAAAGGCTGTGGTTTTCATGCGAGCAGCCGTGAATATTATTTCTGGTGCGGGGGTGATGGCGATCAATGGAGTATGACCGAGGATTTCTTCCATTTGAGACATGGTGAGCTGGGTATCCGAGCGAATGCGGTTGACCACGATGGCGTGGATATTCTGCTGGCTTCCTGCAAGTTCAGCGAGATCGGAAAGAAGTGCCTTGGAATAAACGACCGAATTCATTACCGGCTCCACGAGCACCAGAAGAAAATCACAGGCGGGTATTAATTTCTGAATCATTGGTCTAAGGCCAGCTCCAAGATCGAGGACCAGGTAAGAGGTCAGGAAACTCATCCGGTTGACCAATGCTTCCATCAATTCAGAGGCGTTTTCAATTAACCCGTCTTTTGATTGGACAGATCCGAATAACAGACGGAGTCCACTGGGGAGGGAAAAGAGTTTATCCTGAATTATCTCGCGAGTAATATCTGCCAGATCGGTCGAAAGGAGTTCGGTGAGGGCACAGGGGTTTGCTTCACCCAAATCAGGACCAAGGGTGCCCATACCTGGGCGAAGTTCTGCCACGATGACATCGCGTTTGGTTGACAAACGAAGGGCATCCCCCAAATTGACAGCAACCGTGGTGACCCCCTGCCCACCACGGGGTGCAATAACACCAATTATCGTGGATGGCTTTTCCGCTGGCAACTCTGAAGTGGAGATTTTATCTTTACTGGATCGTGCCAGCAGGGCTTTAACATGCGCCCTCAGTTCGGTTGGGTGGGTTGGTTTGGTTAGATAATCATCCGCGCCAGCTTCAAAGCCGGTCACTTTATCATCCAGCTGCGTCTTGGCAGTAAACATCAGGATGGGTGTGTTGGCTGTCATTTCATTTGCACGCAGACGTTTGGCGACTTCGTAACCGTCCATCTCCGGCAGCATCACGTCCAGTAGAATTAAATCGGGGTTTTCCGCTTCAGCCTGTTTCAAACCCTGCTCGCCATTGGAAGATGCGATGATTTTGTACCCCTGTTTCTGAAGCATCATACCCACCAATTTCAGGGTATCGACATCATCATCGATAATTAGAATTTTTTCGGCCATGGGAAATCCTCCATGTCTTTAAACAAAGTCTAGCATAAATAGGCGGGAGAGGCAACAAGAGTGTTGTGAACTCAGAAAATATGATTAATAATATATCTAAATTGGATGGAAAGTTCCTTAAATTTTCAAATATCCATGCCAGACTTTTATTTAACGGAGTCTTGGTAGAGTTTATGCTCAGAAATGTATTCAAACACAGCGGGTGGAAGAAAATATCGAAATGGGCGATCGTCACTAATTCGCTGCCTTATTTCATGTGCCGCGATATCTAATAAGGGAGCATTTAAATATCTCACTTTGTCAGAAAGTCCGGGGATGATTTTTTCGAGTGCGGTCAAATCAATGGAGTCGCCTGGCCGGCGCAGCACACCCACATACTTGAGCGCAGCCACAAAGTCTGCAGGGCGGTGCCAGGTCGGCAGGTCGCATAAAGAGTCGCCACCCATAATGTAGACCAGATCTGCAGATGGGTTAAGTTTAGCAATGACTTGTACCGTTTCCAGGGCATAATGCGGACCGGGACGGTCGATTTCCACTGTGGATAACTCAAATCGGGAGTTATGCGCTATGGCTAGTTTAACCATTGCCAACCGGTGCTCAAGGGAAGAGATTATCTGCCCTCGCTTATGGGGTGGGTCGGCAGTTAAAATCCAATACAAACGGTCAAGCTCTAGTTGTGCGTCAGCTTCAGCGGCCAAAATAAGATGACCTACATGGGGTGGGTCGAATGTACCGCCGAAGAGCCCAAGGATGGGAGGCATGACAGTAGTATATCATTACAGAAGTTGGAGTTTGGATGGGATAATGCCTGATTCTCCAGGGTAAGCCTTATGATTTATCCAATACTTCATCTTATTTTCATAATCGTTGGATATACTGCCAGTGTAAATACAGGATTTTTAGGATTTCATGGTTAGAGGAATGGATTTGGTGATGTCGTGTTGATTACTTCCACCCAACATTCAATATATTCCACCGCCACCATGCTGATTCCCTAAAAACCACAATAAAAGGAGATCTAATTATGAAAAAAGCGTGGAAATGGGTGATCGGTATTGTTCTCGGGCTGATAATTCTTGCAGTCCTGGTTGGAGTGGGATTCCTAGTCTGGGGTAACATGCATGTCTATCGAGGTGTGGCCCAGGTCAACCGAGGCTTTTCGCAGCGCGGCCCTGAAATGATGCCTTACGGCGGGTTTGGTTACCAAATGCGCGGTCCAGGCATGATGGGCTACAGAATGAACCCATTTGGCGCATTTTTCGGCGGGCTGTTGATGCTGGGCTTCCTGGCGCTTGTGGTCATTGGAATCATCTGGCTGGTGGGACGTGTTCGCACACCCAGCCAAGTTCAAACGACAGCAGTGGTGCCAGCGGCAAGTTCTGAACCGATGCCCGCTGAAACACTCAACCCCTGCAAAAAGTGCGGCAGACCTCTACAGGCGGATTGGAGCGTTTGTCCGTATTGCGGTAAAAAAGTATAAACTATCGATACAGAAATAAGTCTTTACTGGTGGGTTCAGGCCTCCGAGGTATTCCTCGGAGGCTTGGTGTTTGGCACATTATCCTATTCCTTGATTTCTTCTTCAACCATTTAATTGGAAGCTAAATGAAAGGGGGGAACTTCAGATTTGTTTACAGGAAGGGGGTAATCAATAATTGACTACATTAATTTTGTCTGGTATGAGAAAGTCGACTAAGCATGAATCGTGATAAACTCGCCCAAGGTAATGAGACAAACTAATAGGGCTGTCTTTATCCTTCCCGGGGTAATTTAGCGTGCCTGTTATATTAAGGAAAAATATGAACGATTTTCATTCTGGTTTTATTGCCATTCTTGGCAAACCCAATGTAGGCAAGTCCACGCTGGTGAACAGCCTGCTCGGTCAGAAAATCGCGGCGGTGTCCCCGCGCCCACAGACCACCCGCCGCCGTCAGCTAGGCATCCTGACCACCCCAGATGCCCAGCTTGTTTTTGTAGACACACCCGGGGTTCATACTCCGCGTCACAAGCTCGGCAAGTTCTTCAACCAGGAAGCTGAGGAAGCCCTGAACGGAGTGGATATCATTCTCTTCCTGGTGGATGCCAGTACCGAACCGGATGAAGACGACCTGCGCATTGCCAGCCTGCTCTCGGCGCTGCACAACAAGCAGGACCTGATGCTGGGTTTAAACAAAACCGACCTGCTTACGGCAGATGGATTAGCCAGCAGACGAACTGCGTTCGAGGCTCTGGTGCCGGGCAGTCCGTCAGTGGCATTTTCGGCAACCAGCCGGGCCGGGCTGAACGATTTGGTAACCCAGCTTATAGCACATTTGCCGGTACGCCCAGCCGAATACCCTGAAGAACAACTTACCGACTTGTACGAGCGTGAGATCGCCGCCGAATTTATCCGGGAAGCGGCACTTATCTTTCTGCGTGACGAGGTCCCGCATGCCCTGGCGGTCCGGCTGGATGAATTTACCGAACGAGGCGAAAAGGGCGCATTTATTTCTGCCACGCTGTTCGTTGAGCGCGAGTCACAGAAGGGCATCATCATAGGTGAAGATGGTGCGATGCTCAAAAAGATAGGTTCGGCGGCACGTAAAGAAATCGAAGCCATGAGCGGCCGCAAGGTCTTTCTCGAACTGCGGGTCAAGGTCTCGAAAAACTGGCGGGACGACGAGGATGCCCTGCGCCGGTTTGGGTATAAAATCAAGAAATAGCCGGGGGAATATCCCCGTTTCATTAAAAAGGACTCCAAGCCGATGATTCTGATGGTGATAGCCGTATTGGTCATTGCCGTGGTGGATTGGGTGGCGGTTGCCAAGCGCTGGAAGGAAATTGAAACGATCGCCAAACCCACCACGATGGTGCTGCTATTCGCCACACTGGCACTGGCGGGCGGGTTCGGAGCAACTCCCCTCATTTTCTTCGGGCTGGGTATCGTCTTCTCGCTGGCGGGGGACATTTTCCTGTTGCTTTCCAATCGCTGGTTCATCGCCGGGTTGGCGGCATTCCTCATGGCGCACGTGTCCTATATTATCGGGTTGAATACGCCAATCGGGGATGCATCCCCTTTATGGGCAATCGTCATTGGGATCATCATGGCGCTGGCAACTGCACGGGTTTTGAGGCCGATCCTGGCCGGATTGCGTGAGAAGGGGCAGGGGAAGCTGGTTATCCCAGTGGTGGTTTATGGAACTGTAATTACGATCATGCTGCTTTCGGCCATCCTGACCATTTACCGCACCGATTGGAAGACCTCTGCCTCCGGGCTGGTAAGCCTGGGAGCCATCCTGTTTTATTTTTCCGATATCATCCTGGCATGGAACAGGTTCGTCAAACCCATCAAGAACGGCAGGCTGGTGAATATGGTCGCATATCACCTGGGGCAGATCTTGTTGATCTCTGGAGTGATCCTCCAATTTGGACATATGTAAAATGTTTTTGAAGCCAAATATTCCAATCGATGTTTAGCCAATTCCAAAATTGATCTCAGAAAAGGCGGGCCAGAAGGAGCTTCTGGCTCTTTTTATTAAGTTAATCTTAGTCTGTCCTGCCAGCCTATTATCGACCCTGGAGTTTTTATCAGCACAGGAATATGTCGCTCATTGTTTTTTGAAAGGTTGGAACCCCTCGCCGAGTGCTTCATGTGCCGCTCCAATCACCATGAATGCCTGGGGATCCGCTTCGTGAACAATCGTTTTCCGCTGCTGGACCTCGGAACGGGTGACCACGCAGTAGAGCACCGGCCGGGCAACCCCGGTATAAGCACCCGTGCCCTCGAGAATGGTCACGCCGCGCTCCATCTCGGCGAGGATGCGATCAGCCATCTCCCTGCACTGATCCGTGACGATCAGCGCGGTACGGACAGTGCTGCCACCCTCGAGGGTGCTGTCGACCACCAAACCGGACACATACAGGACGATAAGGGCATATAAGGCCTTTTGCCAGCCAAAGACAAATCCCGCAGCCAGGATGACCACGGCGTCGGTAATCAGGTAACTTTGGGTCATGGGGATGGCGCGCCAGCGGTTCAGGATGCGGGCGAGGATGTCGGACCCACCGCTGGTACCCTGAGCCCGGTAGACCAGCCCATAGCCAATGCCACTGACCACCGCGCCATAGAGGGAATTGAGCACCAGGTCATTCGTGATCCCATTTTTGGGGAAGAAGGGCAGCCAAAGGACCGCCTCGGTAAAGAGCGAATATGCCAGGACAGCAATGAGTGTCCGCATGGCGAAACGCCTCCCACCCAACAAGCGCCACCCGAGCAGAAAGAGGGGGATGTTCCCGATTAAAACCATCAGGCCGATCGGCCAGCCGGTGTAATGATGGATTAACTGCGAGATGCCGCTGATGCCGCCACTGGCGAGCTCTGCGGGGACCATGAACAACCGCAGCGCCACCGCCTGGAGCAATGCGCCAGCGAGGATGAGGATGTAGTCCCGAATTGTGGGCCAATGTATTTTGAACCTATTCATTGGGCAGTCCCTTTCTCCCCATTTCCCCCTATAACCTGGGGGGCAGTCCAAAAAAACAGGAAGGACCGACGATTTTGGGCAGGCGAATCACTTATAGAAATGAACGTAACTCATGACCATGCACATGCGTGGAAGCTAAATGGTTTTTAACTCCACTCCCGCCAACGCCTCGAACATAGCGATCACAGCTGAGTTGTCGAGCTCGCCCATGTCATTTTGGAGCATGGCAGCGTAGAGCTGGGCATCCAGGGCAGCGGAGGGGAGGGGAATGCCGTACTCGCGGGCGGTTTCCAGGATGATGTTCAGGTCCTTGGCCATCATGCGGGATTTGAAGCCGGGTGTGCGGTCACCAGCAAAAAGGCGGGGGGGTTTTACATCCAGGGTCCAGCACTGGGCCGCGCCGCCCTTGATGGCCTCCACCACCTTGCGAGGGTCAACACCAGCTTTCTGGGAGAAGATCAGCAATTCACCCATGGCGACCATTTGCGCGGCGACCATGATCTGGTTGGCGGCCTTGGCAACCTGCCCAGCGCCCGCGGCACCCACATGCGTGATCGTTTTACCCATTGCCTGAAGAACGGGCATGACTTTTTCCAAAGCTTCAGCAGGCCCGCCAACCATAATCGCAAGTGTACCGAGGCTGGCGCCAACATCTCCACCCGATACGGGTGCGTCCAGGCTGAGCACGCCAACGCCCGAAAGTTTTTCCGCAAGACTGCGGGCGGCGGCGGGTTTGATGGTTGAATTGTCGACCCAGATGAGACCAGGGCGGGCGTCCGAGGCGATCCCGTTCTCCCCGAGCACCACTTTTTCCACGTCCGGTGTGTCGGGCAGGTTGGTGAAGACCACATCGACCTGGGAGGCGACTTCGGCGGGGGAAGAAGCAGCCCGGGCACCTTCAGCAACCAGTTCTTCAACAGCGAGAGACGAGCGGTTGTGGATGACGAGCGGGAACCCCGCCTTGAGAATGTTGCGGGCGATGGATTTGCCCATCAGCCCGAGACCAATATATCCGACCTTATGCATGCATACCTCCTCGGGAATCTGACGGGATTATAACGCGCCAGTTGCAAAACCGGCCTCCATGACGGAAGCCGGCTCAGGGTCCGGGACCCCCATAGGGGGCGTACCCCCCCAGGGGGCAGAGGAGTATTTATTTAATCTCATAAATGATCGTGACCGTGGTGCTAATTTGCATGGAGCCAGCCTGGACAGGGACATTCGCTGAATCGGCACTCGCCAAACGCGCCATTGGAACGGCGACGGGAGGCGTGCTGTCGTAGTAGGAGATGGTCTGGACGGTGCCGAGGGTAACGCCGGTGGCGCCGGTCAATTCATCAGCCTGTTTTTTGGCATTGGCAACGGCGGCCAGGCGGGCCTGGGAGAGTGCGGCGGTCTTATCGGCAACGTCGAAGGAGATGCTATTGATGGTGTTGGCGCCAGCGGTGACACTGGAGTCGAGCAGACCGCCCAGTTTGGTGAGGTCACGCACGGTGACGTAAACGGAGTTGTCGACCATATAGATGATGCCGGTTAATTTCCCGTTGGTGTCGTACTGCTGCTGCGGGTAGATGCTGAAATTGGTGGTCTGGATATCCTTGTCGGCGACGCCAGCAGCCTTGATGGCAGCGATGACAGCCTGGGCGCTGGTGTTGTTGGAGGTCATGGCGACGGAGGCGCTGGCATCCTGGGAATGGACGCCAATGGTGATGTAAGCGATGTCGGGGGTGAGGGTGACCATGCCGGTACCGGTGACGGTGATGGTGCGCTGGAAGGGCTGGGGCTGTACGGTAATATTGGAAGGACCACAGGCAGCCAGGAGGGAGCCGAGCAGCAGAACGCCGAGTAGGAATATGAATTTGGTTTTCATTGGTAACTCCTTGAATAAGTGATCAGATTGTACACCGGTAAGACGCTGAAGTTGACGGAATGTTCCTGATATCCCACGGGAATGGTTCCCATCCGTTCCGTTCGGGAATAACGTCGCGAGGGACAAAGAACGCACATTCGATATTGAGGAACAAACGAGGAACGAAAACATCTCACAGTCTCTTCATATTCATATACCCTTCTGGCGAATTCGTTCCTAATAACGAACCCAAAACGAATATGGTGTAGTATCGACGACTCGTCCCAAAGGGATGCTTCACGGAAAGGCACCCTCCCCAGGGGAGCGCTTCCCCTCCGTTCCGTTCGGGGACAACGTCGCGGGGGACAATGTCGCGATGTCGTCGAAGCGGTCTGTGGCGGCGGGACGCCGCTCAGACCGTGAAACAATGCCATCTTGCCTCATTCGCGCGCGAGAACGACTAGAAACGAATGACTGATTTTGAGGCATTAAATTTGGATCATGCCCGTATGTAACAGTTTAGCCTGGTGCCTACCATCGACGCCCCTTGGCGTCGACACCTGCACCCCTGGCACAGCCCGCCAGGGCAAGCGTGCATCAAACGCAGTGCGGTGCAAGTGTGTGGCCGCCCACCAGGTGGGTGCTTCGCGAACGGCGGCTTGAGGCCGCCTCGGCTCAAAACGAGTGACTGATTTTGAGGCATTAAATTTGGATCATGCCCGTGTAAAACAATTTAGCTTAATGCGACCATCGACGACTCGTCCCCCAGGGGGGACGCTTCCGCGGTGTCGTCGACACCTGCACCCCTGGCACAGCCCGCCAGGGCAAGTGTGCATCAAACGCAGTGCGGTGCAAGTGTGTGGCTGATTTTGTCATGATGACAAATCAGCTCAGCACGTCGCGTTTACTGAACTACCCATATGGATTTTAAGGCTCTGAAAATCCTTCCAACAGAAGAATTTTCCCCATACACCCGGAAACAAAGGAAACATCGACGACTCATCCCCCAAGGGGATGCACGCGATGTCGTCGATATGGCGACCAGGCGCTTGATGCGCCTGTCGCGCAGGGTTTTCTCGCTGGCACTGTGGCTGTCGGGGTGAGAGGAATTGGGTGATCCTTGATGATCAAGCAATTAGCTCACCGGCAAATCCAAGCAGGAGGAGACGGAGGCACACCAGGAGGGCTCGCTACGGAAACACCGAGGAGATGCGCGTAGGGCAGTACCGATGACTCGTGTCATCGGTGTGGCGTGCAGGCGCTGGAAGCGCCTGCCGCGCATCGGGGCAGATTGTTAAAGTGCTGGACACCATGACGGTGCGCGATCTATATCGCGGTGAGCTCAGCAAGGGACAGGACGCAATTAAATAGAGGCAAAGAACGGTTTATGCGGCCGTCCCTTGCTTATTACATTTTAGAACGAATGTGCTATTATGTCAAGCGCCAACATGGGAGGAAAATCCACAGTGAAGGACGAAAATAATCTATTATCAGATCAGGGAAAATATAAGATGGGCGAGACAACAACCCGCCCCTTCGGATTTTCTATGAAAAGTTGAATTTTACGGTACTCTTTCCAAATATGTCGCGCCAGAATTAACGACCTCGTTCTGCCAAGTGGATGATTTTATCCATGGCAATTTGTCACACCACATTATATGGCAGAGATCAAGCACCATTGGCACGGGTGAAACCCATGGAGATTATTGTATCCTGCCCGTGAAAGAACTAAAAAAGGGAAATTCCTCAACGATGCGATCAA